>Ga0265780_10003301_pt1 | contig 21280 bp, 18 predicted proteins | sample P1T30metagenome_FD_192432 | JGI IMG/M metagenome (GOLD analysis project Ga0265780, IMG submission 192432) | Plant litter microbial communities from East Loma Ridge, Irvine, California - P1 T30 | ecosystem: Environmental > Terrestrial > Plant litter > Unclassified | place: USA: California...
GCGCAGGGCGGCGGCGGCGGCGAGTTGTTTTTCCTGGTCTTGCAGGCTGGGCTGGGTGGGGGAGGTAGGCGAAGCCATGAAATAGAAAATAAATGTGTAGGCCGGAGAGGCCCCGCAAAACTAGTAGGGTGCGGGGCTTGCCCCCGCCCGGTGTTGTTAAGTCGCACTGCCTTTAGCCAACCCAACGCCGGGCGGGGGCAAGCTCCGCACCTACAAAAACGGGAGCTACCCGATTGCTCAAGTAGCTCCCGCCAAGTAGTTTAAGCTAGCGCAGCTTAGTGCTGGTGGCCGCCGTCGCCGTGTACGTGGCCGTGGCTCAACTCCTCAGCGGTAGCGGGGCGCACATCCTCGATTTTGCCGTCGAAGTGCATCACCATGCCGGCCAGCGGGTGGTTGAAGTCCATGGTAATCATTTCGTCGCCGACTTCCACTACTTTGGCTTGCATGTGGTTGCCTTCGTTGTCGGCCATGGGCAGATAGTTGCCCACTTCGAGCATCTGGTCGTCTACTTTGCCGTCGATTTCGAAGACCTGCTTCGGAATCTGCACCACGGCTTGCGCGTCGTAGTCGCCGTAGGCTTGCTCGGGCGTGAGCGAAAAGCTGAACGAATCGCCAGGATTTTTGCCATCGAGCTGGTTTTCAAACTCTTCGGGCAGGCCGCTGTGGCCGAAGAGAAACACCATGGGCTCGTCCGATTCGGCCTGCTCTACAAGTACTTTTTGCTGGTTGTCGTCGGTTACGGAAAGGTCGTAGGTGAGCGTTACGACGGAGTTTTGGGCAACGGTAGCCATAAGGAAAGGGGTGGGGATGATTTTAAGCAAAGGTAGGAACGGCCCGCGGGCTAACCCAATGGCCAGCTCGCCAAACATTAGCGTCCAGCTAAGCGTTAAGCTGGAGGCTAACATACTAAAAATTCAAGACGCTGGCAAGGTCATACGATAAGCATTACGGCATGTTTGCCGTTAACAATCAGCTTGCCAGTGCTCGTTATTTCATTTGGTATTCTTCATGCAAAATTCCTAGTTAATAAACTGCCTAAGCTGGCCTGCTACGGGGTGTTGGCTATTTCGCCAGCGCTAAATGCCGGCCGATTGGCAGCATACGAGTTTCGAATAAGACCTGCGATTAGTTACTAGTACTCATTTTAAAGAAAGAACATGCTGAACATCAGCCACGATAAGACAAATACGGCCTCCTTTGAGATGGCTGGCAAGTGCCCCTTTGGCGGCGACCGTATCGGTGGGGTAGAGGGCACGCCGCCCGCCCTGTCGGACTGGTACCCCAACCGCCTGAAAGTGGAGCTGTTGCACCAGAATGGCCCGAGCGCCAACCCGCTCGGCGAAGACTTCAACTACGCCGAGGCGTTCAACACGATTGACCTCGAAGCGCTAAAGCAGGAAATTAAAGGTTTCTTAACCTCGTCGGTGGCCTGGTGGCCATCGGACTACGGCAACTACGGCCCGCAGATGATTCGGATGGCTTGGCACAGCGCCGGCACCTACCGCATCGCTGACGGCCGCGGCGGTGCGGGTGAGGCGTTGCAGCGTTTTGCCCCCATCAATAGCTGGTGGGACAACGGCAACACCGACAAGTCGCGCCGGCTAATATGGCCCATCAAGCAGAAATACGGCAGCGCCCTTTCGTGGGCCGACCTTATTGTGCTGACCGGCAACTGCGCGCTGGAAATCATGGGTTTCCCTACCTACGGCTTTGCCGGTGGCCGCCAAGATGCCTGGGAGGCCGATAATGCCACCTATTGGGGCCCTGAAGTGATACACGACCTGTCGAAGGCCAAGTCGCCTGATGAGATGGTGAACCGCGACAAGCGCTGGCGCGGCCAAAACGGCGACGCTGACTACGACCTCGAAAACCCGCTCGCGGCCTCGCACCAAGCCCTGATTTACGTGAACCCCGAAGGCCCTTATGCCAACGGCGACCCGCTGGGTTCGGCCCGCGATATCCGCGTGACGTTCACCCGCATGGCCATGAACAACGAGGAAACTGTGGCCCTGATTGCCGGCGGCCACGCCTTCGGGAAGAGCCACGGCATGGTGCCGGCTGCCGAAATTGGCATGCCGCCCGAAATTGCACCCATGGAGGCCATGGGCCTGGGCTGGCATAACCCCCGGGGCTCGGGCAACGCCGAAAACACGATGACCAACGGCATCGAGGGCAGCTGGACGCCCAACCCCACGCAGTGGGATAATAGCTACCTCGAAAACCTGTTCAAGTTTGACTGGAAGCAGGTGAAGAGCCCGGCCGGCGCACTGCAATGGACGCCGGTGGACGAGAACGCGCCCAAGACGCCCGATGCGCACATCCCCGGCAAAATGCACGGCCTGATGATGATGACGACCGACATCGCGCTGAAGGAAGACCCCGAGTACCGGGCGGTGTGCGAGAAATTCCTGAACGATTTCGACGCGTTTACCCAAGCCTTCTCCAAGGCCTGGTACAAGCTGACGCACCGCGACATGGGCCCGCGTGAGCGCTACCTGGGTCCCGAAAAGCGCAACGAGAACGACTTGCTGTGGCAGGACCCGATTCCGGTGGCCGATTATACCATCATCGACGCAGCCGACGTTGCGGCGCTGAAGCAGGAAATTCTGGCTCTGGGGGTATCAACCTCGGACTTGGTATTTACCGCGTTTTCGGCCGCAGTTACGCACCGCCACAGCGATAAGCGCGGTGGTGCCAACGGTGGGCGGCTCGCGCTGGCCCCGCAAAAGGACTGGGCGGTGAACCGCCGCACGGTGCCAGTAATTGCCGCCTTGCACACGGTATTGGAGAAATTCAATGGCCAGGCCGCGGGTGGCAAAAAGGTGTCGCTTGCTGACCTTATTGTGCTGGGTGGCTGCGCCGCGCTTGAGAAAGCCGCCGCTGATGCGGGCGTGCCGACTGAGGTGCCTTTCACGCCGGGCCGCCGCGATACGACGCAGGAGCTGACCGATATTGAGATGTTTACGTGGCTGAAGCCCGTGGCCGACGGTTTCCGCAACTACCTCGGTAAAGGCTTCAACGAGGTTTCACAGGGCGTAGCTCCGGAGGAAATGTTCCTCGACAAGGCACAATTGCTCTCGCTCACCGCCCCCGAGTGGGTGGCGCTGACCGGTGGCCTGCGGGCTATGAACGCCAACCATGACAGCTCGCCCTACGGCATCTTCACCGACCGCGCAGGCGTGCTTACCAACGACTTCTTCACGGTGCTAACCAGCACGGACTACGACTGGAAGAAGGCGGACGCGACGGGTATGACCTTCTCGCTGGACCACCGCGAAACCGGCGAAAGCCGCTTCGTGGCCACCCGCGCTGACCTTGTATTCGGCTCCAATAGCCAGCTACGCGCCGTGGCCGAGGTCTACGCCGGTAACGATGGCCACAAGCGCTTCGTGAAAGCGTTTGTGAAGGCCTGGGACAAGATGATGATGCTTGACCGCTACGACGTGAAAGCCTGAGCTTAGAGCAAGCTCTAACAGCAACGTCTGCTTTACAGAAAAACCCTTTGGCCTTCGGGCTAAAGGGTTTTTTTGGTGCCAGTGCCTACTGCTCTGCCGTGCTGGAATGGTGCAGCCTTTCGGCTGAAAAGTCCTCTTTCGCCAACGGCGGCGTAATTTCAGCCCCGCACACTTCCCCACTTTTTAGTTTTTCGCATGAACCAACACGTTGCCCGCCGTGCGGGCCTTGTGGCCGCGTTTTCGCTGCTCGCCAGCGCCGCTTGGGCGCAATTTGGCCCCGGCACCCAATGGACCAAGGATGGCTACGGCTACTTTCAGGTAAAGCAGGATGAGATTGTGGAGCTCGACGCCCGCCAGGCGGGCAAGTTGCGCACGCTGCTCAGCAAGCAGCAGCTCACGCCCGCCGGCCAAAGCGCACCGCTGAAAGTGCGCCGCTTCGCGCTCTCCGACGATGGCAAGCTGGCGCTGCTCAACACCAACACCAAAAAGGTATGGCGCTACGACACCCGGGGCGACTATTGGGTCTACAATACGACGACCAACAAGCTGACGCAGCTGGGCAAAGGCTGCCCCGAGTCGTCGCTGATGTTCGCCAAGTTTTCGCCCGATGGCAGCCGCGTGGCTTATGTGAGCGAGCATAACCTGTTTGTCGAGAACCTGGCCGATGGCCGCATCACGCAGCTCACCAGCGACGGCACCGACAAGCTCATCAACGGCACCTTCGACTGGGTGTATGAGGAGGAGCTGGACTGCCGCGATGGCTTCCGGTGGAGCCCCGACGGGCAGCGCATAGCCTACTGGCAGCTCGACGCCCGCAAAACGCCCAACTACCTGATGCTGAATACGACGGATAAGCTCTATCCGTACACGGTGCCCGTAGAGTACCCAGTGGTGGGCGAAGACCCTAGCCGTTGCCGCGTAGGCGTGGTAGCCGCCACCGGCGGCGAAACCAAGTGGATGGACGTGCCCGGCGATGCCGTGCAGCACTACATTCCGCGCATGGAATGGGCCGGGGCCAACGAGCTGATAGTGCAGCAGTTGAACCGTCGCCAGAACGAGAGCAAGCTCATGCTTTGCACGGCCGGTACGGGCGCAGTAAAGTCCATTTACAGCGAAACCGACAAGGCGTGGATTGATGCCAAAGAAGGGGCCGTGGGCTGGAACTGGATTGAGGGTGGTAAAAGCTTTGTGTGGAGCAGCGAAAAAGACGGCTGGCGCCACCTCTACAAAGTAGACCGCAGCGGCAAGGAAACGCTGCTCACGCCCGGTAACTACGACGTTATCAGCCTCGAAAATATCGACGAGAAAGGCGGCCAGCTGTATTTTATGGCTTCGCCCACCAACGCTACCCAAACCTACCTCTACAAAGTGGCGCTGAAGGGCGGCAAGGTTGAGCGCCTCTCGCCTGCCGCTCAGGCTGGCTGGCATAGCTACGACATCTCGCCCAACGGCAAGCTGGCGCTGCACACGTTCTCTAGCAGCACCCAAGTGCCGGTGGCCGATGTGGTGAGCCTGCCCACGCATCAGCGCCTGAGCGGTGGCGAAAACCCGACTCCGCCGCCAGGCATGGCCTCGGTGAAGCTGCCCAAAACCGAGTTTTTCCAGGTGAAAACGCAGGATGGCGTGACCCTTGATGGCTGGATGGTGAAGCCCACCAACTTTAACCCCGCCAAAAAGTACCCCGTCGTGTTTTACGTGTACGGCGAGCCGGCCAGCCAGACGGTGGTCGACCGCGTGGGCACGGGCCTGAATCGCCTCTACCAGGGCAGCATGGCCGACGATGGCTACATCTACGTTTCGCTCGAAAACCGGGGCGCGCCCGCCCCGCGTGGCCGCGAGTTCCGCAAGGCTATCTACCACAACATCGGCGCGCTCAACATTCGCGACCAAGCGATGGGGGCCAAGGAAGTGCTCAAAAACGCCTACGTCGATACCAGCCGCGTAGCGGTGTGGGGCTGGAGCGGCGGCGGCTCCTCCACGCTCAGCCTGCTCATGCAATACCCGCAGATTTACAAAACGGGTATTTCGATTGCGGCCGTTGATAACCAGTTGAATTACGACAACATCTACCAGGAGCGCTACATGGGCCTGCTGCCCGAGGACAAGCACTACTTCGTGGACAACTCGCCGCTGGCGCACGCCAAAAACCTGCGCGGCAACCTGCTGCTCATCCACGGCACCGGCGATGATAATGTGCACTACAACAACGCCGAGCAGATGATAAATGAGCTGATAAAGAACGGCAAAACTTTCCAAATGATGGCGTACCCCAACCGCACCCACGGCATATCGGAAGGCGAGGGCACAAGTCGGCATTTGGCCGCCACGTATACTAAGTTCTTGAAAGAAAATTGCCCCCCCGGCGGGCGCTAGGTCGCATACTGGCGCGAGTTTAGCGCAGCGTAACTCGTGCCCACCATGACGTGGAGGCTGTGCCTCCACTGCCGCGCTAGCGGCAAGCGGCGGCTGGATGCCAGAAAAGAAAAGCCCAGAACTGACATATCAGTTCTGGGCTTTTTTTATTGCTCACGTAGCTAAATAATCGGCCCTAACGTGGGGAGGCTGTGCCTCCCCACGTTAGGGCCGGCACGAGTTACGGCTGCACCTAAACTCGCGCCAGTGTAGCGCCATTACTCCTGTAACTCCCAGGCGGTGCGGTAGCCGCCCACGCGCTCCACGTAGTCCAGAAAGGCTTTGTAAAAAGGATGCGCCCCCAGGGTCGAAGAATCGCCGATGAGCAGCAGCTTTTTGCGCGCTCGGGTCATGGCCACGTTCATGCGGCGCACGTCGGAGAGGAAACCGATTTCGCCCTGCGAGTTGCTGCGGGTGAGGGAGATGGCGATAATGTCGCGCTCCTGCCCCTGGAAAGAATCGACGGTGCCAACGCTGAGCTGCCGGTGCAGCAGCAGGCCGCTGAGTTCGTCGTTTTCTTCTACCGCATCTTTCAAATAATTGATTTGGGCGCGGTAGGGGGCGATAACGCCGATGCTGAGCGGGTCATCTTCGTGCTCGGCTGCGTCGTAGGGTTCGAGCAGTTGGGCCAAGCGCTTAAGTAGCAAGTCGGCTTCCTCGGGGTTGGCCGTAGAGCGGCTTTCGGGGATGGTGATTTCCTGCATCCCGAAGCCTGCTGTGTCGAGAAATTCCACGGGCAGGTCGGGGGCAAACTGGAGGTCGTAGGCATCGAGGCCGCTGTGGGCCACGGTGGGCGCAGCCACCAGGCGGCCGTCGTAGAACTGCTCGCTCGAAAACTGCATAATCTGCTCGTGCATGCGGTATTGCACCACGAGCATGCGTGAGGCTTCGGGCTGGCGCTTGATGGCTTTTTCGAAGAGCGTTTCGCGCAGGTGGCCGGCTTTTTCGCTTTTCACGGTGGGCGGTAGCTGCTGGTGGTCGCCGGCCAGCACCACGCGCTGGGCCTTGGCAATGGGTATCCAGCAGCCCGGCTCCAGGGCCTGGGCGGCCTCGTCGATAAAGACGGTTTCGTAGGTGAGGTGGCGGATGTTGCGGTTCGACGCACCCACCAGCGTGCAGGTTATCACCTGCACCTGGTCGAGCAAATCCTCCGTGATGTAGCGCTCCAGGCCGTCGGCTTCCTGGTGCAGCGCCTTGGCTTCTTCCTTAAGATGGCGGCGGTGCTCGCGCTCCTCCCAGCCAAAATTGCGGACGTGTTTGCTGGCTTCTTCGCGGTACTGCTCGGCGGTTTGGCGCATGCTGCGCAGCTCGCCGTAGCGCTTGTGGGCCATCACCTGCGCGTCGAGCGTGTGCTCGAGCAGCAGGTCCGACACCCGCGACGGGTTGCCCATCCGAATGACGTTGACGCCGCGCTCGGCCAGCTTTTCGGTCAGCAAATCCACGGCCGTATTGCTCGGCGCGCAGACAAGCACGCGGCGCTCGCGTCGGATGGTTTCCAGAATGGCCTGCACCAGCGTGGTAGTTTTGCCGGTGCCGGGCGGGCCGTGAATGATGGCCACATCCTGGGCGGCCTGCACGTGGCGCACGGCCGCCAGCTGGCTCTCGTTGAGCGGGCTAGGGTAGAAGAGGTCGTCGGCTTTTTCGTCGCGGAAACGGGCGGGCTTGGCCCCGAGCAGAATGTCGCGCAGGTCGGCCAGGCGGTCGCCAAAAGCGCCCATCACCTTGCCCAGCGCGTAGTCCATCTCGCGGTAGCTCACCTCGTCGAAGGTCAGGTCGATGCCCAGCTTGCCGCCCTCGGTCACCCAGTCGGGCAGGTCTTCCTTGCTGGTGGTCAGCATCAGCTTATTGCGCCGCACGCTCGTTATCACGCCGCTCAGCGTGGGTCGGTCGGTGGCCGAGCGCCCCGGAATGTTGCCAAAAAGGGCGGCATTTTTACCCACCTGAAACAGGTGTAATCCCTGCTGTCCAGCGGGCCGCTCTAGCTCAAGCACGACCTTGCCGCCAAAACCCACGTCTTCGCTCGTAATCGTGACGGGGTACCAGGTCAGCCCGCGTTGCTGCCGCTCCTGAATAGTAGCCTTGGCATTCTTGAGCTTAAACTGGGCTAAATCTTCTTCCTGCTCTAGTTTGAGCAGGCTTTGCACGCGGCGCAGCTCTTTTTCAATGGCGTAGGGCTCGGCGTAGGGAGAAACTAATTCGGACAAAATAAATCGGGATGATTTCGTTGAATTAGGTAACAACGAAAACGGGAAATGAGTGGCTGAATGAGATAGGGAGTTATAAAGACTTGCTATCTAATGTTTGGATGTAATCTCCCTCTTTATCCCAAACGGAAATTTCAAGGCCGCTATTCTTTTTTAACAAATCAGTAGCAAATAGTAGTGAATCAGTCAGGTTTTCGAAGTATATATAAGGCAGTTCACCATTCTCTAGATGCCATTTTTGTGTTTTCGCATCTAGGACAATACCTGTCTTAAGCTCTGTAACGAGTATTTTAAATGGCATAAGATGGATAATTACAACCCCTAGAACTACTCCGCCTGCGCTACAAACTGGCTTACCGCTTGGCTAACCAACTGATTCAGACTAATGCCCCGGCCCGTCGAAACCAGCGCCGCTTTGCGGTGCAGGTCGGGGCCGAGACGGACGTTGAAGCTACCGGTGAAGGTCTTGCTGGGCTCTTTGCCGACGGCCGCGCACAAGGCCAGGTAGTCGTCCACAGCCTGCTCAAACTCGGGACGCAGCTGCTTGGCCGCGTCGGCTTCAAACGTAACTAAGTCTGTGATAGCCTCTATTTTACCGTGGAATACCTCGTCGGTCGCATTGTACTGCACCGAGCCTACGTAGCCTTTATAAATGAGCGCGTTTTCCATGAGTGCCGATAGAAAAGGATTAGCAAATGCCCAGCAGGGCGATAATTTCTTTGAGTTGGTATTCCTTGAGAATAGTGCCGGGGTGCGGCTTATGCATGCTGATAGCTACTTGCGTAGTTGAGTTGTAAAACTGCCGCCGACTACCCGCCGTTTTGCCCTTCGTGAGCGACTCGAAGCCATAGGACGTCAGCAGCTTTACTAGCTCATCCCAGGTAAAATCCTTGGGCTTGGCGCAGATACGGGCTTTGAGCTTGTCGAGCTGAGACATGAACCGTTGCAACTAAAATATAGTTGCCAAATATAAGCCCGGCTACCCCAGCGCCCGCGGCCGCTCCTTATACACCTTCCACAAAAGCTCGCCAAATAGCGTATTCGCCCACGCAAACCAGGCGCGGGTGTACCTGGCTGGGTCGTCTTTGTGGAATGACTCGTGCATGTAGCCCGTGCCCGCGTGCGTGGCCTTGAGCGTCTGCACGCAGACCCGGATTTCGGCCTCATCGGTGCTGGTGAGGCCGCGCATGATGAGGCTAATGGGCCAAATCATGTCCGCGCCCACGTGCGGGCCACCGATGCTAGCGGCCGCCCTGCCCTGGTAGAAAAAGGGATTGGCGGCCGAGAACACCATTTTGCGGGTATTTTGGTAGATGGGGTCGGTGAGGGGCACGGCGCCCAGGTAGGGCAGGGCCAACAGGCTGGGCACGTTGGCATCGTCCATTAGGAGGTGGCCGCCGTAGCCATCGACTTCGTAGGCATATACTTGACCCAGTTCGGGGTGCGTCACGATGGCGTACTGGCGCAGGGCTACCGACACCTCGTCAGTCAGCGCCATCAGGTCGGCGTAGCCTTTGTCGTCGTGATGGATGTCGTTGAGCATCAGCGCGGCTTGGCGCAGGCTGGCTACGGCAAAAAAATTACTGGGCACCAGAAAAGGTAGTAGCGTGGCATCGTCGCTGGGGCGGAAGGCAGAGGCGATGAGGCCGCAGGGGCGCACCGGGTAGCCGTAGCCGGCCAGCGGCTGGGTATCGGTGGCTTTCTCTGTCACGCGCTGAAAGTGGTAGGGTCCGGGGCCGGTTTTACGCTGCTGCTCGCGGAAGGTCTTTACCGTGAGGGCAATGGCTTGGCGCCACTGCGCGTCGAAGGGCTGCTCATCGCCCGTTATTTTCCAGTAGTGGTAGCCCAGCCGGATGGGGTAGCAGAGCGAGTCGATTTCCCACTTGCGCTCGTGTACGCCGGGCTGCATGGCCGTGAGGTCGGTTTTCCACTCGCCCACTTTGGTGGGGTCGTTGTAAAACGCATTGGCATACGGGTCTTGCAAAATGCAGCGCGTCTGGCGGTTGATAACGCCGGCCACCAGCTGGCGCAAGGGCGCATCCTGCGTCACGAAGGCCAGGTACGGCCATACTTGCGCCGACGAGTCGCGCAGCCACATCGCGTCGATGTCGCCCGTAATGACGTAGGTATCGGGCCGGCCATTGTGCTGGCCGTGCGTAACGGTGGTATCGAGGGTGTTGGGAAAGCAGTTGCCGAAAAGCCAGGCCAGTTCTGGGTCTTTCACGCCGCGCCCAAACTCCATAATGGCCGCCTCCACCGCCTTGCTGCGGAAGCGACGTTGGGCCAGCGCGGGCCGCACCACCGGAAAGCTGGGCGCGGCCGCCCAGGCGGGTAGGCTAAAAAAGGGGCTGGCGGCCAGCAGACTGGCATCTTGCAGGAAAGTGCGGCGGTTCATGGGCAAGGCGAGTGGGCCGGCAAAGATGCAGCCCACTCGCTTTGCCCCAACCGCTGGCGGCTACGCAAATTTCTCCTGCATAGCCATCAAGCGACCTAGTACCTTACCGTAGGCCAGCGTGGCCGCTGCTACGGCAGGGTAGCGCTGGCGGCGCACCTCATAGTTGTCGCGGTTGAAATCGGCCCAGTTCCACTCGTTTAAGTGCACGCGGCCCACCGAAATGCAGGGTTCGTGAATCTGGGTGGTGTGCCACCACTTGGTCGGAAACAGGATAGTTTCGCCCTCTTCTACGGTTACGCGCACCGGCTTGGCATTTTCAAATAGCGGAAACTGCTCGTAGTCAGGCTTAAAAATATCGACCTGCGCTATCTTGGCATTGTCGGCCTTGGGGTAGAGGTAGGGTGTTTGGTCGGGCGAGTAGAGGATAAATTCCTTCGAGCCGTAGAGCTGCGTTATCTGGGTGTGCAAAAACAGCGCGTCGATGTGCAGGAATGGAAACGACGCCCCATTGCCACCCAAGAAAAGCTCATACACCTGCGTGCCGCGCAGCATGAGCTTGGGCAGCAGCGGGTGCTTCACGCGGTCGGACTTGCCGAAGACAATTTCGGGCTTTATGTCTTCCAGCAGCTCCGGGAAAAACTGCTCAATATTCAGGTTGAAAGGGTAGGGCGCGGGGTTTGCGGGGCTGGACGTCAGGATTAAGTCGGCAACCTCCGCCATGCTATAGGTCTGGCCCTTTATTTCCTTAGTCAGGTGGCCGTAGTGCTCCTTAAAAAAGGTCGGCGTAAACTTACCCAGCGCCTTCCAGTGGTCGGTAGCATCGGTAAGCACCACCGGCAGGCCCGGCTCGATGTACTCGGCCATGAGCTCGCGCTGAGAAATATTCGTGCGCTTATCAATGGCGGTTAGCGTCCGCTGAGGAGCGGTTGGCGAGGCGGCGATGGTCGGCATAACTACTTGAGATTTATGTTTAGTAACCGAAAACTACAGTTTAGCTAAACAAAAGTAAGCTCAGCTTTGGGAAATATAGCTATTGCGCTGAAACAAAGAGCTGTCTGCCTTCTCCTGCTGCTGCTTAACACTGAGGTGAGCCAAGGCAGCTAAGCCAGCCGATTCGCGGGCCCAACGTTTTCTTTGTGCGACCGGCTGCGCCGGTTTCGCCGTTTTTCTCCCGTCTTTGCCATGCCTTCGGCCGCGCCCCACGTCGATATTTTCATTCCCTGCTTCGTCGACCAGCTCTACCCGCACACCGCCCTCAACATGGTGAAGGTGCTCGAAGCCGTGGGCTGCCAGGTGCACTACAACCCCGCTCAAACGTGCTGCGGGCAGCCTGCCTATAATGCTGGCTACAAGGCCGAAAGCCGTGATATTGCCGATAAGTTTCTGACTGATTTTGCCGCCCTAGCCGACGAGCCGCGCTACGTGGTCAGCCCCTCGGCCTCGTGCGTGGGCATGGTGCGCAATGCCTATTCACACCTCTTTGCCGGTACGCCCGAAGTAGCGCGGTGCGGTGCGGTGCAGCAGCGCACCTACGAGCTAACCGAATTTCTGGTAGAGGTGCTCGGCATTACGGCCGTGCCGCAGGCACAGCTGGCGGGCCGCTACACCTACCACGACTCGTGCTCGGCGCTGCGCGAGTGCGGTATTCGGGCGGCGCCGCGCCAGCTGCTCGATGCCGTGCCTGGCCTCGAGCGCATCGAGATGGCCGAGACCACCACTTGCTGCGGTTTCGGTGGCACATTTGCCGTCAAGTTTGAAGCTATTTCGGTAGCAATGGCGCAGCAAAAAGTAGAACACGCGCTAGCTACCGGTGCCGACTACCTCGTGAGCACCGATGTAAGCTGCCTGATGCACTTGGAGGCCTACATTAAGCGCGAAAAGCTGGCTATCAAGACCATGCACATCGCCGACGTGCTGGCCAGCGGCTGGTAGTAAGTGGTATTTCGCGGAAATAAAAAAGCGGCTATCACGCTCAACATAGTGAAGCATGAAAGCCGCTTTTAAAGCTGTTTTCCAAAAATTATTTACGAAGCGACCAATTCACCAATCGCTCGCTCTTGCCCGATTTCGCGCATGGTGTCGGCCAATAGTTCGTAGGAATGCACGCGGGCCTCGTGGCTGAAAACGTGGCTGGTGGCCATGATTTCGTTGGCCTGGGTTTGGGCCAAAAAGGCGCTTAAATCATCTTTCAGCGTGGCTTTGCTGCCGATGAAGGACGCGGACAGCATTTGCATCACGTACTGCTCCACGTCGGGCGACCAGAGCTGGCTCATATCCGCTACGGGCGGCTGCATGAGCTGGCGCTGGCCCGTGACCACGCCCAGCATCATCTGCTTGAGGGTAGTGGACAGGTAGTTGGCTTCGTCGTCAGTATCGGCAGCTATCACGTTTACGCAGGTGATGACGTAGGGTGCGGCCAGCGTGGCCGAGGGCCGGAAATTCTGGCGGTAGATGTTAAGCGCCGCGAACAGCTGGCCGGGGGCAAAGTGGCTGGCAAACGCGTAGGGCAGACCCATAGCCGCGGCCAAATAGGCGCTGTCGGTGCTGGAACCCAGGATGTAAATCGGAATATCTAGCCCTTCGCCCGGAATGGCACGCACCGAGCTACTGCTGTTGGCGGCTGAAAAGTAAGTTTGGAGCTGCTTGATGTCGCGGCCAAAATCCTGCTCTTGGCCAAAGCGGGCGCCCCGAATGGCGCGGGCCGTGGTTTGGTCGGTGCCGGGGGCGCGGCCCAGGCCCAGGTCGATGCGACCGGGGTAGAGCGAGGCCAGCGTGCCCAGCTGCTCGGCTACTACCAGCGGGGCGTGGTTGGGCAGCATAATGCCGCCCGAGCCCACGCGCAACGTGCTGGTGCCGCCCGCGATGTAGCCAATGAGTACCGGCGGGGCCGAGCTGGCCACGCCGGCCATGTTGTGGTGCTCGCTCAGCCAGAAGCGGGTGTAGCCCAGCTTCTCCACGTTTTGGGCCAGGTCGAGGCTGTTGCGGAAGGTATCGGCCGGGGTGTTGCCCTGGGCCACGGCGGCCAAATCCAGCACGGAAAAGGCGACTTGGGATGCGGAGTCTTGCATAGTACAAAGGCGTGGGACCCGGCCGCTGGGGCCAGCCCCGCGTTGGAAAGCAGGTTGGAAAAGTTGCCTTGGCCAGGTTTTGGCCGGCCTCGGGAGCTTCTAAAACAAGCTTAAGCGAAAAATGATTGCGTAAAACCAATTAGTTCGCCGCCCTTGGCCCTGCACAACTCCCAGAGCCGGCCTGCGTACCACGGATTCATTCAAAACTCATCCATGTAGTATGGCGGGCGGTTCTAAAGTAGTTGTGTACGGTGCCATCGGGGCCAATTTGGCCATTGCCGTGGCCAAGTTCACGGCGGCGTTTTTTACGGGTAGCGCGGCCATGCTTTCCGAGGGTATTCACTCGCTGGTGGACAGCGGCAACGGGCTACTAATACTGCTGGGCCTGTCGCGGGCAGCCAAGCCAGCCGATGCCGAGCACCCGTTCGGGCACGGCAAAGAGCTGTATTTCTGGACGATGATAGTGGCCGTGCTCATCTTTGCGGTGGGCGGCGGCGTGTCGTTTTATGAAGGCTGGATACATCTCAGAAACCCCGCGCCGCTCTCCGACCCCACCTGGAACTACTGGGTGCTGGGCTTAGCGGTGGTGTTCGAGGGCATCGCCTGTTCACTGGCCTTCCGGGAGTTCAACAAAACCCGGGGCGACGCGGGCTTCTGGCAGGCCCTGCGTGCCAGCCGCGACCCGGCCGTGTACGCCATTTTGCTCGAAGACCTGGCCGCGCTGGTGGGCCTGGTTATCGCGCTGGCCGGCGTGTTTTTCGGCCATTTGCTCAACAATCCTTACCTCGATGGCAGCGCCTCTATCGCCATCGGCGTGCTGCTCATTGGCATGGCCGTGTTCATGCTCAAAGAAACCCGGGGCCTGCTCGTGGGCGAAGGCGTAGACGCTGCCACCCTGGCCAGCCTGCAAGCGTTGGCCCAAGCCGACCCGGCCGTGCGCAGCCTGCGCCCGCCGCTCTCCATGTACCTCGGTCCCACCGACGCCTTTTTGGCCCTCGATGTGCGCTTTCAGCAGGACCTCTCGGCCCAGCAGGTCGAAGATGCCGTGGGCCGGCTCGAAAAAGCCATCCGCGCCAAGCATCCCGAGTTCAAGCGCATTTTCGTGGAAGCCGAGTCATTCGCGCCCGAGCAAAGGACATTTAACAGTTAACATTTATCATTTAACAGCCCGTCTGACGCACCGTAAAGGCATGTCAGACGGGCTGTTAAATGATAAATGTTAACTGTTAAATGTCAACGCGGTACATGATATCCGAGCGCAGCACGTATTTCACGCCCTGCGTGACCTCGCTGCCCTCATGGTAGAGACTATGGAGGAAAACGAGCGCCATGCCCTGCCGGGGCTGCACGCGCAGGCCCCGAAACGTGGTGTCGCCGCCTTTAAAGTTGTCGTTCAGGTACACCATGAAAGTCAATTCGCTGGCCTCACGCTCGTTGCGGAAGTAGCTCTCGTCGTAGTGACCCTTAAACTGGTGCCCGCGCTGGTAGCGGTAGAAGCGGAATAGCTCATTGAGCCCAATGGCCGTGAGGTTGGCCATAGTGGCGAGCGGTGCGGGCAGCAGCGGCTGTAGCTTCTCCCAAAGCTGCTGCGCCAGCTCCTCGCTGTTATAAAAAGCCCGGCTGTTGTTGCGAATATCGGTGCGGACTTTGGCCCCGCCGGCCGTATTCACTTTGGCCAGCTCGTAGCCGATGCCTTCGCTTTTAACAATAGTATCGAGGCATTCCTGGCGCGTCAGGAAGTCTTCAATGGTGAAAATGGTATCCGTTAGTTTGGTCAATTTCATAGGGTTGGCAAAAATAGCAATTCCCAACTACTCAGCCGGGAGGCGAGCAGTTGGGAATTGAAAATGTAAAACGGCGTGGCACTCCGTTTCCACGTTAGGAATGCAAACCTCACGCTAAACGGAGTATTACTCCGTTTTACAGCAGCGCTTTAATGCGCGCGGTCAGGCTCTCGCTGGCGGCTACCAGCGGCAGGCGCACGGCATCGGCGCACACGCCTTGCAGAACCAGCGCGGCCTTCACGCCTACGGGGTTGCCCTCCTCGTACATGAGCGGATTGAGGGACACAAAATTGAACAGCAAGCGTTGTGCCTGGGCAAAGTCGCCGGCCAGCGCGGCGCGGGTCATGTCGCTGAACTGCTGCGGAAACGCATTGCCCAGCACCGTGATAATGCCGACTGCCCCGCACGCAATGAGCGGTACCGTGAGCATGTCGTCTCCGCTCAGAAAGAGGAAGTCGGCGGGCTTGCGGGCCAAAATAGCGAGGCACTGCTCCACGTTGCCGCTGGCTTCCTTGATGCCGATGATGTTGGGGTGCTCGGCCAGCTTGAGCGTAGTTTCAGCGCTCATGTTAGAGCCGGTGCGGCCGGGCACGTTGTAGAGCAGCAGGGGGCGCGGCGCGGCGTCGGCGAGGCGCTGGTAGTGCGCCACAATGCCGGCCTGGCTGGGCTTATTATAGGCTGGGCTGGCCGACAGGATGGCCGTAATACCGTCGAGGTCTGTGCTGTGCAGCAGGGCTTCGGCAGCGGCGGTGTCGTTGCTGCCGATGCCGTACACGAGCGGCACGCGGCCAGCCACGTGCTCTTTGGCAACGCGCAGCAGCTCCGCTTTTTCGGCGGCGGTGGTAGTGGGCGACTCGCCCGTGGTGCCATTAATAACCAGGTACTCGACGCCGCCCTGAAGGGTGAAGTCGAGTAGGTTGCGCCAGCCGGCGTAGTCCACCTCGTGGGTGGTGGTAAAGGGCGTCACCAGCGCTACGCCGGTGCCGTGGAGGTTAGTCATCCGCTGCGGAAGTTATTTTTTATCGAAAGCTTTGCCAGTGTTAATTCCCGGCAAAAAGGATGCAAAGCTAACCCGCATTGGGTAGTAAGTTAGTGTACCGTGGACTCACAGAGTCCACGGTACGCTTAGCTCGCGCTACGGTAGTGCCACCATCGCCTTGATAACGCCCGTGGCCGGGTTGAGCCAGCTGACGAACTCGTCTTTTACCTGGCTGAAATCGACCCGGTGCGTGATGTAGGTGGCCGGGTTTACCAAACCCTGCTTCATGGAGCGGATGACGTGCTCGAAGTCCTCGCGGGTGGCGTTTCGGCTGCTCATCAGCGTGGCTTCGCGCTTGTGAAACTCGGGATGCGAGAAGCTGATTTCGCCCTTTTGCAAGCCCACCAGTACGAAGCGCCCGCCGTGGGCCAGGTACTGAAACGCGCCCAAAATGGCCTTTTGGCTGCCCGTCGCGTCGATTACCACCGTGGGCATGTCGCCGTTGGTGATTTCGGCCAACTGCTCGCGTACGTCGGGCGCCAAGGCGTTGAGGGTGTGCGCTACGCCCAGCTTTTCGCGGCAAAAAGCTAGGCGCTGCTCGTTGATATCCAAGGCGATAACCTGCCCGCCCGCAATGCGCGCAAACTCCATGATGCCCAGCCCGATGGGGCCGGCGCCCACCGCCAGCACCACTTCGCCGGGCCGCACGCTGGCCCGGCGCACCCCGTGCGCGCCAATGGCCAGCGGCTCTACCAGCGCTAGCTCATCGTAGCTGAGGCCTTCGCCGTGCACCAGCAATTCGGCCGGCACGGCCAGTAGCTCGGCCATACCGCCATCGACGTGCACGCCGCACACGTTGATATGCGTGCAGCAATTGGGTAGCCCCGAGCGGCACGCGATGCAGGTGCCGCAGCTGAAATAGGGGATGAACGTGACGGCCTCGCCCACGGCAAAGCCCTCGGCCCCGCCTGTGTCTACCAACTCGCCGGCCAGCTCATGGCCTAGCACCCGCGGGTAGTTGAAAAACGGTTGCGTGCCCTCAAAGGCGTGTAAATCGGTGCCGCAGATGCCAATGCGGCGGATTTTAAGCAGCGCCTGACCCGGCGCAGGCGTGGGAGCCGGCCGGCTTTCGTAAGCGAATTGGCCGGGCTCGGTGCAAACTAAGGTGTTCATAATTCCAATGAGTGAATTGGTGAATGAGTGAAGGAGTGAATGGGCAGGGCGAACCAGAAATTCACTCCTTCACTCATTCACCAATTCACTCATTGACTAAGCATTCGCCAGGGCGCGGTCGAGGTGCACGTAGCCGCCATCGACGTGGATAATCTGGCCGGTGGTGTGGCTGCTGCGGGGCGAAAGCAAAAAAGCCGTGGTATTGGCTAGCTCCTCGGCGGTGGTCATGCGGTTGCCAAGCGGGATTTTGCTGGTGATTTCGCGCAGCTTTTCCTCAGGGTTGGGCAGGGTTTTAATCCACGCTTCGTAGGCAGGCGTCCAGCTTTCGGCTACCATCACGGCATTGACCCGGATGTTGTACTTGAGCAATTCCACGGCCCACTCGCGGGTGAGGGCGTTGCGCCCGCCGTTGGCAGCAGCGTAGGCCGAGGTGTTGCCCTGGCCGGTTTCGGCCGTTTTGGAGGTGATGTTTACGATAGACCCCTGCGATTTTATGAGTTCGGGTAGCGCGTGGTGGGCCATCAGGTAGTAGTGCACCACGTTGCGGTGCAGGCTGCGCATGAAGTCCTCGTAGTTGCCATTTTCCAGGCCCACGCCGTCGTTTACGCCGGCGTTATTTACCAAGCCGTCGATGCGGCCGAATTGGGCCACCACGGCTTGCACGGCTTTTTCGCATTCGGCGGGCTCGGAGAGTTCGGCGGCCACCTGCCCGGCCCGGCCGCCCGCGGCCTCGATGGCGGCTACGGTCTGCTGGTTATCAGCGGCATTGCGGCCGATAATGACCGGAATCGCGCCTTCTTGGGCTAGCAGCCGCACGATGCCTTCGCCGATGCCCTTGGCTCCGCCCGTGACGATAATAACCTTATCCTGAAGCTGTAAATCCATTTTGTTGATGAGTAAGTAGCAAGGGTAGTAGCGCGAAGCTCTGCTTCGCGTCCCATTCGGCGGGCTCGTTTAGCAAAACGCGAAGCAGAGCTTTGCGCTACTCAAACGGCCAGCCCGTAAAACCGCACCGCGTTGTCGCCCCAGAACTGGGCCTGCTCGGCGGCCGAAAAGGGGCGCAGGTAGTCTTCCAGGATGCCGATGGCGCGGGCGTAGCCGCCGGCTACGTTGCACACCGGCCAATCGGAGCCGTAGAGCACGCGCTGCGGCCCGAAGGCGGCGAATACCACGTCGAGGTAGGGTCGAAAATCCTCGGGTTCCCAGTGCTGCCAGTCGGCTTCCGTGACCATGCCCGACACTTTGCAGCACACGTTTTCGTGCGCGGCTAGGTGGCGGATATCGCGCATCCAGGCGTCGATTTCCTGGGCTTTGATGGGGGGCTTGGCGATGTGGTCGACTACGAATGGCTGGTTGGGGAAGGCTGCCGTTAGCTCGGCCGCGTAGCCGAGCTGGTCGGGCAGGATGAGCAAATCGTAGGTAAAGCCACGCTTTTCCAGCTCGCCGATGCCGCGCTGGAAAGCTGGCTTCAGCATCAGGGCGCGGTCGGCTTCGCCTTGCAGCACGTGCCGGAAGCCCTTTAGCTTGGCAAATTGCTGGTAGTAGTCGAGCCGCCCGGCCACGTTGTCGGCCTGTAAATCGACCCAGCCCACCACGCCCTTGATGAAGTCGTGCGCGTCGGCATTGGCTAGCTGAAAGGCGTTTTCGGTTGGTGTCTGGTCGCTCTGCACCACCACGCAGCCATCGAGGCGGTGCTGCTGTAAGATGGGCTGTAAATCGGCGGGCAGAAAGTCGCGCCGGATGGCCGCCATGTCGGGCGTTATCCAGGCGTCGCGCACCGGGTCGAAATGCCAGAAGTGCTGGTGCGCGTCAATTCTGGGCATACGCTTGCACGGTTTGGCGGGCGGTGCCCAGGCCATCGATACCCAGTTCTACCACGTCGCCGGGCTTGAGGTACACGGGCGGCTTCAGGCCCAGGCCCACGCCGGCCGGCGTGCCCGTGGACACGATGTCGCCGGGCAGCAGCGTCATAAACTGGCTGAGGTAGGAGATGAGAAAGGGAATCTTAAAAATCAGGTTCGAGGTGTTGCCGTCCTGCATCATGTGGCCGTTCACGCTCAGCCACAGGCGCAGGTTGTTGAGGTCGCCCAGCTCGTCGGGGGTGGCCAAAAACGGACCTACGGGCGCGAAGGTGTCGCAGCCCTTGCCCTTGTCCCAGGTGCCGCTGCGCTCCAGCTGAAACTCGCGTTCCGATACGTCGTTGTGCAGCACGTAACCCGCAATGTACTGCTCCGCCTCAGCCTCTTCCACGTAAGAAGTGCGCCGGCCGATAACCACGGCCAGCTCCACTTCCCAGTCGGTTTTTACCGAGTTTTTGGGAATGGTAATCGCGTCGTTCGGCCCAATGTACGAGGTGGTCGATTTCATGAATAGCACCGGCTCGGGCGGGGGCGTGGCGCCGGTTTCGCGGGCGTGGTCGGCGTAGTTGAGGCCGATGCACAGGATTTTGGAGGGCCGGGCTACGGGCGGGCCCAGGCGCTCGGTGTCGGCGATTTGGGGCAGTTGGCCTTCGTGGCTTTTCAGGAAATCGGCGAGCCGGGTGAGGCCATCGGTGGCAAAGAATTCTTCGGTATAGTCCTGGCCAAACGCCGACACGTCGTAGCGCTGGTCATTGAGCAGAATACCGGGCTTTTCCTGGCCGGGCTGGCCGTGGCGAATGAGCTTCATTGTTTAGTGCTTGGTGCTTAGTTGTTAGTACTTGGGTGTAGAGACGCATCCTTGCGTCTCACGTCATTCAGTTGGCGTATGGGCTGAACAACGACGAGACGCAAGGATGCGTCTCTACAACCAACGCATTAGGTGTTGAGCTTGATAAAACCGCCATCGAGCGGGTAGTCGCAACCGGTTACGAAGCCAGCCTCATCGGAGCATAAATAAAGGGCCAAAGCCGCTACCTCGTCGGGCTGGCCCATGCGGCCGATGGGCTGGCTGGCCGAGAGCTTGGCGAACATTTCGGGCTCCTGGCCAGCGTAGTTTTTGGCCAAAAAGCCATCGACAAAGGGCGTGTGCACCCGCGCCGGCGAGATGCTGTTGCAGCGGATACCGGCGCCGATAAAGTCGCGGGCCACCGAAAGGGTCATGGCAAAAATGGCCCCTTTGCTCATCGAATAGGCGAAGCGGTCGGTGAGGCCGACGTGCGCCGCGATGCTGGCCATATTCACGATGGCGCCGCCGCCCTGCGCCTTCATGAGTGGCACGGCCGCGAAAAGGCAGTTGTAGGCACCTTTCACATTGACTTGGTAGACGCGCTCGAAATCGGCTTCGGCGGTCGTTTCCACGTTGCCGACGTGGGCGATGCCGGCGTTATTGACCAGCACATCGACCCGGCCGATGGCCTGAAAGGCGGCTACTACCTGGGCCTGCTGCGCCACATCGGCGGCGTGCACGTGGGCCGTGCCGCCCGCCTGACGGATTTCGTCGGCAACCGGCTGACCGGCTTCGGTACTCAGCTCGATGATGTGGACCTCGGCACCCTGGCGGGCAAAAAGCAGGGAAATGGCGCGGCCAATGCCACTACCGCCGCCGGTGATAACGGCCGTTTTTCCGGTTAGACTGAACATAGAAAAGGAAGCTGCAAGCCCGCCCGTGGCGGTTGAAAGAGGATGAATGGAGAAGGAGAATGTCGTTGGCGGTGGTCCCAACGCAGCAATGCGCCGCTACCCCGATTGGATAGCGACGCATTTAGAAACAGGAAGTTATGTTGTTGGGGCGATTGCCATGCTATTGCAGCGGGTCGAAGGTGCCGTTCCACTTGTTGTTCTGCAGTAGCTTGGGGTTGTTGTCGATGGCCGACTGCGGAATGCCAAAGAA
>Ga0265780_10003302_pt1 | contig 21280 bp, 14 predicted proteins | sample P1T30metagenome_FD_192432 | JGI IMG/M metagenome (GOLD analysis project Ga0265780, IMG submission 192432) | Plant litter microbial communities from East Loma Ridge, Irvine, California - P1 T30 | ecosystem: Environmental > Terrestrial > Plant litter > Unclassified | place: USA: California...
GGCATCAGAGTAGTAGACGGATCAGCTGTACCCGAAAGTAATCTTGCAGACTTGGGATATCGGGGATGATGTCTTCTTCGACAGCTATGAATTACAAATGAGTTAGCCGATCCATTGTCATCGCCATGTAGTCAGTCTCGGTGGCCGAGCTGGCATTCAAAACTTACGACCTTTGGGTCTAGACAATAAGACAGTTCGAATTCCCTCTCCATGACCAAATAGTCTTAGTGCGTCTGCTTCCAGCGCATTGTAGTTATTACCCTGCGCACAGATTGCGATGTCTCGAGCACTCATCGCGTACTAGCATTAGGTGCATCGAATGAGGCACATGTCGCTCCGATCCCTGTATGCAGCGTCGGGTAAAGTAGAATCTCGCCATCAGAAAACTCCTGCCACATGCAACGAATACGTATGACTTTAATAACCAACAGATGCCTTAGGTAGTAACAACTACGTGCATAGTCCTTCACCAAACTTGGCGACAAGAAGGATTCAACTGAGAGCCTCTCCGCGGATTCGAAGGTCAGCCCGATTCAGCCTCTCTGCAAACTTGAGGGTCGGCCGGATTCAGCCTTGCGCCTCCCATACAATTTGGTTCTGAAGCCAATCACGCCTATTTCGGTATCCGAACCTGCCTTATCTACGAGCCCCGCAGCTTGGTTTGTCCCGAATCGAACTGATGGCGTGATATGCGGCAGTTAGGTTGTGCTGGAGTTTCGTCCTTCGTGACGTGCCGTGCTACAGTTGGCTCTTGCTGACAGAAGGCAGAATAAATACGGGTAGCATGCACACCCGCCGCGATCTCTGAGCTTTGCCTAGTCCCTCAGCCTCCCATTAATCCCTCAAGATTCTACCAGTGCCATAGCATGGCTGTGGTATACACTATATCCGGTCGATATATGAACGATGAGCGTCTACTAGACCTAATGGTCAGCACCTTTGGAGTGGGGAACTTTTCAGTTGAGGTTTTTGGACCCCTTTCTAATGTAAGGATTCCGTGTCTGACAGTACGTTACAGTCTATTTTGGAAGACGAGATCAAGATTACTTCCACTTGGCAAATGAGTGACGTAAGGATACTAGGAGGATCCTAACAGCGGCACACTAATTCGAACTAGGCTGAATTCGATACCTGTAGGGACTATAACTAAGGTCATCACAAGCTACCTTAGGCTTCAGTGGAGCACAACGACTAGTTATACTTCTGGCTCTGGATTGAAGGATAAAAAATCGAAGATCATGCAGTCTCTACGACACTCTATCGAAGGATTGAGCCAGAGAGTAGCTGGAGATCCCAATGGAGATTACAAATGCTTTGTACCGCGTTATCGATTGCTGAAGCTGCTTTCACGTGAGATCATCCGAAACGCGCTTGAAACTTGCGAGGCCATTCCCACAGAGCGTGTTGAAAGCATTGCCGACCAAATCTTCAAGAACGCCCGTAGAACTTTTGCCATCCTCGTGGCACTCAAAGGTGAACATGCCGGAGAAATATTGCATTTTGTCCAACACGACAATTTCCAAAGTTCACCTATCGATTACCGTTTACCGTTCGACAAAGCAGAGCTGGCACGAGTCGTCCCCAATCGCAGTAAGGCTTTTACAACAAGCAGTGGGAGTTCTCAGCACCTGTGTTTCTAAAGAATACCGAACACCGCTCGCTCGATAAATCTGCTATCCTTCCCTTCCTAGTGAACCAAAAGCTCGGAGCAGGCGGATTTGGACAATTCTTCAGCATAACCCTGCACAAAGGACATCAAGACCTATCTTGGCTAGGAAATAGCAAGGTTAGTTTGTAGCTTTCCAGATTTGAGCCTCAGCTTATCAGTGTGTAGAATACTAAGCTTGTTAGAAAACAGTTCGACGAGGAAGTCCGAAAAGGATCCGCACAAAGCCATGGTCAAGAATATCAAAACTTTACCCTGCTTGCCCATTTGCAGCATCCCAATATCCAACAGCTGTTCAGCTCCTACACTTTCGACCACAAACACAACTTTATTTTTCCCCGCGCTGCAGGTGGAGACCTGGAAGCGCTTTTTACGGCAGAGGACCGTCCTCTGGAGCTTAAGGAAGACGTCAATTACTACATTGCACTCGCGCGATTGTGTTCTGGCGTCGAAGCAATGCACAGTTTTACAGTGTCAGAGAGGCTTGATGTCCACGTCATGGGTCTGCACCGCGATATCAAGCCACGCAACATTTTGGTCAACGGATGCAGCTTCATCCTTACCGATTTTGGGCTGTCTACTTTCAAGTCTATTGTCGATCTTTCGGAAACTCAATTCAAGATAGGTGGTGGTGACTGTCTACCTCCTGAATGCCAAGATCTTCAGACATTCAAAAAAGGTGTCGTCGGTTGCTCGGGCGATATATGGGCTCTTGGATGCGTCATGCTGGAATTACTCGTCTACATGATGGAAGGCCCAACAGGAGTCCTCACCTTCAGAAAGAAGAGGCCTGTCCAGGCTGTGTTCATTAAAAGAACATTCCATGGACCCGGAAAAGAGGTAAATCCATACGTGCTTGGGCTCATGCACCGGCTTCATGGCTCTTGTAGGTTGCGAGGAAAGCAGCTGATCGAGTTGATTCGCTCGATGCTCAAAATTGAGCCAAAATCACGTCCTTTGACCGCAGAGGTGACCTTGAAAGCTTGCTATCTCGCTATTGATGGATTGATGGATCTCCTCATTGACTCCTACACAGCGATGTTAGCCAGCACAAATTCAATCCAAGGATCAGTTGAATATTGGAAACTTGAGAGTTGGCATCACATTTCCATAAAAGAGGGTGCCGGTTTGCGTTCCGTGGAGAAGGTGGTGGCGTCGAGATTCGACGAGATCATCGAATTACTCCAGACAAGCCGAGTGGAGGTTGAGCGTATATCCGCCGTACACGAAAGTACGGGCCAAGCCTTATTCCACGATCTACGGCGAATGAACGAAACACTTATCAACATGTTACCTGAAGAAGCACAGCGGAGGAGTATCACATATCTCGACGTGAAGTGTCTTGGTGACGAAGCTTTCTCATCGACCGAAGCCTTCGAGTCAACAGATACTGACAATTCTTCTGTGCTTCATCGACTCGGCACTCTAGCATATGCAAGAAAATTCTCGAAAGACATTAGCACAGCCTACGAGTCCATGTTATCTGAGTTGACAGAGGCTGGCTTGAGCGGCGTCGGACTAGATGCAGATGCCGTTGAAGTTGAGGGATCGCCGAAATCTCAAGAACACAATTTAGGATGGGTAAGCTCCGGGGACGAAGCAAGAAAACGAGTCTTGATTGAATGAATCAAGTACGATGGGCATTGGGGAGGTGAGGTCATGAAGGAAATGATAGGACGCGTCGTAAGGATTGCGACCTCGCTACACGCAATGGCAACGCAAGCCGAGAAGTTGCGGTTACTGCGGTGCATACACTACTACCACTACGAGACTAAAAGGTGCGTTCGGTCTTATCTACCATCTTCCGGACCACGGCCAAACTGCGACGCCATTGACTCTCCATTCTCTTATCAAACAATCGCGTCAAAGTCGTACTTTCAGCCAGATCTCACTGGAGGATCGGTTCAACCTCGCCCATACCCTCGCAACCACGCTTCTGAATTTTCACAAGGCAACGCTCGTACACAAGAGCATATTGTCCCACAACATCATGTTTACTTCGACTCGGAGTCCAAATATGTGTGAACCATATCTTATCGGCTTCAACTACGCACGGCCTGTGGAGCCAGACGCATTCACTACAGGACCGCCACGGAGCCAGGAGGCCAGTAAATACTACCATCCCGCCTACAACATGAGAGCTTTGCGCGATGCTGTCCCTTTTCGAATGATATACGACTACTATAGCCTTGGACTCGTACTCCTCGAGATCGGACTGTGGGAAACTATCGATGGAATCAGGACAAAGTCGTCTCATGATCTGAAAAGTAAGATCATTGAAACGAAAGTGCCTCCACTCAGGCATGTCATGGGTACTGCGTATCGAGATGCAGTAGCCGCATGTTTGCAGGATGGGATTACACAAGATAGCCCGGAGACGTATGGGGACACAATACTGGATTTTCAGCGGCTTGTGGTGGAGGCTGTAGTGAGACCCATCTTAAGACCAGATGAGAACAGGTAGTCCTGGCTTTACTTCGAAAATCGACTATTTGTGACAATTTGCGAGTGAACTCTGTCCACTAGGCCTAAAGAAAGACAACACGGTCTGTCTTCGGGTGGGTGCGAGCTATGCTGGACAAATATGGCGACGAACGGCCGACAGCGCCTGCCCCCAGCAGCATGTGCGATTGTGCGAGGCGTGCTGTGTCGAAGACGTAGACTCGTCGAGCATTGACGATGAGGACGAGGACGAGAACGAAGACTAGTTGTGAGAAGAGGCGGTAGATTTGACATCGTGCTAGGAGTCCTGTGGAACGAGTGACCTGCTTCCACACCAAAATTCATTGGACACCACCGAGAACTAGCTTCAATCTCTCATCTGCTACTCTTTTCTTCCAACTGTCCCTTCAGATGTCTCAGGTGCAACTCCGCCTCGCGTATCTCCTCTTCAACCTCGTCACGAGAAGCCAGGCGGCCTTTCCACTGATATACGACCGCTGCAAAAAGTACGACCGCGACTGATACCAGCGGCGACCACTGCCCAACTTGGTTGATAGTCTCATTCGTCGATCCGTCGTTCCGGATATACCATCCGATCCAGCAAATAAACGCCACCACCAGCGGCGGAGAAATCGCAATGCCCGCGAGGAGAGTCCTGAGCGCAAAGATATCAACGACCAGGCGCAAGACGGGTACGAAGCTCCGCGGCGGCAGCTCGGCCGCAGTATACGAAGCTCTACGCCCACGGCGCCTAAGTCTCCGACACAGAATGACCACGGTGGAATAGCTCTGCATCATATCCCCTCTCAACTGATACCAAATCTTCCCCTTATCGCGCCACAAATGCTGCGGCTCATGGATCGGCTTGCGCATCGCCTCGCTACCCAATCTCAAAATGGACACCGTGTACAGAATGAACTGCGCGACCGAAAAGACGACAATCGCAGCGTAAATCAGCGGCCGGAACTCATCCGTCGTGCCGCGCTGCGCATTATGCAACTTTGCAAACCGCGTCGTCGGCGTCGAGACCACGGCTTTGAGCGAGGAGCTCTGGCGCAGCGTCTGGCTGGTGTTGAAGAACGGGTAGAAGCAATTATTCGAAATGTTCTGCCACACCATGTTTGGGTCGCTGAAGATGCTCGACACCGTGGCGTTCCAGGATCCACGCCAGTACGTCGCGTCCCAGCCGTCGCTGGTCTCCGAGTCCTGGTCTGGGTACCCATCGTAGCAGAAGCGGTATTGCGGTGCAGTCAGATTGGTCGTGGGCCATGCGACCAGCGCGCAGATTGTGCCGGCTAGCATAAAGAGGTTCCAGAGGAGGAGCATGTAGCGGATGATGCCTCGCGAGCGCATCGTGCGCGACCAGATTTGCAGCGGCAGGCCAACGAGATATGCGGAGACTACGACTGCGGTGATGGGGTCGATGTCCAATTCCACCGTGTCAGGCTGCACGATGACGGCGGTAGCATTGGTCACCAGCGACGTGATGGTCCTGGTCAAATTGGATGTTGATGAGATAAACGGTATGCTGACCAGCGCAGGTGGTTGTGTTTTCGAAGGTGTTAACACAATAATGTACGCGTGAATCGCAGCGCTGGCAGCATACGCTACCGCGCCCGTCAGGAAGATCTGGCTCAGCCATCGATGTCGCAGTGTGACGAATGTCAGGAAGAGCAGGCAGTAATACAGGATCCGGGGAGCTTGCGCGTAGATGTCGCTGATGGGTATGCGCACATGACATCCTGCGCGATCACGGTGAAGCCGGGTTGGCTCCGGTCAAGCCGGTAATCCATTGTTCCTGATATGGGCGGAGTGAGGATCCTCGGGTATACCCCCTGCGGTGATCATGTAGATATGTGCGTGAACATGTCTCCTCCCGTTGGTTTGTGGCGATATCCATCCAATAGAGCGAATGTTCCACTGCGCTGGACCAGGCTTGTGACTACGAAGTAGATCGAGACCGCTTAGAAAAAGGGATCATATCGATCACCGCGTATAAAGGTTCAATCGCAGTCCAGTAAAATTGATCCAACATGTGCCAGCGGTTGCTAGCCGTCATCGCGTTGTCGATCTGCCGGATGCGCTTCCGTCAGGAAAATTTACTGTTATGAGTCGAATTGCTAATCGTTTCAGGGACCTCCATGCAACACGTCTCGTATGCCATAGATACGACATACCGCTAAAAGTGCCGGACTCCCGTGGAGACCCTTTGCAAGTTCTTGCTCAAATCTCTACATATTCGAGTAGATGCGCAATGGCGTTGTAAGTGTTGAAGAGCGCTGATTTCGATGTTTTGCGGTGTCAAAAGTTAGGAAGCCATGTCAAATTCGCACCTTCCTAATCGGGTATCGGTAAGGGCTTGTAGTTCCATAGGGCGCTCTGCCTCCACCATTGCAGACATCTCGAAGATTCTACACATTGGTACAGTAAACTGCAACTCGACTGAAAAGAACTTTTATATCTGCCCAGTTGGAACTCCTTTGTATGCACCTCGCCATAAGATCAGCCACTCGCCTCCAAATCCACATCTGCGGACCAAACGTCAAATCTCAACACCACCTCCATATCGCCATTGGATTCAAGCCAAAAGTTCTGTCTCAAGGCCTTCACACTCACCCCCCAAAAATGTTCTCGTCCCCCCTAACCCAGCGCACAACCCCCCTCTACCAAAAAGACGGCCACCTCTACACACACACCAGCCCCATCACCTCCCTGCAACCCCTCTCCACCCTCCCCCTAGAAACCCAATCCCTCTTCAAACCGCCCCAAGACAGCCCCCAAGAACCTTTCGTCCTGACCACCCCCTCGACGATTTTCCACGCGCAGGGAGGCGGCCAGCCCTCCGATACGGGCACCATCACATCAAAAGGGACGACATTCAACGTGCACCAGGTGCGCAAACCGGCGGAGGACGGCGCGATATTGCACCTCGGGACGTTCTCCGCGGATGCCCAGAAATTCGGGGAGAATCAAGATGCCGAGCAGAATGTCGACGTGGATAAGAGAGTTCTGCACTCGCGCATACATACCGCCGGACATGTCATTGGGCTCGCTGTTAATACTCTCATGCTCTCTGGCTCTCTCCCTTCTGATTTGAAGGATGGAAAAGCTTCGCACTACCCCGGTGCTGCGTTCGTTGAATTCAGCGGCTTGATCCCCGGCACCGCGAAGGACCTGATCCAAGCCAAAGTGGACGAGATGGTCGCGGAGGATTTGTCCGTGGGGATACATTTCTGGGGCGAGGAGGAAGCGCGCGAGAAGTGCACAGGGGTGGTCGAGAGTTTCAAGGGCGATGAAGATGGCGTGAGGGTGGTGGAGATTGGGGAGGTGGGGAGTTATCCGTGCGGGGGTACGCACGTGAGGGCCTTGAGAGAATGTGGGAATGTGGTAGTGAGGGGCATTAAGAGACAGAAGGGTGTGAGTAAGGTTAGTTATGAAGTGAGGGATGTTTGAGGACAGGCGGGATTTTACTTGTTTCTACGAATGAATGTGCTATCTTCAGATGGAAGCGGCGCCATGTCCTATGATAATGTTTTCTAGTTCGCCCAGACGAACCTCGATCCTCCCAAGGGGATATCAAATCGTGTGAGATCTCTGATCACGTTAAACGGGAAAGGCGCAGAATAAAACTCTCCCGGCCAATTGACTCTGACCTCAAACCGACCCTCGACGCGCACAGTTGCCATCGGCATGAGGAATATCAGTTCGGGGAGATACCATTGTGGTGGGCGTGAAGGCGGACCCGGCTGTGGATCTAACCAACTAGCATGTTCCCAAAACAAGAGAACGTCCAGAGTTTTTAGGTTCGGCATTTGGCTGATGATCTTCCAAGTTGTCTGCCAGGTATCCTCGTCGCAAGGTTCACAGTTTTCCTCGACAAAATGCTATACTGGACCAGGACATGTCGTGCACTGTTGCTCGAGCATAAAAGCATGCGCATAATCCCATTTGTATGTCTGTGCAATGTGCAAATGTCTTATACGATTGAAGCGATCCGGAAGCACGTTGTCTTTGAAAATGGAAAAGGTGTAGAGGTCCGAAAAGGAGAAAGTGTTCTCCATGTACACGTAGTTGATGCACTCGCGATAGCTAAAAAGACGTGCATTAGCCGACAAATCAATTTGGGATATGCTTTTGATGTCTTACATTGCTTTACAAGTAAGTAGCAAGCTCATTACATCGCCACCGCTTCTTTGGGTGCTGTTCCACATGCCTGCGCCATTGATTTTTCCATCCAGACACATGCGGACATAGAATGGACCGCGGTCTTCAAAACGGCTCTTTTTAAAGATGCAGCCCTTGTACATCGGCGCAGACCACCAAGTGCACTTGACATGGCCCAGTTTCTTCGCCCGCTCGTTCACCGCGATGTGAAAGGTGTTGTTTGCCAAGAGGTACTGGTAGATTGTATTTCTGAGCTCGCCTGGCAAACGAAGGAACGGGGACTGTGCCTGAGAAGGTTGCGAGGTTGTGCTAGGTGGGACGCTTCGTAGACGTGCCGTTAGGCGGTGATAGAGGCGGAGAGGGAATGGGGACCGTGCCTCGGAGTTTCTTGAGGCTTCATGCCCATTTGAAGCGTTCCCATCTGTTGGTGGTGGGGTGATGCTCAAGCGGGGCTGTATATTGGTCGCGTTCAGAGGGCGTGCCGACACGCGACGATACATGCGATCTCTTTCGAGAGCCATCTTGACCCGTGACAATTTCAACGCTGCCCCTATCCCCAAAGTCAGCCCCCATTCCTCATTCCTCCAACCCTCAACACCCAACCTCACCTTCAACTCAAGTGCTAAACGGCACAATCTGCCCCGTCTTCGGCGCCAGGCGGCGTCCGACCCTATACGTCGGTCCGCTCTCCGGATCCTCCTCAACGTACGTCGGACAAACACAGACGGCGAAAACGTAGCAAGGCCAGCAGAGCACGCCGAGGAATTGCGTACAGATGGTGCGGGCAACGGACATTGCGTGGCGGGAAGCGAGATGTGGGCGGGGTAGTGATGATGGGTAACGATGGGATGTGGGTGAGATGCAAGTGGTGGGAGATGGGGCGGGAAGAGTAAGTGTGCGAGGACCGCGACAGTTGCCTTCCCATCTCATGTGCACTTACCTCATCCTGTTGGTATTGCATCGTCACTGCTTTAGTTCATGGAACCATGCTCGCACATGTCATGTTATTTCTCAAAGAGATCCTTGTAGGGAGCTTTACATGTTCCTGAAGATATACACAAAATCCAGGTCGTAAGGTATAGGATGCGCTCGCTGAAGCAATCTTAGCGGTTACCTACAAATCTATGATTAACAAAATCCCTCGCTAGCTATCCTGGTATCATATGCTCTATGGCTCGTCAAAGACCCAACTTTTGCTCCAACCACCTTATCCTGTATATGTAGGTCATCTGACCACTACTGCAAGTATTCCGCCAGTGCTTGCCTGGACACTGGGTCCAATCGCTCCTGAACAATATTGACAATCCTGCCATTGTGTCTGGCATTGGCGTCCTTTAGGTACTGTCCCACCCACACCTTGACGTCCGGAATCTCGGGGAACGGATCACGCGGTGCCTTCTTGCACGTGTTGAGTTGTGTGAAGCCAACGCCAAAGCCAACCTCATCGACATCGGCGTCCGGGATGATGTCATCGGCGCTGGTTGGAACAGGTGGGTTGACCAGAAGCTCGATCAGACGCTGAGTGGTGAAGGTCCAGCCCTTGGGATATCGGTCGACGAATGCTTGTGAGTCACCGAGCGTCTTGGTAAAGGACACCACAGCAGTCTTGCGATCGGTGGGGCGCGCAAGTTTCTGTGTCTCTGGAAGGATGACAGTGAGGTACATGGGCTTGAAAACGCTGTTTCGGTGTTAGTGGTATCAGATCGAATAGATTTGTTCAAACTTACTCATGCTGGATCTGGTCGGTGACGTTGATGAAAAAGTCAGTACCAAGACCCTTGTCCTGTCGCGCAGAGATAAAGTGGTAGAATGAAATAAATCGTTGCTGGAAGTTCTCAGTCTTCATGTTAGACAGCCTCTGGAGCATGAGTTGAAGGATGGTAACGAAGTAGGGCTCCAACACCTGTGGTGGCAGGCAGGTGATGACAGCCTCAATGAGCTCGAATGCGTAGCTCTCGTGTGCTTTGACCGATATGAGCTTCTGGAAGATGCCGAGTATTGGCTCCACCTGCTTATCGGCAACGATGTGTTGCGCATCGCGGGCGATCATTGCAGTCAGCAAGCGCGCAAGAGCAGGTACGTTACCGCGCTGCTCCCAAATAGCTCCTTGCAGGATGATAGTAAACAAGCTTCGGTAGTATGATGTCAGTTCGCTTGACGGGTTTGCCTCTAACAAGGCCGAGAAGAGTTGAAAGATGTAAGGGCTGAACTCTTCGACGCCTTCAGACAAACAGGCTGCAAATGGCTCATAGAGCTTCTCCTCGAAGACTTGCGGGTATTTGGGCGCACCGAAACGAACGAGCGCACCGATGCCTTCGAACAGGTAGTACTGGAAGCGGGGATTGCTGGGGTTATGCCTGATGACCTTGACGATCGCAACGAAGTTGTTCAAGATTGTGTCGCAAATCGGTAGGACACCATCTCGGATGAAGATGAGTACACGCATAACGCACTTCATCAAGAACTCGTTCTCCTGAATCTTCTCTGGAGCGGAGTTTTTGGTGATAAGCTTGAACAAGTGGGCCAAGAGGTCTTTCGACGAGCCAACAACATCCGACCGAGGAATGATGGGCTGCTTGTTTGCATCTGTCATAAACAAGACGCGTTCCACGGCGATGGAGGCATATGTATGAATCACATAGTTTTCGTTGCCAAGCTGGTTGACAAGGAGCGGAAAGGCAGCCCGCCAGTGGTCGGCTGACAGCTGGCTTCGGAAAACGTACAGGAACTTGATAGCGTCCACCTTTAGAATGGCCTCAGCTCCCTCTGACTGTAGATCAGACGCGATGTGTGTGGTGAAGAAGTCGAGGATGTTGACGTTTTCGTTCACACTAAGAACACCTTGCGCAGCCGTTGCGGTCCCCTTTGCAGCTACCGCAGTGAAAAGGTAGACCGCAGTGTCTTTTGATTTCCAGTTCGATGCCGGGTCTTTTGCGTAATTCTCCAGATAAGCATTGATGTATTTCTGCGAAGTGCTAGTGACCAGTCCTTCGAAACGAGACATCAGCTGGCGGAGGAAGTTGGTGGCAGCTCTTCGGCGCGTGTCATTGTCGGAGCCCTCCAAATCTCTCCGAATAAACTCAATCGGCTCGTCCTCAAACAGCTCGACGTCCGACTCGCGCAGTGTCAAGTTCGGGAGAATGACCTTTTCGATGACCTGTACGAGCACATCTTGGTTGTTGAAGTTCTCGGCGTGTTGGGTTGCGGCCACCGCTGTGAGGAATTGCAAAGCTTTGCTGACTAGGATGTCGTACTTGGTCTCTAGGCCGACCGTCATGAGAAAATTCCATGTGCTGTCAACAAATTGGCCCAGCTGAGCGCCAAAGACGTCCTCGTACTTCTGAATGTACAGCATAAGAGCCTCAAAAATGCCGGCCCGTACGTACTCTTGGGGGCCTGACTCTGACTCGTCGTCTGTCCGTAGCGAAGGGTTATCGTAGATCAGGTACTTGTGGAGGAGGCCGGCGATGACGCCGATGTGGTCTTCGAACACAGGAGGAAGATCCTGGCAAGAAAGGTCGTAGAACAGCTTCACTATCAGGTCGAGGGTCGTAAAAGCTTCTTTGAGGGCTGCGGGATTGCCTTCTGAGGCGGTGATGACGCGGTCGGTGTTCTCGAGTAGTTGCAGGAATGGAGTGCTGAACTTGGACAGGACGTGGTTGATCTCAGTGAAGAGGTCGTCGGAACGGAACAGAGGGCGCCATCGCTTGAATACGGAATGTGCGACCTGCAAGACACCGTTGTTGACGGTGGAGTTGTCGGGTGTGAGGCGGGAGATCAAGTCGTCCACCAGCGTGTCCCAGCGCTCCCAGAAGTCGCTCTCAGCAATGGCAGCAATTGCTTCGCCCAGTTGCGACTGGAGGTTTGGTGGCACTGAAACCATCAGACCTATCAGCTCGCGCTTAATGGCAACGACCTCATCCGCGGGCAGCTTGTAATTGCCATCTTCGTCCACCCAGTTACGTTTTATGTGGTTTTTGAAGTAGAGCGCGCTTGCGAGTCGAGTGTTCTGCGGAGCCGCGTCGGATGCGACGATGTGAAGAAGTGTGAGGGAAAAGCCCGGCTTGCTTGCCTCCTGCAGAATTGCCTGCTCCGCTGGAGGAAGTCAGTACAGAGTCGTGCAGGTACGCGATTGATGAGAAGTGGGGGGAATGCGGGCCCAAGACTTTGGCAGAAGCTCGCAGCTCGTGATACGAAGGGCATTGCATCAACAACATGTCTCCAAAAGCGGAGGGCCATGTTGGAGAGGAGGTACAACAGGCGCATTGCAGGTGTAGCACTGCGGGACGATGAACCGAAAAGTTACTTACCTTCCTTGTTGCGCCGGGGGTCTAAGCTGGCCTCGAGCAGCTGGGAGAGGGTTGACATGTCGGCCATGGTGACGACTGGGGCTCTGTGCAGCGGTAGAGTTGAGTGCAAAAGAAGAAGGAATCGAATGTTTAGGCGGTGATGGTTGTCTGTTTGGCATACCCACCAAAACTTGGTAGCGCGGGGCTAGCGGCACTAGCGGCGGCCGGCGTACCCCAGAATTCGTGATTTTATGCGGCTCATGGACGCGTTGATCCGCCATCAGATGACGAGACGCACTTCACCCTCTCGCCGAGCCACGTTGCCAGAATGGGAACCCGCCGCGTGTAGCCTCTCGCCCACCTCCAGCGACTCCCTCGTCCCACACGGTAGCCCCAGGAGAGCCGTTGAGCATCAAGAACCCCGCTCCCGCACTGCCCAGAAGCACCCATGAACTCGATGCGCTCGCCCCACGGCCTTTCTCCTCGTCTACTGCTTCTGACCCTGTAGCCCTCCGACTGTCACCACACAGTCGCGAGCAAAAAGGAAACAGGCACCCTGCGACTCCGAGACGTATGTCTCCGCCAACAGATAATGTCCCCCAAACGCCCGATCGACGTTCCTCCACCCAGGCCATCTTCACTGCCTTCCGTACTCTGACAGGCGGTCGCCTGAAGAGCCCGACGCCGCCGCCCTCGACTTCCTCTGCCACCTCGACTCCTGTGCGCACTCCTTCTCTGGGCACTCTGCGCTCCGGCTCTACCCCAGGGCCGCACTCAGCCGACGGTAGCCTTCAGCGCATAAGTGAAGTCTCACAGCGCAATGGCCAGCCGGTAACAGGTGGGCCTCCTGAGCTGAATGACCTTGTAAAGCAATTGGAACCCGACAAGCCTTTCTCGGAGCGCGCAGGAGCCGTTAGGAAGATATGTCAGATTCTAGAGCAATACCCGGTGCAGAACGTCCTCGGCCTGTGGTCAGTTGCAAGCGACCTGATCCTGCCTGAGCAGCCGCAAAATGTCGCCGAGACAGGTTACAAGCTTCTCAAGAGCTGTGTGTCGTGGCCCAAACTGAGCACTATCGAGCGTAGCATTTTCTTTGACGCTGCATCGTCTCGCAAAAACGACCGCAACTTTGACCAAAGGCTCCAGGTCATCAATGCACTCACCAAGCGCGGTCGAGATATCGAGGCCTGCGAGTCGGCTATGGTGTCTTTTCTTGTGTCTTCGCTCGAACTGTGTTACGATGCTGCCAAGGCGTCCAGAAAAGCAAACGGCAAGCGTAATGCCCTCACCCGAGAGACCGACAATCTGAGCCGTCTGTTCCAGTACGCCATGGATGTCTGCAAATTTAATGCCAAGATTCTCACTGATGAAGACCTGGAGCTGTTGCTAGCCCGAGCCATGACCATTTGTCTGAGCACCTCCGAAACAGATGACATGGACAATTGCATCAAACTGTTTGATACGATCATGACATATGTCCATATTCCGTCAAAAGCCCTCAAACCGTGCGTTGAGGTTCTATGCACCATCCACAGAGCCATTCCGTGTCTTCGTGAACAGGCATGGAGCTCTCTAAGCAACCTCTTCAAATCGCATACTGGCGGAGCCGCCATCATGTCTTTATTACACACGTTCCTCGATGGCCCTCGAAAACAAAAAGGCATCAACCAGATCTACAAGGGCACTATGGAAGTACTACAACTTCTGCTCATCAATGACGGACATAATGGTTTGCCGAAAGTCCCAATGTCATTGCTTTGTCCCGCTCTGAAAGCGTCCATCCAAGAACCGAATGTTGACCAAGAACCTCTCGTCTTGAAACTTCTCGACGCAGTGCTTCTAGAGCCTAATCTGCGAGACGTTCTGCTCTCTGAGACCGATGTAGGCGAGCTCATAGACATCATCAGTACTTGTGTTGAGCGTGATGATGATCGCCGTTTTGGAAACACTCCGACTACTAAAGGTACAGATAAAGAGAACAGCGATGGCAGTGAGAAAACCATGGCGCATGACGATAGCGCGACGAATACTGGTAGGTTTGCTTCCGCCTGTCGTGATTTTGAGCTCACAAAATCAGGACCAGCAGCAGCGTCAGAGAAGCCGGTAGAACGAATTGGCAGAAACTTTGGCTCGCCCCTCGGACGGTCAACGACACCCAAGCCAAGTGTTGATATTGCTCGCCGAACTCCCGACGACCCAGTCTTCCAGGTCTTGATGAAACTCGACAGCGCCAGCGACGCCGTAGACTTTGTTCAAAGAGAGGCTGTCATGGAGCTTTTCCTGCGCTTTTGCCATCGTCTGGGTGATGCCGCGACAGAGAAGTTGATCCGATATTTTGCAAACGAACGTTACTTGAATCCTTCAAACGATGACTGGCTGACTGTGTGTCAAATTGTCCGGGACAGTGTGATCAAGGACACTGCCAGGCCAACATCGCTACGGGTGATAGCCATCCAGTCCCTAAGAGAAACCTATGATACAGTGGACAAACTCTGTGCATCTGAACTGGTCACGAAGTGCGGCTCACTTCTGCTGGAGAGCATCTACTTCGAGGATGACGTGGAGATTCTTTATGAACTCGTGGATTTTGCAGTCCATGTCGCGGAACGCGCATTGACTGCTGAATTTACAGACATTGTTGTTCTGCTAAGAGCACGTATGGACCGGCCGATTCCCGGTCCGCACGCCAGTCCACATCATCGATTATCGCATCCTCTGAACTTGACGGGAGGTTCGCGTTTTGGTTCGGCATGTAATGTCATTACTTCAGCTCTGGTCAGGCTGTTCACACGTAGCGTAGTCGGCTTTGCGCAAAAGACACGCATCTTATACGAAACCCTTCGTGCGATAGCTGGGGGCGAGAAATACGACAACGACGCAAGATTGACAGCCATGAGACTCCTCTTCCGTCTCCGTGCTGATTCTCGACACGCGCTCATAGTTGTCTCCTCTTCGGAAGGAGAGAGACTCGCAGCCGAGCTTTGTCGTACAGAAGAGACTGCCGTCATGGCTCCCAATGTCGAAGATGCGCTGCACGACCATGGCAAATCTGAAGATTCTTATTCTTGGCGCGAACAGCGCAAGACTTCAGGATCAAGTCCACGTACTTCCCTCAACCGCAATGCTGGGCGCTCAACACCCGCTAATGGTCGTATCTCAAAGCCGATTCCGCCTCTCTGGATGTACCCTGGACCTAAAGGACTTCCGGAGGAGCCTTCACCGGATCCCAGCAGAGTGGTCTTCTCACACATTGATGCAAGCAAATATCCGCTGAGCGATGAATTGCATGATATGGAAATAACGCTATGGCTTGAACTCATCATCTCTCTACTGCAGAGGCCGCCAGATTGGGAGATTTACAGCTACGTCCTCGTCCATCTCGGTCCACAGTTGTCGAACCAAGCCTTGGTCCGCAGTTGTGTAGTGCAACTTCGTATGCTGCGCAACGTCCTCTGCGAGCAAGTCCGAAACTCGAGCTTCCACGAGCCTCCAGCTTACACGCTTTTGAAGAAGGCAGACGTCGCCGTTTGTCTGTTCCACGTCCTAACTGTCATCATCAGTTATCACGAGTATTTCGAGAAGAGCGAGGAGGACGATATGGTCAAAGCATTTCTCCAGGGCATTGTTCAGTGGGACCGAACGTCCAAATGGTGCATTCACGCGCTCTCAGTCTGCTGCTTTGAGGTCCCGCTTTCCATTAGCAAATCTTTGGACAGTATCATTCAGAAGATGTCGCAGATCATCACGAAGCCGGCAGTCGCAATACATATATTGGAGTTCCTCACGTCTCTGGCACGCCTGCCCGAGCTGTACAAAAATTTCCGCGAGGACGAGTTCAAAACGGTATTTGGCGTGTGCTTCCGTTACTTGCAGCACATTCGCGACCAGCGCGACCGTACCAACCATACAAGCTCATTACAGAGCGGCCATCGTACCTTGCGACACATTGGCGCATCTAGAGATCTCGTTGCGTCGCCAGAGAATGGTATGAGAAAGCCAAGGACTGTCGAAGAAGATCTACCACAATATCTGTATTCACTTGCATACCACGTTATTACCTTCTGGTTCATGGCATTGAAGATGGAGGATCGTCCGAAGCAAATACCTTGGATCACCAGGAACCTACATTATACCGACAGCTCAGGTCGTCAGATCATGGAAGAACAAGGCCAGGTCATCTTGGATATTATGAACATGGTCGCATACACAGATCGAGACCAGACACTTCGGGGTGAGAGCTTTGCCAAACCTGGCGATGGCGAGATATGGAAGAAGACATGGGTAGTCGGAAACTCCTTGGTGTCTATAGAGACAGCAGCCCGGACTGGTGTCTCTCTGATTACAACACGCCGACCTGTAAGTCTTCTGCTGGCCTTTAAAGTTTGGTGCGTTTACTGACGCATGCTTAGGCCGGAACCCGCTTTTTGACCATGCGCCCACTTCTTGCACCGCCTCCACGCCACCAAGTCCCCATTACGGTTGGGCTTGCATCCGAAGCATTTTATTCTTCGTCATACGTAGGAGTATTACCAGAAGACATCTTCCAGACCTTCTATGCGCCGCTCGATCTAGCAAACCCGCCGGTGCCTCTTCCAGACGACGATATGACGCGCCGAGCTATCACGTCCTTTGACAGGATTGCAACTGTGGATGCTTACAAAGTTGGAGTCATATATATTGGGGAGGGACAGACCAAGGAAAGGGACATCTTCATGAATAACATCGGTTCGCCAGCATACACAGCATTCGTTAGCGACTTGGGCACACTCTGTCGTCTCAAAGATGCAAAGTTTAACACGGGTGGTTTGGATACGCGCGATGATGCTGACGGAGAGTTCACCTACTGTTGGCGCGACCGATGTATGGAGATCGTATTCCACATTACCACCATGATGCCGACGAATCGGGACGATGACATGACATACCCAAACAAGAAGCGCCACATCGGCAACGACCTCGTCAACATTATTTTCAACGACTCGGGGCTACCATACAACTTCGACACGTTTCCGTCCGCATTCAACTACGTACACATTGTAATTTCTCCAGAATCGAGAGCTAGCTTCGTCGACCGGCGCCTGGATGCGGATCCTGATGGCAGAAACCGCTACTACAAGGTTCAAGCCATTTCTCGAGCCGACTTCCCTGATATATCGCCCGCTGTAGAGACGAAAATTCTCTGCGGTAAACATCTCGCGGGCTATTGCCGTCTTATTGCGATCAACGCTTGCGTGTTCTCTGATGTATGGTATGTCCGTGAAGGAGGCGAGACCATATCATCCTGGCGCAGCCGACTCCGCGAGATCAAGCGTCTGCGCGAAAGATACGGCGCCAGTTCGGGCGATCAACAGCCCACTGCATCGCCCTCATCACCGATCCCAAGCCAGCCACTGTCGAGCCCGCCGTCTCGCGAACAAAACGGAATCTCTCCGTTCCAGCGCATGAGCATCGCAACGCATTTCACAGACGCTGCCACGAGCCGTAGTTCTATCAGCAGCTCTTCGCATGATCCTTGATTTTGCATACAGGCGCTTATTTTGGTGTTCTTGTGGGCATTTATACCCAGGGACATGTTCATGTAGTATTACACACAAAAGTTTGTCATTTTCTGCAGCGTAAAGAAATTGCGCATTGCATGGCGTCGATGGAAGGGACTTTGGTCTTCCCCCAAAAAGTTACAGTGCTTTACGTTCAGCTTTCTCTCTGTACATCCTAGGGCAAAAGGTCCAAAAGCGTTAGGAAAAACCAATTTAGTAGGTTGAGCTGCTTTCAAACAGTAATTCAATCATCACTCGCTGCTCAAATTTGAACATGAAGTTCGAAGGCTAGGGTGACGTCTGGACTAGACGTCCGATTACGGTTCCCAAATCCTTGACAGCCGACGTCAGCCGAACTTTTGTGATCAAGATCGAATCTCCAACAACTGCACTTTCCATTCTTCCAACATCACTGCCATGGCGGCCCCGAGACTGCCATTTCTGTGGCCCATGCTATACAGAAATACAGCTACACCGCGTACACGCGCAACGCATTTACACGAGAGCGCATTGCAAGCTTCAAGTCGTCCGCGGAGGTGCCGCCAGTTCGCAACCACACCCCGCCGGTCGGAGGACACAACCACGAAGCGCTATGGAAAAGGAATCGAGCCCGCACCGCATCTACGCGATGCAGATGCGCCAAAAGCGCCCGAGCAGAAGGCCCCCGCGACCTCGGAAATGAAGATTCTCGAGCCCGCGCCCGAAGAGCACGAAGAAGAAGAACCCCCAAACCCAACGCCCACAGCAACACCCTCCACTCCAACCAAGACGAGCGCAATAGAAGACACCACACCGCTCACCAAGCCCCCCGACCCTCCCAAAACCGGCGAAACCAAACCTCTAGATAGTGTCCTGCACATGCCCTCCCCCGCAGACGCCGACCACCACAAACTCCCACACCTCAAGACCCCACCGTATGTGCACCATTTCGACACCTACGGCCTCGTCAAAGAACTGCACAAATCGCGGTACACACCGGAGCAATCCACGACGCTGATGAAAGCCGTGCGCGGCATCCTGATCAACAACATGGCACTCGCACGGGAGGGCTTAGTTTCCAAAAGCAACGTCGAGAACGAGACGTACCTCTTCCGCGCGGCGTGCAGCGAGCTGAAGACGGAGATTGGCAACGGGCGCAAGAGCCAGATCGAGCGCATGAGGACGGAGCGAGCGCAGTTGCAGCACGAGGTGGATATTCTGGGGCAGCGGCTGGGGCAGGAGACGGGGACGCTGAAGGATGAGTTGAAGGGGCTTTTTGATGATAGGAAGATGGCGGTGAGGCAGGAGCAGAGGACGATGGAGACCAAGGTGAGTTTTCTACCGCACGCTTTCATTCGTGGCTTTGGGGGAGATGGGCATGGGCATGGGCATGGCAGGGCATGGTGTACTGATTGTGCGACAGATCCAGGAACTCAATTACAAAATCACTGTCGCGCTGAATTCAGATGCGCGGAGTGAGGTCGAGGGGCTGCGCTGGGTGCTCACGCGGCGCGCGGCGATTACCGTGGGTGTCAGTGCGTTCATGCTGTTTGTGGCGCTCAGGTATACGAGTTATGTGCAGCATCAGCAGCACGAGGAGCGCAGGCGGCAGCCACCGCGCCACGATCCGCCGCCGCCGGAACATACGAGCGCGGGCACGCAGACGAGTTACATAGAGCCCATGCAGGGACGGCAGGAGGCGCTGGGTGGGGAGATATTAGCCGGGGAGGGCGTGTCACTTGGTTGAACTCCTCGACACTGAATGTACAGCTCCTTCAAATGCCCTGATATTGGCGCCGTTCACAGTTTATGCTTCTTCTCGCCGCTGGCAATCTTCCTAAACTCCTCCTGCGGCACGCCCTTGAGGAACCGCTTCATGCCCGCAAACACCTCATCCACGCCCTGCCGATCCAGCTTCTCGCGCATGGGTTTCTGAATCAGCTCTTTGATCTTGACCAGGCTCTCGCCGTTGAGATGCTCGCCCAGCCGCTCATCCACCTCCCTCAACACCTCCGCGAGAAACTTCTCACTGGCGTCCTTCCCCCCGACGTCAAACACCTTGTTCACAAACCCCACCTGCACCAGCTCCTCGCACGTAATCCGCTTGCTCATGATCAGCGCCTCGTTCGCCTTGGATATGCCCAGGCGCTGCACGAAGCCAATCGACGCATTGCCCTCCGTCACCAACCCCAGCGACGAGAACGGGGTAAGCAAAAACGTATGCGGCGCGGCGTAAATAAAGTCCGAGAACGCGACGAGCGCGGCGCTCAGGCCGACGGCGGGGCCGTTCAGGGCGGTGACGAGGATCTTGGGGTGCGTGTAGAAGGCGTGCGTGATGTGCAGGTTGTTAGCGACGAAGCTGCGGAGCCACTGCTGGCGGGCATCGATGGCGCCGGGGTCGGTTTGCGCGCCGAAAGAGACGTCTGCGCCGCTGTGTATTGTCAGCATGGAGTGATTGTGGAAAATGTGGTGTGGTGTGGTGTAGAGGATGTATACGCACGCGGAAAAGAATCGGCCTTTGCCTGTCAGGACGGTGATGAAGACTTCGTCGTGCTCGGCGACTTCGTACATGGCGCGCGCGAGCTTGTAGTATGCTTCGCCGCCGAGGGCGTTGAGTTTCGCGGGGACGTTGAGGGTGATGATTGCGAGCTTGCCGCGGTATTCCACGAGAATGGGTTCTTCTTGGGACGACATGATTGCTGTGTGTTTCCGCTTCAGGATCTGGGGTAGAGGTGGAAAGAATGGCGAAGTTTGGCGGGAGCTGATGAAGCTGATGCTACCGCGCGGAGATGGAGTCGCATACCAGATGAGCCGAGGTCTGGGGTAGCTCTAGTCGGCAACTTGATCGAATGCATTGTTTCTCACTCTTCTAGGCGACCGCTAGGATACGAGAAGAGATTTGAGGGGTGAGTTAATGCTAGAATTATCAATTGGACACGAGAGTCGAAGTAACTCAGGGGAGCGCGGTGCGGCGTGGACATGTGACGCCGCGAGTGATGAATACCTCTCCGCGCCGTATCGATAAGAAATTGACGATACAATTATCGCCGAAGTATCTCCGCCCGCGATCTGCGAATCTTCAACATCATCACTTCACCACCCAGCAAAGCTGCCAAACACGTTGCATACCCCCAACCACCCGTCGCAACACTTCAAAATGGGCGGCCCCAATCTCGAAGTCTTCAAAGTCAGCCCCACCTCCT
>Ga0265780_10003303_pt1 | contig 21279 bp, 14 predicted proteins | sample P1T30metagenome_FD_192432 | JGI IMG/M metagenome (GOLD analysis project Ga0265780, IMG submission 192432) | Plant litter microbial communities from East Loma Ridge, Irvine, California - P1 T30 | ecosystem: Environmental > Terrestrial > Plant litter > Unclassified | place: USA: California...
AGGTTCGTCCGGGATCTCTGTGTCTACTGTGGTTACAGGCAAAAGTATTGTACAGGGGTCTTAGCCGCGCAACAAAATTGACTTTTACTCACCACCGCATTTAATTTTAAATATCTACAGTGTCGTGGTGGCTCACGGCGACCTGGTAGCAACCCCTGCCGTGCGGGGACCATGTACAATACTTTTGCCTGTAACCACAGTACTCACATGGATGCAAGTGCTTCAGCCCCACGTAGTGTCAACGACCATGCCCGATGCTGCCAGTGTATGGACCCTGATCTGACGTCGTGACGAGAGATTGTGTGTTAATGTTATGTGTCTGCTATCGTGCTCCGAGCCCCAAGTTCTCTGTTGACAGCCTGTCGTGGCATGCGAGCTTCAGATGGCAGAAACCGACGGCATCACTTGGACTTTTATCACTAGCACGGCAGTCCGACAGCATAACTTGGGTGCACGGGTTAGACGCCTCCGCATCTACGTTTGAATGTTTCGTGGCTCGCACGTGTGATGTAGCAATCAGTTAAATCTCCGCTAGATCTCCAGCTGCCGCGCGCCCAACCGAGACCAAAAGAAGATCCAGACCGATGCGGACTAGCACAATGGTGGCATTCAGGAACCGGGCAGGGGTCACGGATTTCCGCCATCACGACGACGGCCATGCATGATAGATATCGCTACTTCCTACCGGCGCCCTTTCCATCGTGAGCCACTCCGGACCAGCCGCCGTCGCTCCTTCTACCCCAGACGATGCACCAACCGAGGCTGGCGGTAGTATGTGTAAGTTGGGCCTCGAACTTGGATCATGTCAAAATCCATGGGAGTTATCTCCTATGAAACGCCCTTCTACGCGGCGTGGGTGCGAAACTGCCGCCCAGTCATGTGCAGTCACATGCGCAGTTTTGTCTTGACGTCGAATTTCTTTTCTGTTTACCACTTGCGCTGACTCTGGCAGCTGCTTCCTTCCCACTCCTGCAAGCCCGACAAGCTGCTGGGAATGCGTCGCACCGTATAGACAACCCCTCTTCAGCCTCCCGTGAGCCCAGTCAGACCCGCGGGCGAGCGCTTACGGCCTCCTCACACACAAAGTCCCCGCGCTCACAGACGCCTGCCGTATTCGCTACCAGCAGCAACTCCAGCCCCGACCGCACCGTTGGCAGCTTGGAGCGCAAACCTTCAGGCTCCTACGCCCACAACCGAAACACATCCATCGTACATGGCATACAGCACTCGAGGAACACCAGTTTCGTCAACTCCCCGGCCACGAGCCCCCTAAGTCCCCAGGCCATCGCTGCGGCCGTGGCAACTCTAGATGGAGCCGTCATGTCTCAAGAATCTATAGCCGAGGCCTTCGCCGCAAATGGTATCCAGCCGGGTGCAACACACACAAATGGCCATACGGCTGCTGGGGCGTCGACAGCAGGAGGCAGCGATGTCACCTGTCCTCATCGCAAACCAGAGCGGGCACCGAGCAGGTCGTCGCGAAGGGGACATAACCAACAACGTTCCCAGTCGCGGCACCCCCCGGCCAACCATGAGCTGAAAACAGTGGGCGAATTCGCGCTTCACCATTTGTTCAATGCTTTCATCGGCCAGGCTGAACTGAAGATCAACCAGTGCATGACAGACAGAGGCCAGCCCGAGGCTAGGGTCGAATCCATATGTGGTCCTGGCGTAGACACAGAATTCGACCAGCTTATAGCAGCCCTCGGGCACATCGCACGGCCGGCCCCAAAGCCCCTCATCGATTCCATCATGCTGTGGCGGAAGAAGAAGAGCTCAGATGCTTACGAGCAGCGTGCTCTGTTGCAAAATGTAAGCAGCTCACTACTCGTTGATGACTTGTTTGCTGATCGCCTAAAGGCCCAGAAGAACGTTCCGCCCCATACTGCTTTACCACGTCGGAATACTGAGCCGGTCCATCAGCTCGCTGACAACCAGTCCATCACATCCCCAGCCTCACCTGGGCACCTGCCTGCTTTACAGCGGACAGTGTCCCAAGCCGAACAACGATCAACCGTGTCAACGTACATTTTGTGCCGAGTGCTGATCGAAGTCATGACCCAGACCAACTTGCACAACCTCGGTTCAGAAATGGCAGAGCGTCTGCTTGGACTGTTCTACGGACAGCTCAGCACCATGGACCCCGACCTGGTTGAGCTTTCGCCAATCAATTTTGCGAACTGGACTGTCTACAGTCAGCTGCTAGGTGTCATGAGCGCTCTCGTTCCCAGCCATGTCCAGGACAGATTTATCGCCGATCTGAAAATTATAGACGGACAGATGGCCATCAAGGGACAATACAACAGGGACGCAGAGGCCAAAGGCGCTCTTCTTCTACGCGCTCTACGCAACGTGAGAATCAAAACCTATCCGGAAGATGCATGGGATCGCTCATGCGACTTCATGCTCTGCATGGCCAAGCTCTATACCAACGCCCACGGCCAGCCAATGAAGTACGCATATTGCCAGGTACTCCGAGAGCTTCTTCTGCGAGTGGCCTCGACTGCCACAGTAGAAATCAATAGTCCAAAATGGAAGCCCTCAATCGACATGATGAAGCAAAGAACTTCTATCCTGTTAGGCAAACCAAAGCACTGGCAGGAAGCATTCCCTCTCATGGTGGCACTTCTTTGTGTTTCCCCCATGGAGTCCTTCTTGTCGCAATGGCTCGCTCTAGCGCTAGCTACGCAACCAAAGCTAAAGGAACGTACCACCAGAGCCATCGCGCTCCGCGGAATTTGCCGCCTTGTCTGGTCCTATCTGTACCGAAAAGGGACTGAGTCGCCTAACCTTGCCGTTCGACGACTGGAAGAGGTGATCCGGATGGTGTTTCAGCCTGGTCGGAAATCCTACCTCTCCACAGAGCCTGTCATCGCAGAGCCGCTCATTCAGCTTACACGCATGATTGGATTCAAATACCAGGACCTCTGTTTCAAAACCATCATATTCCCCTTGCTCAATTCTGAAATGTTCACCTCCAATCGTGAGCTTCGCGTGGACAATTTGGAGCCGGATCGAGTTGTGATCGGAATCCGCTCCTTTCTTGCCATCATGGCTGATCTAGAAAACACCGTGCAGCCACCATTTCCGATTACATTCGATTTCGATCCAAATGCTATTTCCTCTGAGGTTCCAGCTCCCCCAATGAGCCCGCAGCCGCTGCAACAGCTGTCACTGAAGTCGACTCTCAAAGAAGAACGCTTATCGCGACCAGTGAACTTCAATGGATTCGGTGAAGTGGCAAAAGAATACTACGTTCGCTTTTGCAAGATCTTAGGGGAGATCACCATCATTTGCGACAATGCTTTTGGCGGACAGGCCGCCCTCGACGAGAAGTTTTCTCTACAAACACCGAAGACGCCCATGTCCGAAGCCTTTAGCTTCGGTCGCCGCGAGGACCATCAGACGCCAACGGATCCAAGGCAAGGCTTTTATGATTTGCTGCATGTCGCAGTTCAAGCTCTGCCACGTTGCTTGTCTCCACACATCCCCTTCAATTCACTGGTCAACTTGCTTTGTACTGGAACTGCTCATGTTCAAAGTAACATTGCCGCATCATCCGCTCAATCACTCAAGTCAATTGCTCGGCAATCACACGCACAGCAAGTGACCATCGGATTCGCGCGCTTCATATTCAACTTCGATGATCGTTACGCGACGATGTCTGATGGCGGCATGCTCGGAGCAGGTCACATTGAGAGTACGCTGAGATTGTATGTGGAGCTGTTGCAGATCTGGATTGAAGAGATCAAGCTCAAGACACGCAAGGCTGCCTTGGATACACCAGATGACGGCTCTGGTAGTCGAGCTGCTCAGCTCGACTTATCGTCAGTTTGGGCACATGTCGATGAAATCGAGTCACATGGTCTGTTCTTTCTGTGCTCGCCATCACGCCGTGTAAGATCGTACGCAGTTACTGTGCTTCGCTTAATTACTGAGTTCGATACTGCGCTGGGTGGATCAAACACCCGCGTCATCCGAGTCATGGAAGGCAGCCCGCAGAGGGTCTTGGACATTAGTGATGAGAAACTCTCTCTTGCTGAACGTAGCCGGCTTCAACGCGGCATGCGCAAAAGCAACGTTCAGAGCACGCTGGTCGAGCTCTGCAGTAGCGATGTGCCCTACGATTCAACTCTCTGGTTCAAGATCTTCCCGAACTTGATTCGCATCAGTTTTGAGGTTTGCCCGTTCGCTGTCACGCTCACAAGGGACATCGTATGCGCCAGACTTTCGCAAATGCATCGCACTCTGCTCTTGCTTGCAGACGGACATCGTGCGACTCCTTACTCGCCATTTGATCCCAACCCTGGAAAGATCAGTGGCCGTCTAGCATCTACTTCGCCAGAGGTGGTCGTTGAGCAGTGGAAGCTGTATCTCATTTTTGCCTTTACAACGTTAACGAATCTTGGCCCAAGTGCTCTGCCATCCGCACAGCCCCAAACAGCACACTCTAGGAAGAGCTCAAAGTCGTCCCAAAAGAGCACTAACAAGCTCTATACAGCCACCGAGCTCTTCTCCAAGGTTCTCCCATTCCTGTCAGTTGATGATAGCGCCATTAGAGATGCTGCTGTTGTCGGTCTCGGGTCGGTCAACCGCAACCTATATCGCACGCTATTGGAGACCCTTCAGGGACATGTTGCTGCATGCGCCGAAGAGGCGAAAACTCGCCTTGCCACACACAATCGCACCCTCAGTAGTCCGCGTCGAAACTTTCGCACTGATCATCTTCGCACCGAAATCACACATGTCTCAAGCTCACATCCCAATTTCTCAAGGTCCCTGATGCGGACAGCGACGAATGGATCCTGAACAATCTCATGAACTATACTAAAGATTTACGAATATTCCTCAGCGACACCGAGATTCAAAATGACGCACACTTCTTAAAACTACGAACACATTACTGCGGCTTGGTCGAGGTCTTATACGAAGGCGTCAGCAAGACTAGCGATCCACTTCAGTGGATGCCATTTCAGGCGCGTAAGGCTGCATTCACATTGATGGAAGAGTGGTGTGGATACGCTGCCAATCAAGCTCAGATACGACAAAGAGAAGAGCAAATGCGACGGTCTATGCTCGATCGCGAAGTTGACATGGGTCACAAGAACCAGGCTAGCGCAGCCCACGAGATTGAAAGACGAGACCTTCGTACAGCAGCTCTTAGCGCCATGGCTGCACTGTGTGCCGGGCCCGTCAGTATTACCACTGACAGCAAAGTCCTGCTCCAATTTGATGTGCGGCGCATGTTATCATGGATCGATAGTATCTTTGAAACGCCTAGCGACAGAACTCATGCAATCGGTCGTCGAGCTCTAACCAATCTACTCATCCACAATCGAGAACACCCTTACCTGCTGGATAGGGCGATTGAGATGTGTTACCTTTCGAAGTCGGCCAAGGCGCTAGAGAGCTACTTTGAAGTGGTCACACAAGTTCTGACCCACCACGAACAGTACACGCTCCCCTTCTGGAAAGTGCTTAGTGCTGGTCTCTACACTCTTGGACACGAACATAGCGGGATCCGGATGAAGTCAGCACGACTGCTCCGAACCCTCGAAGCCCGAGAACAAAAGAACTCAAAGCTACAGGATCTTGACATCAGCATCTCCGACAAGACCATTGCCGTGTATAAGCTCGCTCAATTCGAAACATCGCGTCGACTTGCCAAGCAGCACTCGGAGCTTGCATTCTTGGTTTTCTCACAGTTCTCATACTACTTCAAAGACCTGCAGCCTGATCATCAACGCAATATGGTGGCCGCAATGCTGCCATGGGTGCAAACTGTTGAACTTCAGGTCAATGCAGACGGTGGTCCCACCGCCAATTCATACATGCTCCTCGTCAACATGTTCGAGATCACCGTTCGATGCGGCAATGCTTTGCACAACGAGATTCAAGCACTCTGGCAAGCGTTGGCCACGGGTCCGTACGGTGGAAATGTACAGCTGATTTTGAACTTCATTATCAACCTGTGCCTAGACAAGCGCGAGCAGAACTACGTGGACTTTTCCAAACAGATTGTCGTTCACTTGTCCAGTACTCCAGCTGGCTTGAAGGTAGTGGAGTTTCTACTTATGCAGATCAATCCACGCTCAATGGTCAGCGAGAAGCGGGAGCCAGCGGCACCTCCACCAGATGCCGCCAATCTGCCCTATCTTGCTGACCTGAGCGCTTTGCTTCCGAGCAGCAACAAACAGGTATGTAAATTGAAGAACTCGTATGAACAGTCGCTAACTAAGTCAGTCCGGGTACGCCCTTGGACAGATCTGTCTGATCCTACTGGTGGATCTTATGGTATCGCCTATTGAAGTTGCCCACGAGCATATCCCCCTGCTACTTCAGGTTGTCACAGTACTTTGGGACCACTACACTCCTGTAGTCCAAGATCAAGCCCGAGAGATGCTGGTTCATCTCATCCACGAGCTCGTCATCTCCAAGATTGACGATGATACATTAGGTATTGACAAACGATCGATCGAAGACTTCATTGAAAATGTTCGACAACATGACGTCAGAGTGGTTTGGAATTACGATGATAAAAACGGCAAAGATGCAGAGGATTCGGGCGCAAAGGTTCCAGAATCTATGGTCTACGTCGCAGCAGAAGTCTTGAAGTTCTTCTCACTGGCATATCCTGGTCTAAGAGAAGCGTGGGGAAGGGTTGCCCTGAGCTGGGCCACATCTTGCCCCGTACGACACCTGGCTTGTCGATCCTTCCAGCTGTTCCGATGCATATTGAGTTCTCTCGATCAACAGATGCTGTCAGATATGCTCGCACGACTCTCAAACACGATCTCGGATGAGGAAAGCGACATTCAGACTTTCTCTATGGAGATACTTACGACTTTGCGAGCTATAATCGAGGCACTGGCACCGGAAGACTTGATCCAATACCCACAGCTATTTTGGACTACATGTGCTTGCCTTGACACAATACATGAAGGAGAATTTATGGAGAGCCTGCTTATGCTGGACAGGTTTCTGGACAAGCTTGACCTGGGCGATACAGCAGTGTTGCAGATTCTCGAAGATAGCCGTCCAGACAAGTGGGAAGGCAACTTCGAAGGCTTGGCTCAACTCACTTACAAGGGCGTCCGGTCCAGCGTCTGCCTCGATAGGTCCCTGCGGATACTTGAGAGGCTGGTCGTGCTACCGTCCAGCCGCATTGTGGGCGATGATAGCCGTGTGGTGTACACTGTACTAGCCAATCTACCACGATTCCTGCGGTCTTTCGACTCACCAGCCAAGGACCCCGGCGTTAGAGCTACTTCTGAAGTCCTTGCCCGCGTAGCCGACGAACAACAGTGCTCCGCACTGTCAGACGCCTTGACTGCTTTTACCCTCAAGCGATACCGTGCGCAGAAAGACTTCCTTGGGCAGCTGATGTCTGCTATTCGTACGACATTCTTCCCTGATCTCGAATACGGGAGCCTGGTCTTTCTCTTCAGCCTCCTGACGAACAGCATTGACTGGATGAAGATCAAGACTATGGAAGTTCTTTGTGTCCTGCTCCCGGACATTGACATGCGTAAAGCGGAGATTGTTGCGAAGGGAGCCGATCTGATATCACCGCTCTTGCGATTGTTACAGAGCGAGTTCTGTCCTCAAGCTTTGCGAGTATTTGACTTTGTTCTTGATCTGAACACGACAATGTCGGCAACACCGCAAGAGAGGCAGCACATGCGTATGAGCATGGCCGGGCCGCATTCAACTAAGAATTACAAGAAGCAGTTTGACAGGACCGTTTCATTGTACGGGATCCCTGAAGAGAGTGGCTGGTCCATTCCGATACCGGCTCACCATTCGCATCTGACGCGCTCAAACGTACACGCTGTCTTCTACACTTGCGCCAATCTCGAGGGTAATGACATTCCAACAACAGCTACGCCCAATGTCGAGTTTCGTCAGGAGGAATTCCCTTTCAGCCCACTCTCAGAGTACCGCACGGCTACCATGACCTCTGAAGACACTCGTGGTGATAGCCATATCGGAGAGCTAGTCATGAAGCTCGACAGCCTGGACGATTTCTTCGAGGACGATGATGATGATGCTGAAACACTCACTGACCTCCCGAACTTCTCACCCACTCGCTACACACACGGCCCTTATTCTACCGACATGAGAGAAAACCTCTACGACCAGCAGACTGCGCCAATCTTGAACAAGTCGCTCACGCGCAACGGTAGCATAACTTCCTTCCAGACCAGCTTCATGCCTGATGTCAAGCACTTGCCGACCAGGGATCCGGGCGTAATGACGCCCGGAGCTTTCAACGCTTTCACACAGCCCAACGCTAGCGTCGCGTCAATGACCGGCGTGCCTTCGCGGCCAGGCCTGCACGCTCGATCCGTGACTTCGCCATCAGCACCGAATGCGCCCCCGCGCATCTCACCTGCATTATCATTCACGGCACTCGACGAGCATGATGAACCCTTCTCCGACGACGAATATGCTTCGGGTCGGACGGGGAGCGCAGACAAGGGAAATTTCAGTCTCGAGACTGTGCTGAAGCCTGTTGCGCAAGACACGCGCAGCCGGTTACGAAGCGGCATGCGCAGACTTACAGGTGGTGGCGGTGACAACAAAGAAGGGGCCAAAACTCGGGAGGCTATCAAACAGGCGTTGCAGAAGAGTCCGCAGGTTCCGAAAGTACCAGACATCTATCTTGTTAATCCAAAAAGCGCAGATCTATGATTGTCGTCATGGGAACAGGTTAATAAAAAATGTAATGGATATAGCGACATGCAGGGAACATTTGTGGAAACCATGCTAGAAAGAGGAGGCACTATATTTGGGACCATTTACTGGCGTTCTTACTTCTTCAACACATGGCATGGTAATGTACAGGCAAAGATGAACGCTCCTTTTTCTTATCAGCGAGATACCAGTTGAGAGTTTCGTAATTTAATTTAATTCAAATTCCACCCGACGTGTCTCTGTTGCCATGCCCACTAGGCCTCCGCAGCATACTCCGGCACCACATCCAACTCCCAAACCCCCTGCTCCAACCGGTAATCAAACACCTTGTCCCCTTCCGTACACGTTATCCACTTCTCATCGGGCGTTGCGAGCCCGAGCTCATGATACCTGCTCCTCGTAACCGCAGTCAAGAAATGCACAGGTCCCGCATTACTCGCCACCTCATCCACCTCCCCCTCTCCATACACACCCTCCCGCTCCGCCGCCAGCAATCGCGCCGTCATCTCCGGGCCCGTAGGCACATACCCCGGCACCATGGCCAGACTCGTACTCGCTGCTTTGAAAATCCTCGAGCACAGGGTCCCAGTAGGCGCGGTCTTTGGAGGAGCGGGTGAAGCCCATTCGGGGTGGTCTTCGAGCACTTCCGACCACGAGGTTGTGGTGTGCCAGGCGTTGCGCTGGTAGGAGAGGACGATGTAGGGGTTTGTGGTGCGGATTACGACGGGGCCGGCCGGGTGGTGGAGGAAGTAGAGCATGCTTTTGATTGGGGTGTGGGTGTTGGTCATTTGAAATGGTTGGAGGTTGTGATTGAGGGGGTGTTGGGGGGTTGCTTGCTGGGAGAGCGGGGAGGTGGGTGTGCTTTTAAGTGGGGCGCGGGTGTCAAGCGTGAAGAGAGTGGAGGTGAATTGAGCATGTGGGTGGTCGATATGTTGCGTGTTTATGTAGCTGAAGGTTGACTGGCCGAAGTGACGAGGGTGTTCACCACGTGAAGTGATGTTTCGGCATAGAATTCACATTCTAAAACATTCAAGTGATTGTCTCGGGCGATATTCTGTACCTTGGTCATGTACAAGCAACTCACAAGTCCACGTCTTTGGACTGAAAATACTTCCTCACATTGCAAAATCGATCGTAAAGGGCCCTCGCACTTGAAGCCAGACTGAGCCACCAAATTTGAACTAGCGTCTTATTAGAAACAATGCAGTGTGTCCTTCCTTGATTAGAAAGGGAAGATACGGCGGTGGTGCTGTCCTGTTGATGGATTTTGTTCAAGCAAACCTGAGGCAGGTGCCAGCAAGCACCTTGCCGTCATGTTTGTCCTTCTTAGGTCAGCGAGCTTACCCTTACAATCCACTCTCAACACATTCTTCAAAACCACGCACTCGCTCAACATGTATTACTTAATTAAAGTCCCTGGCTACACGCGTCCTTATCTCACTAGTCTCAATTTCATAGCCCAAGATTTTGAAAAATGGGGTCAACAAGTCTCCGTACATGAAGAGGACTCAGAATACATGATCGAAGTCAAGTACCGGGAGGGGAAGCAAAAGCTGGCAGCCAGTCGACCTAGTGTGACCGAGATGTGGGCGAAGCAGTTCATGAGTCAACGCGCAGGCCACTCATCGATACCCACCGTCCTCTCACAGGAAGACACGAGACTCGACCGAATGTCAAGAATGATCGAAGACTTTTTCCGACACATCGCAGCCATCGGAGAGTCCGTTCCGGCAACAAAAGATCACTGGTGGTCACCGAAGCTCCTGAAGTTAGCACATACGCCTCTACCCAAGGAACCAGGTCTTAATCTGGTTGTACTGTGCATGCGACTATTGCGTAGTATCCAATACACCCAGAGTGCGCTTGTACTTGATAGCCGTTGGACGGTCGTGGATTCAGTAGTTCTTTATTTTCGACACAACGAAAAGATGGATACGGCGCACATCCTACGTGCAGTCAAACGGGTGGAGGCTGTACCGGGACGCTTATCAGCGGTTTGGTCAAGAGATGAGACAACGGGTATGGGGGAAGTGCGGATGTCTGTAGATGTGGGCGATTGTGTGGCAGCGACAGGGAGCGAAGGCGAACAACCTTCGCCTCTGTATGCTGCGGGCGGAAAGCCACCGGTATATGAGGCATATTAGGGCCAAGATTGATGAGCTTTCGCGTTCATGAGAATTTTGAAGTCTTCGCTAGACAAAGCAGGTTTTCGTTCCTCAAAATGCCATTTGAAGCGAACAATTTATACTTCTTCTCAAACTTTCGAGCCGCCCCAAGCCGCAGGAGAGCAATTACTCCCAAGTAGATTGTGTAAACATAATGTAGTAAAGAAACGCCATGATGTGGTTATGGCAATCACGAGAAAAGTGGACACGGGAGAGTTCTGGGCTTATCCGAGATAGCGCTGTTCATCTAGCCACTAGTACACACTAGTCGGCTACAGTCACTTCAGGATACGCAAATATGGCCCCTATCTCCCCGAGTGTGAAGAACTCGGATAGCGCCGCACACGATTCAGGATGTTTTCGACATGTAATCGTACGACTCGCTACTCTTCGACCTATAAATCTTATTCTGTACTCCCCATGCTTTGTGATCACTTCTTCTTTACCCATCATGGCAAGCGACATCCAAACTCAACCCCAATCTCGGGGCATACTCGGTCAAGGTATCGAGCCTCTCTTGTCCTGGTTTCTGGGACTTCCTGCCGAGAGATGTAACTTCACCACTCAAGCCCTAAGCATCCCCATCTCAGACGGCCTTTCGCGGATAGAGCTTCGTGCCGACCTGTTTCAACCGTTGCTCGATAAACCGCTAGGCACGGTCCTCGTCCGCTCTCCCTATGGCCGAGGAATTCCGATTGCAATACCACCACGCCAACTTGCCGCGCGTGGTTACCAAGTCCTCGTGGTCAGTTGTCGTGGGACAATTGGCTCCGGGGGTGAGTTCGACGCTTTTCGGACCGAAGTCCAGGATGGGAAAGGTGTCGTTGAGTGGATGAGGCAGCAGCCGTGGTACACCGGTACCTTTGCTACCATCGGAGGATCTTACATAGGCTATGTTCAATGGGCGCTACTGTATGATCCGCCTAAAGATATGGTCGCGGCGGTGCCTGGTGTTGCTCCGCACGACTTTGCACAGCCCATCTGGGGCACCGGTGCCTTGGACCTCGATATTGTTCGATGGGCGGATACGATAGTGCATCAAGAAGATCCGTTCTCACTCTGGGAGGCGTTAAGCAAGACGCGCATGCGTAAGCTAGAGAGCATCTTCGAAGACACCACACCACTAGCATCAAACATACAAGCTCATCTAGAAGGAAAATTTCCCTGGATGGATAAGGTACTCACGAAGCCGGACTTATCGGATCCCTTCTACGAGCCCATGAAGCTTGGCCGGGCTCTTGGGCAAGCACAGGTACCCACTCTGGTTATCGCAGGATGGTATGACCTCTTCGTGGAGCAATGTATAGAGCAATACTTGAGCCTCAAAGAACAAGGCTGTAACGTTGCACTGACTGTTGGACCCTGGTCGCACACCAAAAGCGTCGTGGCGACTGAGATGATCCGACACGGCTTTGACTGGATCGAGGAGCATCTCGGTAACCGTGCGGAGGCAAAACGAACAAAAGCGGTGCAGTACTTCGTTACCGGCGCACAAGAGTGGAAAAGTGCTTCCGACTTTCCACCACAGACCGAGCCTACCACCTTCTATCTGCACGTAGGTGGGGAACTTGTAGAGAATCCACTTTCTACGAGCTCCAGATCTTCAACTTTCACGTTTGACCCGCGGAATCCCACCCCAGAGATTGGAGGTAACGGTCTGTTGACCGGTGGGAGAGTCAATGATACCGCACTAGCCGAACGAAGTGACCTGCTCGTTTTCGACACAGCACCACTTGAAGAGGACACCGAGATATGCGGCAAGCCCGCCATTCAACTTGCCCACTCAACTAGCAGTCCTTACGCCGATGTCTTCGTGCGAGTAAGCGAAGTCGATGCCAAAGGAAAGTCTTACAACATCACCGAGACGTTCAAACGTTTGGATCCGAAGCGCGGCGATGATGAGTTGAAGCTGGCGTTGAACTTTTGCGCTCATCGGTTCTTGAAGGGCACGAAGATCAGGGTTATCATCGCAGGGGGAAACTTTCCACAACATGCGAAGAACCATGGCGTTGAGAATCGCGATTTGAACGGCACTGAGATGGTCGCTGTCGATCATACCATTCATTACGGTGGGAGTCACATTTCAAATATAACCTTTCCTGTTGTGGGAGTGCCTGCTTGAGCTCGTTGCAGAACAGGAAGGGCTCTGATAGTAAAACAAAATTCATGTTAGATGAGTAAACAGTAAATATCCCAATAAGGAACAAAAGGAACTCCGAGTTTCGTAGAATTTTCCAACGCTTTCTATTTTGCAAACGTTCATGACCGTATCCTTCTATCGCTTCTAAAATCCAAATCGCATCATTCTCATAGTTTATCAATCTGTCGTTCTTACAATTCGTCCATCTACTCATGAGGTCGACCGGGATCTGGTCGCGGCACTGGATCAGGGTGAGCATGCCCCCAAGTTCCCCAATATGCCTGGTTAAATCGCCCATCTTTCAGATCAAACTGAGCATGAACCCAGTCATGGCCCAAGAGTTTGTCCTTGAGCGCTCTATCCATTTTTTCAATGCTGACCAACGGAGAGCGAATCCACTTCCCCTTGACATTTTCAGGCGCCTCGTTGTGCTTGGCTTTGCGAAAGGCGTGAGTGCTACCCCAATCGCGATGAATCACAAACTTGGGATGGTTACCCTCCCATTCAACCTTGTTTGAGTAGTCCGTATCGTAATTTCCATGTGCTGACCAGCCAAGGATCTTTGCCTCCCCGTTTTGTGTCCAGACAGCCACGTGCTCCAAATCATGCTTGTGCCCCTCCAGAGGGGTCGCGTTGCCAGGTTCGTCCTTCTCAAAGTAGTAGCCGTATAAGTAGAAGCACCACCCGTCATCCGTGCACGTTTCGCGTACGTATGTATTGCTATTGTCTAGGCGGTCCGCCTTTTGGCAGTCATCCTGGCCAAGGTCCACCCGGTGGCGGCAAGCCTGATCACGCCCGCAAAGCTCAAGACCGGAGTTTAGACGTCCGTCGCGGGTAATGGCTGCAGTGTTGTAACATGCTGACCTGTCAAAGTCGATGACGGGTTGATATTTGAGGGCACCAGGTGTCGCGTTCTCGCCCAGTGGGCCAGAAGGCGGAGGTGAAGGGGGAGGTGGCGCCGGAGCCGGACTAGGAGGTGGTTGATGGTTGCAGATATATGCCATACTGCACTTCTTCCCATCCGCTAATGTGAAGAGGCCATCGAGATGTCGGCTCCAGCATGTCAGAGCAACGGAGTCGTAAGTGTGAAAGGCCCATCCGGCGAACTTTGGATCTCCAACGCCGTTGTTGATAGATACAGTCCATTTATCGCCATTGGGGAGAGTCTGAGAGACACCACTAGGACGCCAAGGGTAGGAGCCGTCCCATGGAACACTGTTCATGTATTTTGGAGCGCCCCATGCCACAGCGGAATAATACATCATCTCGCGTGATGTAGAGCCCCCATTCACTCCTAGGCCAATGCCGCAGTCTGCAAGGACCAGGTTCTCGCTCCAAGTGGTCTCGGCAGAAACCATGGAGGTTGCGAATGCGAGCAAACCTAGAAATTTTATGGTCATCCTGGAAGATGTGGATGTCGTTGGGCGCCAAAGGCTCGAAGTTTCCGAAGGCAGTCAAATGCTGAAGACTGAAATTTTTTTTGAAAGTGTGTTGAGTCTGGTAGTTTACTCTTTGCAAAGTTCGTTTGGCCAAAGATCGAATTTACTTGGATGATCGAAAACTGCTGAGACTTAGTGTCGAATTCAACTCAACCTACGAGTGCATTATATATTTGCTTTCGATGCTTCATATCACCGTAACCAAAATTTCTTGCATCATCATCCGTGCACAGGTAGGGGTGCGCCAGCTACTGGTCTCGTCAGCAAGATGAATCATCTTTAGAGCCTCAGCTGTCGCACCGTCCTGTTACTCACTTACCGAATCATCGCAGCATACGGTGTAGTATACGAAGCTTAGATTTCTTTCCAGCTGTGAAATTTTTCGCCACCGCTTTCATCGTAACATCAGAAATTCAGCTGATAGCTTGTCTTATGGATGAGTGTAACATGGAGTAACTCGTATCTGTACGTAGTGGTTCAGCCGCAATCTACATCTGTCAGCTGCCAAGTCTGCATCGCATAATGGCTCGAAACTTCAATTGGCAAAGGCGGTGTAATGCGCAGCATGATCATACCATCATTCGAGGCTGCGTCTTTTAGAATAACACGCGATTGGACCCAAGATCATCTTGCGAAAACCCAGAAAAAAAATGTATGAAAGCTTAAGTAGGATGCATTGCTATCGCAGTGAGGTATAACGAGGGTATCACAGACTGACCAAACCAAACTCCACGCTCATCATTCCTTACGCGCGTGATTCATAAATCATAATTCGTCCTTGATCCATTGATCACGGAGCCCGTGCAGTCACGCGTCCCGCGCCATCTTTCTGGCTCTCACAGCGCCCAAGAAGGCACCATAACTCCATGTCAAATCTCTTGCTCCCCGCATGAAGCCATTCACCCTATCGAACTGCTCGCTCATGCTGCCTTCAGCATCGACGTGAGCTTTGACGACTTCGAGGAAACTGTCACCAATCGTTTTGAGCTTTTCGATGACGGAGTTGTAGAGTGCGTCACTGGAACCAAAGGTGCCCACTTCAACATCGAGACTCGAGGTTGCGAGAAGTGACTGGTAGAATGGCAAAGCAAGAGGCGTTATGGTAAGGTTCGACGCGGTGGAGACGTGAGAAGCGGTGCGATATAGAATTTCGGCAGCTGAGGATGTACACAAAAACCAGGGATTACCACCCCTGTAAGAATTGCCATAACCATCATATACGTCTTCCGGATAGCGACCGAGACCGGTACCTTCGAAGGAGTAAACATCCTGTCCGTCATCTTGATCTTCGGATGGACTGCTGTTGATTGGAAATCGATCCTGCTGGTCGCGAGTCAAGGCGAGGAGGGAGATGAGGATCTCATCAGACCATGGTGGGTATACCGCTTTGTCTGAAGAGCTTTCAGAAGGTAGGGAGTGCAAAGATCCAAGAAGCAGACCGCAGTCCAAGCCGCTTCTTTTGCTCCAGAGCGTTTCGACTAGGTGACCTTTATTCGGATTCCAAAATTTCGTGAGAAGCTTCTCGATATATCCTGCCTGTTCTTCATACCACTCTGCCGCTCTGTGGTCTCCAAACGATCTTGCGAAGCCACTGCCTTCTCTCAGACTTCTGGCGCTGACCATGAGGTTGAAGAAATGTAGTCCTTCGACTTCTTCCCACAAGTCAAAACCGGTCTCGTTCCAGTAGTGGCTCACATACTCTAGGTCGGCTTTGATCACACTATTTGGCGGCATTGATGCTTGGTAGTATGGCTCGAAGAAGTCTGCAGCCTGGTTTGACGACCAAAGAGAGGGATGCGAAGCATTATATTCGCGCAAGTAGTGCATAAGCGTCAAAGCGCGTAATGCAGGTCCATCACGTTGTGGTCGTCCCCAAGACCCTGTAAAAGGCTGGCCATCGACACCGAACTTGGGTTCGCCTAGACCAGACAAGTCTTCGAAGGTGCCTGAAGGATTGGGTGTATGTTGTATGGTATATTGGAGGGACGTGTACGCTTCGAGGATCGTGGAAAGTTGGGAGCCGTGGGAAGATGACGGGTCATCGGCATATACGTCTACTATAGAGTTCATGGTGATCGCAGCATCTCGTACCCCTGGTCTAATTAGCCAGAACCTCGTTTCTACTCAAACTGGTAGGCCTACATTGATACCAGTAGTCTGGCTCATCCGTACTTGGACTCGCGACTACTGTGCCAGGCACGACGCCTTTGCCTTCGACATTCCTACCACCTGGTGCAACGTTCGCCAGCAACTTGTCCAGTGCAATCCGTTCTTCTTTGTCTATCCATGAATCAAGGGAATCTTGTAATGGTTGCTGTTGTTTCTGTGCCTGGCCAACACCTAGGAAGTGGCTCAGATGTGGCAGTGGTGGGATTACAAAGGCGGCAGCATCGAGAGCGAAATATGCAAGACCAATGGTCTGAACCAACATGTTGGAGGATGAAGAGACAGTGTTAGACCTTGAGGACTTTAGAGGAGAGTAAGAAGTGTACGAGTCAGCAGCTCATAGCGTACTTGGAGAGAAAAAGTCGTGTAGAGTAGCAAATGTGGGTATGGATAGCTTCAGATCTAGGTGAGTTGTCAACAGGGAGGGTGTTGGCTGGTGATCATGACTGTGTCTTCCAAACAGGGCCTGGTGCCCACTTCCGTGGTGGCCGGCTTCCAAAGAAGCCATGAGATTTAGATCGTGACAGGTTCATGTGGCCGACCACGCACTACGCGAACGACTCGGCGTTCAATCGGCGGTCAGAGACGAGACGTGGCAGCGAGTCGGAGACGATGGAGGTAAGACGGGTCGCGTGCGTGTGACGTTCTGGAGGTCACGCGAAGTCCGGGGTAAGCAGGGGATGTTGCGCTAAGACACACGTAGCAAGAGCCTCGGCTGGTCGCATGGGCGAGAACCATCAATAAGGGCCATCTCCTCCGGCAGACTTTCTTCACCGAACAAAGGTATCGTTTGCTACTTCGAGCTCGCAGCACTGAACAGGCCGGCGGTATCTATCAAAGCCTCCAACTGATCTATCAAGTTTTGAAACATTCTTCTTCGGCCCTGACTGCACATACGAGACGAATCTGAGAAGCCGAAGCAAAGCTCCACACGCGATTTGAGTGCATCGAAATGACTCCACCTGGCTAGCCTCGAATATGTCCGAGCTTGATAGTCTACCCCTCACGGTGGCTTCGTGAGCCTCATCAAGCTTACTTTGCTCCCGCTCCGCTACATTTTGGGAATTCACAGTGAGTTTTTCGCCAAACGACCGTGACACCAACTTAAGCGCCTCGGAACATATCATACGCTGCAATATTACATGATTCAAGAATCAAATGCATTTGCTTGCGATCAATGATAAAGACAAGAAGACGAACAAGGCAATGATATTGCACGATAGATTATTGGCTCAGTACGGCATAAAATTAGAGTAAGATGTTGACTCAGGCCTTAGTGGAATAACGTAGAGAGCCAAAAAGGAGACTTTCTTTGTGACAAGTTGCCGTTAAATAAAGCGGGCAGTGCGAGACCCTAACACACTGCATAGCGCTATGAACACGGCACAATACTCAAATTCCCAAAGATCCAAGTGTCCCTGTATCGAGATCAACATTGCAACCATCCAACGAAACATGTGTGTAGTGTGGTTGAGTCACTAGTGCGAACCCTACAGTCTGTATGAAACTTGACAGCTGGTGTTGAGGTAACATCAATATCAGCTCCGACTCCCTTATGTTTCAGAACCTGAAATAGAACACTATGTTCCGAGCGGGAGCGGATCAGAGGAGATCCTCTGATTCTCGGCCAGGATTAGATGTGGCGTAGGTTGAAATGCCGAGGGTGAAAAGCTGATGGGTCATCGCTTGAAGCCGTAAATAATGCTACTATTACTATCGTACAAACTACTTCGTGGATATAGAACAAAATACAAAGAACACGCTCTCTATAACTTACGTCGCATGTGAACCAAGCGTTTCCCTGACCGCCACCGCTATATCCCTAGCGCAAAACTTCACCCTGATGCATCTCAGTTCAACAAACTCATACTCCTCTTTTTCAGACTCAGAAACCGTCGCGGACTCGATAGATCCCAATCAAGCTCTGGCGTCCAATCCGGCTCATGCAGCGTATCTCTGATATTCGGCAGTCGAACAATACTCAGTCCCGTGCCCGCAGTGACTCCAGTCTGTCCGCTAAACGTCGACCGCGTAGGTGACGACGCCTGTGTAAAACTGTAGCTGAATGCGCTCTCTGTGGGACTGGGGATTTGGTTCCATGGGCCGCCGAGACGGCGGATGATGCGGCTTTCTTCGGAGGCGCGCCATTCGCGTTTCTGCGACGCGGTGGGTTGGCGAGTAAGGATTTGTTGGAGGAGAGATTCTCTGCGAGATGTTTGGCGGGATGATGATGGGAGGGAGAGTAGTGAGCTATCCGGTCTAGAGATGTGGGCTCGTTCCGGGGGAGGGGGAAGTGGTGGCTGCCTGATTTCGATTCTGATGTCGGACGTGCTCTGCTTCTCATCGTTGATGATGGGGCTACTTTTGACGGTCGAATCGTCATCGGCAGACGTAGGTCGCGAATCTTGCATTTCGACGTCGGGTAGGCGAGAGGTCTTTGAATATGAGCCTGGTCCTTTGGCGCCGTTGGGAATGTACCATCTTTGATCAATGCGCAGAGCAGCGTACATTATGACTGTCTGAAACTCAAATAGGAAGTTGAAGATGTAGAAAGGTCCTTTGCCTAGATAGCCGGGTAGAGGTTGGGTACGCGGGACTGGATCCTGCCAGGTGACGCCAGATCGATACCAAGCGCCTATCGAGAGAAGTACCGTGCTAACAAGCAGAGCGATAACTCTTGTGCGTAGCCTCCCAGTACCGAATTGGTCGAAAGGCGAGTATGGTATCATGAGGGTAATGACAGTCATTGGAAGTGGTAATGTAGCTGCCATGGCAAGGACAGTGGAGCCGTAGAGTTGAAGCGACCGGTCAGTGAGTCGGGTTTGAGTATCGGTTGTGTAAGAACTTTGAATCGTGGCGGAGATGACGATGATAATTGTGACCCCGATCAATGTGAATAGAACTTTGAATGTAATGCCGAAGGCAGGATGCCAGCCAAAAGCTCGATGGGACGCCCTGACAAGACGCATCGCAAAGATGATGTTTATAATGAAGAGTATCAGCACGCCGGCTGCGACGAAGACTTGTGCGGCAAGAGCAAGTCCTACATTATGTGGAGCCGATACAGACGCGATTCGGAGGATGGAGGTCAAGATACGTGACATGCAGAAAACTAATGGCGCCCGTCAGTGACCGCATGCAGGGAAGAGTTGGGAACTCGTACTGAATATGAAGAGGTTGGGTAGGAACTTGTGTCCTTTTGATAAATTCCCTTTGAAAATCTTCATGTGTACTACTGCCCCTATGATGAACAGGACCATGAAGACGATTTGAGCTGGTATATCTACGCGCTTGACTGGGGGTCCGCCTGGTGTCCAAACCATCGGCGCATATGGAGGACCTTCGGTGTTGGCCTGCATCTGTCAGTTGATTGGTTTTTAAAACAAAAATCTTCATTCTGGCAGCCACTGCGGGTATTGTAGCTTACCATTTGTGACTTAGCAACTTCAGAGGCCATTTCTTCTTGTAGAGTAAGTTGGTATTTCACTGAGTTCCTGCTCGCGCCCTTTTCATCCGAACCAAATGAGTGGAATGTCGTGCAACGATGTGATGGTGCCAGCAACATGAGGCGCCACTGGTGGGAGAACCCGGTACATAAGGCAACGCAACATAACAGCCGAACCTGCAACGCGAGCGGCAGAGCAGCGGTCAGACCAAGTTCACAAAACATGTTTCCGTTCTATGAACCTGAGACCCATACTCCAAGGGGAAGCTGCCTAGTGGTGTTTCGATGGCGATCGCGCCAGATCTGCGACACCCGAACTGCGCCACTCAAAATAGCCCACGGCCCGCCCCTTGGAGTGAAACTACTGAATCGCTGTGGAGAAAACGATGAAAAATGTAGCTTTCCAAAATTTGCGGTGGTATAGAAGAGCGTGGGTCTTGACCTCGCAACGATAAATGGGCAAGAACTACGGTGGAGGAGTAGGAGTAGAGTAGTCAACAGCGCCCGGAACCTTATACATAGTATGCAGGATAGCGCGACCGCATCTACGTACTTCTTGAACAGTAGTCTTCGGTGTACGAACACACACAATCAGCGATGCTCCGTGACAAACTGGGAATGAGATTGTGAAATATGAGGTCTTTCGGACAGAGAGACAAGCCCATGCACTGAACAGATTCAGCTATAGATAGCCGAACGAGAGCGAACGCACTAAATGATTTACAAGTCCCAAGTACACGTTCCAGCGTTTGATCCCGCGAACTTACTCCATTGCGTTATATTGAGACCAGAAGTCATCCTCGCCGCTCTCGTTGCCTTGAACGGAATCCAGATGGTGCATTGCATGTTCGAAGTAACGCGTGTCCTGTACTAGAGTAGCCTTCCTCTTCAGTAGCGTAGGTAGATGAAGGTCTGTATGAGCACACATATTCCCAGACTCTCCATCGTCTGGATCGCTGCCGAAAGATAGCTCTTCGCTGGAGGTGCCATCTTCTGAACTTTCGGTGTCGCGCCGAACAGGAGCTGTTATGCTAGCCAGCTGGCTGTTGACTGCACGTTCTGATCGTTCTGCCTGTCGGTAACGAAATTGGTCGTTTGTCACCGGTGTCCTTGAAACATTGGCGTGATCTGGACCGTCATCGGCAACCAACGGAGCGTCGTCTGTGTTGGTAACTTGTCGGCGTCGACCAGTACTGTCACCCGAGGGAACAAAGGAATCTTCGTTTT
>Ga0265780_10003304_pt1 | contig 21277 bp, 18 predicted proteins | sample P1T30metagenome_FD_192432 | JGI IMG/M metagenome (GOLD analysis project Ga0265780, IMG submission 192432) | Plant litter microbial communities from East Loma Ridge, Irvine, California - P1 T30 | ecosystem: Environmental > Terrestrial > Plant litter > Unclassified | place: USA: California...
CGGCGACGAGACCCGGGGGCTCGTCTGGCTGTCGTACTCCGACCCGGCCGGGCTCGAGGCGGCCCTGTCGGCGCACCCCCGCATCTCGTGGGTGCAGCTGCCCTACGCGGGGGTCGACGCGTTCGCGGACGTCCTCGCCCGGCACGCCGGCTCCGTGACGCCCCTCTGGACGAGCGCCAAGGGCGCCTTCGCCGAGCCCGTCGCCGAGCACGCGCTCATGCTGACGCTGTCGCTGCTGCGGGTCGTGCCCTCCCGGGTGCAGGCCACGTCGTGGCAGCGCGAGCAACGCGGCATCTCGCTCTACGGGCGCGACGTCGTGATCGTCGGCGCCGGGGGCATCGCGCTCGAGCTGATGCGCCTGCTCGAGCCCTTCGAGGTGCGCGTCACCATCGTGCGGCGGGGTGACGCGCCGGTCGTCGGCGCCGCCCGCACCGTGACCGCCGACCGGCTCGACGAGGTGCTGCCCGCCGCCGACGTCGTCGTCCTCGCCGCCGCGTCGACGCCCGAGACGGCGCGGCTGCTCGACGCACGTCGCCTCGCCCTGCTGCGCCCGAGCGCCGTGCTCGTCAACGTCGCCCGGGGCGACCTCGTCGACACGGAGGCGCTGGTCGAGGCCCTGCGCCACGAGCGCCTGTGGGGCGCCGGCCTCGACGTCACGGCGCCCGAGCCGCTGCCGGACGGCCACCCGCTGTGGGGCGACCCCCGGGTGCTGATCACGCCGCACCAGGCCGACACGCCGGAGATGACGGCGCCGCTGCTCGCGGAGCGCATCCGCCACAACGTGCGGGCGTTCCTCGGCGACGGGGCCCTCGTCGGGGTCGTCGACCCCGCTCGCGGGTACTGATCGCCCACCGTCCGGCGGGGCCCGCGAGACCGTGGCGGTCCCGCCACGCCGCGGCTGTGACGTGGTTCATCCCGGGCGCGATTGTTTGCTACAGTTGTGTCCGCTGTCGAAGACCCCGGTCGGAGGCAGTTGCCATTCCTCGATAGCTCAATTGGCAGAGCAGCCGGCTGTTAACCGGCAGGTTGTTGGTTCGAGTCCAACTCGGGGAGCGAAGGCCCAGCGGCTCCACCCGCTGGGCCTTTTCTCATTCCCCGTCGAGCGTCGCGTCGTGTCGCGCGGTGTGGCCCTGGGCCCTGGGCCGTGACCGGCCTCGTGGCCAGGACGTGCGGCCGTGCGGCGAGGCGACGGCCCGGGGGAGGCGGGCGACCGTCGTGAGCGGCGACGCGCCTCCTCGGGTCGTGGCGGGCGCCAGCCCTCAGGCGTCGAGGTCGTCGACGCCCGGCAGCCAGGTCTTGCCCGGGACGCCCCAGCTCGACCGCTTGACCTGCTTCGCCGCCGCCTTGTGGAAGGGGTGCTCGAGACGGTCGGCGTAGAGGACGCCGTCGAGGTGGTCGTACTCGTGCTGGAAGATGCGGGCCAGCCAGCCGTGCGCCTCGACCTCGAACTGCTCGCCCTCGAGGTCGGTCGCCCGCAGCAGGACGTCGTCGGCGCGGCGCAGCGGGAAGCGCTCGCCCGGGATCGACAGGCAGCCCTCCGACTCGCCCTCGTCGTCGAGGGGCTCGATGCTCAGCGGCGTCTGCCACAGCGTCGGGTTCACGGCGACGCCGCGCGACCCCTGGCCGTCGTCGTCGACCCACGACCACACGAACAGCCGCAGGCCGACGCCGACCTGCGGGGCGGCCAGGCCGACCCCGGGAGCCGCGTCCATCGTCTCGAACATGTCGCGGACGAGCGTGCGCAGCCCGTCGTCGACGAGGGACACCGGGGAGGCGGGGGAGTGGAGCACGGGATCGCCCGTGATCGAGATGGGTCGTACGGCCATTCGTCCAGACTATCCAGCGCCGTGGCGCTACCGTGGACGCGTGTCCGCAGACCTCGGCGACCTGACCGCGCAGGTCTCGCTCACCCCGTACCAGGCGCTGGGCATCCCCATCGCGCTCGTCGGCGCGGTCTTCCTCTCGATCGGCGCGCAGCTGCAGAGCCGGGGCGTCGCCAAGGTCGAGCACCGCCTCGGCGCGGCGCACAGCGGCATGAGCGTCCGCCAGGTGCTGGCCCTGCTCGGTCGGCCGTCCTGGGTGACGGGCACCCTCCTGCTCGGGCTGGCGATCGTCTTCCAGCTCACGAGCCTCAAGATCGCGCCGTTGCTCGTCGTCCAGCCGCTCGGGGCGATCGCCCTGGTCGTGACGGCGATCCTCAACGCCCGGGTGACGGGCACGAAGCTGAACGGGCGCGTCAAGCGCTCGATCGCCATCTGCGTGGGCGGGGTCGGCCTGTTCGCGACGGTGGCCGCGTTCTCCGCCACCGAGAGCCCGATCACCACACGACAGCTCGTGACCGTCCTCGTGCTGCTGCTGATCGTCGGCGCGCTGCTCGGCATCGCGTTCGTGCTGCTGCGGCGACGCCGGAGCGCCCTGTTCTACATCATCGGCGCCGGCGTCCTGTACGGGTTCGTCGCGACGCTCGCGAAGGTCGTGCTCAACCGCTTCGGCGCGGGCGAGTTCGACGGGCTGAGCGCGCTGTGCGTGGTCATGCTGCTCGCCGCGGGGGCGCTCGGCGGCTACTTCGTGCAGAACGCCTACTCGTCGGGGTCGCCCGACCTGGTCATCGCCGGGCTCACGGTGGTCGACCCGATCATCGGCGTCACCATCGGCATCGTCGTGCTCGGCGAGGCTGCTCAGGCCTCCGCCTTCGCCGGAGTGCTGTTCGTGCTCGCGGGGGCCGTGGCGATCTACGGCGTGTTCCAGCTGGCCAAATACCAGCCCGCGAAGGCCACCTGAGCTAGCGTGGTGCCGCCGCCGCCGCCGGGCGGCGTCGCCCGCCGGGCGGCGGAACCCGCGCACACCGAGCACGACGACGAAGGAACCCCCGAGACGTGACCGACGCCCCGCACCCCACGGATCCGACCGGCGCCGACCAGCACGCCGACGCCCCACGCCTCACCGTGCTGATCGCGGCCGACACGTTCCCGCCCGACGTCAACGGTGCGGCGAACTTCGCCGAGCGCCTGGCGGTCGGCCTCGCCGGCCGCGGGCACGACGTGCACGTCCTCGCACCGGCCCCGGGGCGCCGGCACGGCACGTTCCACGAGGAGCACGCCGGCACGACCCTGACCGTGCACCGGCTGTACTCGACCCGGTGGCCCCTGCACGACTGGCTGCGGTTCGCGACCCCGTGGCGGGCCCAGGCCAACGCCGAGCGCGTGATCGCCCGGATCGAGCCCGACGTGGTCCACATCCAGTCGCACATCGTCATCGGCCGCGCCGTGGTGCGCGTGGCCAACCGGCTCGGCATCCGCGCCGTGGCCACCAACCACTTCATGCCCGAGAACCTGCTCGAGCACACGGGCCTGCCGCACGCGCTCCGCGCCACCGCCGTGCGCTGGGCCTGGGCCGACGCGAGCCGGACGTACCACCGCGTCCAGGCGATGACGTCGCCGACGCAGAAGGCCGCGACCTTCCTGGAGAAGGCGATCGGCGTCCGAGGGGTGCTGGCCGTCTCGTGCGGCATCGACGCCTCGCACTACACGGCGCGGGCAGACAGGCCGCGGGACGCCAAGATCGTCTTCGTCGGCCGCGTGACCGCGGAGAAGCAGATCGACGTGCTGCTGCGGGCGATGACCAAGATCGACCCCGCGGTCGGCGCCACCCTGACGATCGTCGGGGGCGGCGACCTGCTCAAGCAGCTGCAGCAGACCACGATCGACCTGGGGCTCGCGAACCGCGTGACCTTCGTCGGGTACCTCTCCGACGCGGAGCTCCGGCAGACGCTGACCGACTCGTCGGTCTTCGCGATGCCCTCGATCGCCGAGCTGCAGAGCATCGCCAGCCTCGAGGCCATGGCCTCGGGGCTGCCGATCGTCGTCGCCGACGCGATGGCCCTGCCGCACCTGGTGGACGAGGGCGAGAACGGCTGGCTGTTCCGACCGGGCGACGCCGACGACCTCGCCGAGAAGCTCACACGCGTCCTGACGGCCGACGACGAGACCTACCTCGCCATGCGCCGCGCGAGCCTCCGCATGATCGAGGGGCACGACATCGAGCGCACGGTGAACGTGTTCGAGGCGCTGTATCGTGGTGAGCCGGTGGTCCCGACCACCGACGTCGCCCCGTCCTGACCCACGCCCCCGCGGTGGTGGTCGTGCCGTGGCGGCGAGGGGCGGTAGCTCAGCCGGTTAGAGCAGTCGACTCATAATCGATCGGTCACGGGTTCAAGTCCCGTCCGCCCTACCGACGGTCGTCCTCGCGACGCAGCCGCGCCTCCCGGTCCGCCCAGGCCCGGCGTGGCACGATGTGCGCATGTTCACGAGGCGCGCACGCGAGGCCGACCAGGGCGACGACTCCGACGACCGCTCCACGGGCCTCGCCCGCATGGGCGTCGGGGCGCAGGTGTACGTGCTCGACTCCGACGAGGACTCGCACACGCCCTTCCCCTACGGGCCCACCGGCGTCGTGCTGCGCGCCGGAGGCTCGGCCTGGCAGGGCGTGTCGGCCATCGGCGGCTCCGCGCGCACCTGGTGGGTCGAGTTCGACTCGCCGCAGATCGACCGCGACGGCGACGGGCCCGTCGAGCGCGCCCAGGTGGCCGAGCGGTGGCTGCGCCTCGCGCCGCCGCTCAGCTAGCACCGCCCGGCGCCGCCCGCGTCCCTCGTCCTGCCGCCCGGCGCTGCTGCCGTCACCGCGCCGGCGTCGCGTCGGCAACTCCTGCAGAGGTGCGACGTCCGGGCCTCGACGGCCCGTTCGTCGCACGAGGGCAGGAGTTGTCGACGCCCGATCCGTGCGACGAGGGCGGTGCGGCGCGGCTGGACGCGGCCCCGCCGCGCCCGCCCGGCGCCTCGGGAATGCCAGGCCGCCCCCGCCGGTTCACCCGACTGCATGCAAACGCATGTAGTTGAGCAAGGGATGGACATCATGCAGTTCGGCATCTTCTCGGTCGGTGACCTCACGACCGACCCCACCACCGGCCGGACGCCGTCCGAGCACGAGCGCATCCAGGCGATGGTGACCATCGCGAAGAAGGCCGAGGAGGTCGGCCTCGACGTCTACGCCGCCGGCGAGCACCACAACCCGCCCTTCGTGAACTCGAGCCCGACGACCCTCCTGGCGTACATCGCGGCACAGACCGAGCGCATCGTGCTGAGCACGGCGACCACGCTCATCACCACCAACGACCCGGTGAAGATCGCCGAGGACTTCGCGATGCTGCAGCACCTCAGCGGCGGCCGCGTCGACCTGACGCTCGGCCGCGGCAACACGGGCCCGGTCTACCCGTGGTTCGGCAAGGACATCCGCCAGGGCATCAACCTGGCGGTCGAGAACTACGCGCTCCTCCGCCGCCTCTGGGACGAGGAGGTCGTCGACTGGAAGGGCCATTTCCGCACGCCGCTCCAGGGCTTCACCGCGACCCCTCGTCCCCTCGACGGCGTGGCTCCCTTCGTGTGGCACGGCTCCATCCGCAGCCCCGAGATCGCCGAGCAGGCCGCGTACTACGGCGACGGGTTCTTCGCCAACCACATCTTCTGGCCCGCCTCGCACACGAAGCAGATGGTCGAGCTCTACCGCAGCCGTTTCGAGCACCACGGCCACGGGCGCGCCGACCAGGCCATCGTCGGCCTCGGCGGCCAGGTCTTCCTCGCGAAGAACTCGCAGGACGCCAAGACCGCCTTCCGCCCCTACTTCGACGAGGCCCCGGTGTACGGCCACGGCCCGTCGATGGAGGACTTCACGAGCCAGACGCCGCTCACCGTCGGCAGTCCGCAGGAGGTCATCGACCGCACGCTCGGCTTCCGCGACTACGTCGGCGACTACCAGCGGCAGCTCTTCCTCATGGACCACGCCGGCCTGCCCCTCACGACCGTCCTCGAGCAGCTCGACCTGCTCGGCGAGGAGGTCGTGCCGGTGCTCCGTCGCGAGTTCGCCGCCGGTCGCCCGGCCGACGTGCCCGACGCCCCCACGCACGCCGCGCGCGTCGCCTCGGCCGTCGCCGCGAGCGACCCGGCTCCCGTCGCGGCCCCCGTGGCGTAGCCCGGGCCCTCGTCCGCAGACACCGTCACAGACGCCAGGAGGCGCACCATGAGCACCAAGAAGATCGTCGTCATCTCCGCAGGGCTGGGTCAGCCCTCGTCCACCCGCCTGCTCGCCGACCGGCTGGCCGAGGCCACCGCGCGGGCGCTGCTCGAGCAGGGCACGCCGGCCGAGTTCGAGGTGGTCGAGCTCCGCGACCACGCGCACGAGATCACCGACGCGATGCTGACCGGCTTCGCACCGGGCTCCCTCGCCGGCGTCGTGGAGTCGGTCACCCGCGCCGACGGCCTCATCGCCGTCACCCCCGTGTTCACCGCGTCGTACAGCGGGCTGTTCAAGTCCTTCTTCGACGTCGTCGACAACGCCGCGCTGACCGGCACGCCCGTGCTGCTCGGCGCGACGGCCGGCACGGCCCGGCACTCGCTCGTGCTCGACCACGCCCTCCGCCCGCTGTTCTCGTACCTGCGGGCCGTGGTCGCCCCGACGGCGGTCTTCGCCGCCTCGGAGGACTGGGGGAGCGGCGACGAGACGACGACCGGGCTGCCCGAGCGCGTGACCCGGGCGGCCGGCGAGCTGGCCGAGCTCGTGGGACGGCACCGCACGGACCGGGCCGACCCGTTCGCCGACGTGGTGCCCTTCGCCGAGCAGCTCGCCCGGCTCCAGGGCGGCTCGGGCGACTGACGCCCGGCCCGCGCCCGGGCCTCGTCGACCGTCCGTTCGGAGCGGCCGCGACCCCGGCGCGGGCATGATCGAGCCGCGCCCCGCGTTGACCGCACCGACCCCCGGAGGACCCATGACCGACACCCGCACCGCCGCCGCCGAGCTCGACCGCTTCCACGCCCTGCGGCGAGACCGCGTCACCGGCCCGGACGGCCCGCTCGCCCTCGTGGGCACCCAGTGGATCGACTCCGAGCAGCCCGTCTGGGGCGTGCCCGGCAGCTGGGCCCCCACGCCCCCGGGCGTCTCGGGCCTGCGCCTCACCGCGACGGCCGCCGACGGGATCGTCGTCGACGGCGACGTCGTCGACGGGTCCGTCCTCGTGGCGGGCGAGGACGCGGTCGTGCCGAGCTCGATCCGCTTCTCGGCCACCAGCACGGGCACCGTCATCGCGAACGACGACCGCACCAGCTACGCCCTGAGGGTCTGGGACTCCGCGTCCGAGGGCGTGGCGCGCTTCGGCTCGATCGACGCCTTCCCCTACGACCCCTCGTGGGTCGTCCGGGCCCGGTTCGAGCCCGTGCCCGAGGGCACCCAGGTCGACATCCGGCACCAGGCGGACGTCGACCTCAGCCGCCCCAAGCCCCTGCCGGGCCTGATCCGGTTCACGCGCGACGGCGTCGAGCACGAGCTCGCGGCGTTCCCGTCCGGGTCCGGCGACCGGTTGCAGCTCGTGTTCGCGGACGCCACGAACGGCGACAGCACCTACTCGGTCGGCCGGTTCCTCTTCCCGACGCCGTCCGACGACGGCACGATCGAGCTCGACTTCAACCGCGCGGTCCTCCCGCCCTGCGCGTTCTCGTACGCCTTCAACTGCCCGATCCCGCCGCCCCAGAACCGCTTCTCGTCCCCGATCACGGCCGGGGAGAAGAACGTGCTCGACGCGGAGGGCGCGCTCCTCCACTGACCCCGCCCGGCTCGACCCGACGCGCGCCGCCCGCCCCGTCCACGACGGCGCGACGCGATCGTCGGGGCCCGCCCCGTGGTCCGTCGGTGTCGGCGGCCGGTGGCAGGATCGACGGGTGTTCCTCCTCCTCGAGCGTCGGCCGGACGGCGACGTCGACCTGACGACCTACCGTCGCCCCGACCCGCGCGCCCCGCTCACGGCCGAGGGCACCCGGCGCGTGCGCGACGGCGACCTCGCCGAGGTCGTGCGGGCGACGGAGGGCGACCCCGCGGCGGCCGACGGCCCGCGCTGGGTCTGGGACGACACCCCGCGGTGGTACCCGCGCCTCCTCGACGCCGGTGTCCGGGTCGCCCGGTGCGTCGACCTGCGGCTCTGCCACGCCGTCCTGCGAGCGGCCGCCGCGACGGCCGGCCACGAGCTCAACGGGGCGCCCCGCGGCCCGTGGGACGTCCCGGCGGCGACCGAGCGGCCGAGCGACGGCCTGTTCGACGTCCCGCCCGACTCGCTCCCGGGCCCCGCCGCCGAGTTCGCGCGGCAGCGGTCGGCGATCGAGGCGAGCCCGGGCCGCCGCGGGCTCGAGCTGCTCACCGCGGCCGAGTCCACGGGTGCGCTCGTCGCCGTCGAGATGCGCCGTCGGGGCATCCCGTGGTCGGCCGAGGTCCACGACCGGCTGCTGACCCGCGCGCTCGGTCCGCGGCCCTCGCCGGGCGAGCGACCGGCGGGCATGCGGGCCGACCTCGACGAGGTACGGGCCGCCCTCGCCGCCCCCGACCTCAACCCCGACTCGACGGCCGAGCTGCTGCGGTCGCTGAACGCCGCCGGGGTCCACGTCGCGTCGACGAGCAAGCACGAGCTGCAGCGGCACGAGCACCCCGTCATCGAGCCCCTGCTGCGGTACAAGCTGAAGCAGCGCCTCCTGGTCGCGAACGGCTGGACCTGGCTCGACGCGTGGGTGCACGACGGCCGGTTCCGGCCCGACTACGTGCCGGGCGGCGTCGTCACCGGGCGGTGGGCCACGAGCGGGGGAGGCGCGCTGCAGCTCCCGAGAGCCGTGCGCGCCGCCGTCGTGGCCGACCCGGGCCACCGGCTCGTGGTCGCCGACGCCTCGCAGCTCGAGCCGCGCATCCTGACGGGCCTCTCGGGCGACCGCGCGATGGCGGCGGCGGGCGAGGGCGACCTCTACGAGGGCATCGTGCGGAGCGGCGCCGTGGCGACGCGGGCCGAGGCGAAGCTGGCCATGCTCGGCGCCATGTACGGGGCCACCAGCGGCGAGAGCGGGCGGCTCGTGCCCCGCCTGGCGCGGCAGTTCCCCGCCGCGATGGCCCTCGTCGAGGCCGCGGCGCGCACGGGGGAGCAGGGCGGCGTGGTCAGCACGCTGCTCGGGCGCACGTCTCCCTCGCCCGCCGCGGGGGCGGACGAGCTGCCGCCCGAGATGCCCCGCGAGACCGCCGGTCGCGACACCCGCGCGTGGGGGCGGTTCACGCGCAACTTCGTCGTGCAGGGCACGGCCGCGGAATGGGCGCTGTGCTGGATGGGTGCCCTGCGTTCACGCCTGCACGCGAGGTGGGGCGATGAGGGCGACGTGCCGCACCTCGTGTTCTTCCTCCACGACGAGCTCGTGCTGCACGTGCCGTCCTTCGCCGCGGACGAGGTCGCGGCCGTCGTCGTCGAGGCCGCGGCGGAGGCGGGGCGGCTGCTGTTCGGGGAGGCGCCGGTGCGCTTCCCGCTCACGGTGGCCGTCGTCGACGACTACTCGCAGGCCAAGTGAGGCGCGGCAGAGCCCGACGCGGCGACAGCTCGCAGGTGTTACACGGTTGTGATCCGCAGCCGGTGTCTGCGATGATCTGTCGAGCGGACGAGTCCGCCCACAACTGAAGACGCACGAGAACGCCACGAGACAGCCCGATGAGGCGTCCGTCCACAGGTCGATGGGGAAGTCGCACCTGACCGGATGGAGGAATCGTGGCTGATGCAACGGCTAGGGGAGTGCTCTATGTGCACTCGTCCCCTCGTGCACTGTGCCCACACGTCGAGTGGGCTGTCGGTCGTGCCCTCGGGCACGCCGTCAACTTCGCGTGGGTCGAGCAGCCCGTGCTGAAGGGCGCCCAGCGCACCGAGTTCTCCTGGCAGGGAGAAGAGGGTGCGGGTGCCCGCATCGCCTCGGCCCTGCGCGGCTGGGAGCACCTGCGGTACGAGGTGACCGAAGACCCGGGCGAGACCCACGACGGCGGTCGCTGGATGCACGCGCCCGACCTCGGCGTGTTCTTCGCGCAGACCGACACGGCCGGCAACACCGTCGTGCCGGAGGACCGCATCCGCTACGCCATGGAGATCGCGGGCTCGAACGCCCTCGAGCTGCACCGCGAGCTGCGGCTGGCGCTCGGGCAGGCCTGGGACGACGAGCTCGAGCCGTTCCGCTACAGCGGCGAGGGCAATCCCGTCGTGTGGCTGCACAAGGTGGGCTGACCCGCCGGACGGCGGTGCGCCTCCGGGGATGCTCCCGACGGCGCGACCGCGCCGCGGCACCGGACGACGAAGGCCGACACCCCCTGCGGGTGTCGGCCTTCGTCGTGACTCGAGCGTCAGACCGAGCGGAACGCGACGACGGCGTTGTGCCCGCCGAAGCCGAACGAGTTGCTGATGGCGACGATCTCGCCGGACGGCAGCGCACGGGGCTCGCCGACGACGACGTCGAGGTCGATCTCGTCGTCCATCTGCGTGACGTTGATCGTCGGGGGCGCGAGGCGCTCCTGGAGGGCCTTGACCGTGAAGACGGCCTCGATCGCACCGGCTCCGCCGAGCAGGTGGCCGGTGGACGACTTGGTCGCCGAGACGATCAGGTGCGAGGTGTGGTCGCCGAACACGCGCTTGAGGGCGCGGTACTCGGCGATGTCGCCGACGGGGGTGCTCGTCGCGTGCGCGTTGACGTGCACGACCTGGTCGCGGTCGACCCCGGCGTTCTCGAGGGTCGAGACGACCGCGCGAGCGGCGCCGGACCCTTCGGGGTCGGGGGCCGTGATGTGGTACGAGTCGCTCGTCACGTCGCCGCCGAGCAGCTCGGCGTAGATCTTCGCGCCGCGGGCGAGCGCGTGCTCCTCGGTCTCGAGGACGAGCGCCGCGCCTCCCTCTCCGAGCACGAAGCCGTCGCGCGTCACGTCGTAGGGGCGCGAGGCCGTCGCCGGGTCGTCGTTGCGCTTCGACAGGGCCTGCATGGCCGCGAACGAGGCGAGGGGCATCGGGTGGATGGCGGCCTCCGAGCCGCCCGCGACGATGATGTCGGCGAGGCCCTGCTGCAGGTGGTCGTAGGCGTTGGCGATCGACTCGGTGCTGGAGGCGCAGGCCGAGACGACCGTGCGGGCGCCGGCCCGTGCGCCGAGGCTCATCGACACGGCCGCGGCGGGCCCGTTCGCCATGAGCATCGGGACGGTCATGGGCAGGACGCGCCGGGCGCCCTTCTCGCGGAGGGTGTCCCAGCCGTCGAGGAGGGTCCAGACGCCGCCGATGCCGGTGGCCCAGTCGACGCCGAAGCGCTCGGGGACGACCTCGGGGGAGCCCGCGTCGGCCCAGGCCTCGCGCGCGGCCGTGATGGCGAACTGGCTGGAGGGGTCGAGGCGCTTGATCTCGCGACGCTCGAGGACGTCGGCGGACGGGACGCGGGCCTGCCCGGCGAAGGTCACGGGCAGTTCGTACTTGGCGACCCAGTCCTGCTCGAGGGTGGTGACGCCGGACTCACCGGCGAGGAGGGCGGTCCAGCTCTCGGGGGCCGTGCCTCCGAGCGGGGTGGTGGCACCGATTCCGGTGACGACGATCTTCTTGGTCATGACGATTCTCCTGGAGTGGCGCTTGCCCGGAGCCCGGCGACGGAGGTCGACGGCGCGTGCACGGCGACCTCGGTCGACGCGCGGTGGGCGACGTGGGCGCCCGGCCGGCCCTCGCGGGCGCGACCGGGCGGCGGACGTCTAGTCCTGTGCCTTGGTGATGAACGTGACGGCGTCACCGACGGTCTTGAGGTTCTTGACCTCTTCGTCGGGGATCTTCACGTCGAACTTCTCCTCGGCGTTGACCACGATGGTCATCATCGAGATGGAGTCGATGTCCAGGTCGTCCGTGAACGACTTGTCCATCTCGACGGTGTCGGTCGCGATGCCCGTCTCGTCGTTGACGAGCTCGGCCAGGCCGGCGAGGACTTCTTCGGTGGACAGTGCCATGGTGTTGTTCTCCTTGAGGGGGTGTCGTGGTGACCGGGATAGAGCCTATACAGCGGAGGGGAGGCGGGAGGGCGCGGCGCGCGATGCGGGCCGGACCGGGAGGCGCGCTACGGGAGCACGACCACCTGGGCGCCGAAGACGAGGCCGGCCCCGAAGCCGATCTGCAGCGACAGGCCGCCGCTCAGCTCGGGGTGCTCCTCGAGCAGGCGGTGCGTCGCGAGCGGGATGCTGGCCGCCGAGGTGTTGCCGGTGGTCGCGATGTCGCGGCCGATGACGACGGTCTCGGGCAGGCCCAGCTGCTTCGCGAACTCGTCGATGATGCGCATGTTGGCCTGGTGCGGCACGAACGCGGCGAGCTGGTCGGCCGTGACGCCGGCGCGCTCGAGGGCCTGCTTGGCGACCTTGACCATCTCCCAGACGGCCCAGCGGAAGACCGTGGGGCCCTCCTGGCGGAGGGTCGGCCAGGCGATCTCGCCGGCGCCGGCGCGGTACTCCTGCATGGTGTTGGTCATGCGGATGGCGTCCCACTTCGAGCCGTCCGAGCCCCACACCGTGGGCGCGATGCCGGGGGTGTCGCTCGCGCCGACCACGGCGGCGCCGGCGCCGTCGCCGAGGAGGAACGAGATGGTGCGGTCGGTCGGGTCGACGAAGTCGCTGAGCTTCTCCGCCCCGACGACGAGCACGTACTCGGCGAGGCCCGACTTGACGAAGGAGTCGGCCTGGGCGATGCCGTAGGCGTAGCCGGCGCACGCGGCGGAGATGTCGTAGGCGGCGGCGGGGTTGGCGCCGATCTTCTCGGCGAGGAGGGAGGCGACCGAGGGGGTGGCGACGCCGCCGCTGATCGTCGAGACCAGCACGACTCCGACCTGGTCGGGCCGGATGCCGGCCTTCTCGATGGCCTCGCGCGCCGCGGTCTCGGCGAGGTCGACGACGTGCACGTCGCTCGACGCCCGGACGCGCGTCACGACGCCCGTGCGCTGCTGGATCCACTCGTCGGACGAGTCGATCGGCTCGATGATGTCGGCGTTCGGAACGACGACGTCGCCGCGGGCGGCGCCGATGCCGAGGATGCGGGTGAACTCCGCGCCGGCGTTCTGGTTGAGCGTGGGGGTGGTCATGCTGCTCCCTCGATGAGGTCGACGGCGGCCTGGAGGTCGTCGGGTGTCTTGACGGCGACGGAGGGGACGCCCCTCAGCGCGCGCTTGGCGAGTCCGGTGAGCGCACCGGCGGGCGCGAGCTCGACGATGCCCGTCACGCCCGCGGCGGCGAACGACTCCATGGTCGCGTCCCAGCGCACGGGGGAGGAGACCTGGCCGACCAGCAGCTCGACGAAGCGGCTGCCGGAGCCGACCTCGGTGCCGTCGTGGTTCGTCCAGAGGCGCAGGGAGGGGTCGTGGGCGGTGACGCCCGCGGCGGCGGAGCGGAGGCGCTCGACGGCGGGGGCCATGAAGCGGGTGTGGAAGGCCCCGGCGACCTGCAGCGGGACGACGCGGGCCTTGGCGGGCGGCTCGGCGGCCAGGGCTGCGAGGGAGGCGAGCTCGCCCGCGACGACGACCTGGCCGCCGCCGTTGTGGTTGGCGGCCGTCAGGCCGTGACGCTCGAGGGCGGCGGCCAGCTCGTCGGCGTCGCCGCCGAGGACGGCGCTCATGCCGGTCTCGACGAGCGCGGCGGCGTCGGCCATGGCGCGGCCCCGCTCGGCCACGAGGCGGACGGCGTCCTCGTCGTCGAGCACGCCGGCGACGGCGGCCGCGGTGAACTCGCCCACCGAGTGGCCGGCGACGCCGGCGACGAGCGACCGGTCGACGCGGGAGAACAGGGCGCGGGCCGTGAGGAGGCCCGCGGCGACGATGAGCGGCTGGGCGACGGCCGTGTCGCGGATCGTGTCGGCGTCGGACGTGGTGCCGTGGGCGACGAGATCGATGCCGGAGGCGGCCGACAGCGTCTCGAGGTAGGCCCGCTGCTCGGGGTCCGCCGTCCACGGTTCGAGGAACGCGGGGGACTGGGAACCCTGGCCGGGCGCTACGACGACGATCACTGCTCCATCATGCCCACTCCGAGCGCCCCCGTGGTGGAGCAACTCGACCAAAGATCAGCCAGACGCTTGTGGCTTCGCACAGCGCGGACCCTCGGGAGGCTCGACCCGGGCGGCGGGACGCACGCGCCTCGCGCGCCCCGCGCGCCTCCCGCCGTCGAGCGGGCCTGACCGGATGCGGCCGGTCACCGTCACCGTCACCGTCGACGCGGTGCGTGCCCGTCGGTGTCGGCGATCGAGCCGAGGATGAGCGCCGACTGGAGGATCAGCGCTTCCCTCGCCCCCGTGGCGTCCCACCCGATGACGTCCGAGACGCGCTTGAGGCGGTACCGGACCGTGTTGGGGTGCACGAAGAGCTCGCGGGCGGTCGCCTCGAGCGAGCGGCCGTTGTCGAGGTAGCACCAGAGGGTGGTGAGCAGCTCGGTCGAGTGGTTCTTCAGGGGCTTGTACACGCGGTTGACGAGGGTCGACCGAGCGACCGGGTCGCCGGCCAGAGCCCGCTCGGGCAGCAGGTCGTCGGCGAGGACGGGCCGCGGGGCGTTCCGCCACGAGCGGGCGACGGCGAAGCCGGCCAGGGCGCCCTTGGCGCTCTTCGACGCGTCGACGAGGCTCGCGACCTCGTGGCCGAGCACGAGGTGGCCGTCGCCGAACCCGGGCTCGAGGGCCTTGGCGATCTCGCCGAACGAGAGGCGCGGGGTTCCGCTGCGCCCGGTCCCCTCGGCGTCGTCCTCCGACTGCTGCTCGGCACGCCCGATGACGAGCACGAGGCGGCTGCCCTGCACGCCGATCAGCACGTCGGCCTCGAGGTGCCGGGCCGTGCGGCGCAGCATGTCGACGTCGAGCATCCGCGGGGCGGTCCCGACGAGCACCGAGACCTCGCCGTGACCGTGCCAGCCGAGCGCGGCGATCCGGCTCGGCAGCTCGTCGTCGTACTCGCCGCTGAGGATGGAGTCGACGACGAGCGCCTCGAGGCGGGCGTCCCACAGGCCCCGCGCCTCGGCGGCACGGGCGTAGACGTCGGCCGACGCGAAGGCGATCTCCCGCGAGTACAGGAGGATCGCCTCGCGGAGCGAGTCGTCGCCGTCCTTCATCCGCTCCTCGACGACCTCCACCGTGACGCGGATGAGCTGCAGCGTCTGCTGCAGGCTCACCGAGCGGAGGAGCTCCCGCGGAGCGGCGCCGAAGACGTCGGCGGCGATCCACGGGGTCGACTGGGGGTTGTCGAACCAGCTGATGAACGACGTGATGCCGGCCTGCGCGACGAGCCCGACGGCCGAGCGCCGCCCCGGCGGCATGTCGCCGTACCAGGGCAGCGTCTCCTCCAGGCGCTTGATCGTCGCCGTCGAGAGCTCACCGGAGACCGTCCGCAACCACGCGAGCGTGCGCTCCTTCGTGGCGGCGGACGGTCCCGACGGTGAGGCGGGGACCCGCTCTGCGCTCACGGGGTGGGTCAGCTCTCCCCGCCGGCGGAGCCGCTGGTGCCGGCCGTGACGTCGAGCAGCTGGTAGCGGTCGATCGCCTGCTGCACGACGCTCGGGTCGACCTCGCCGCGGCGGGCGAGTGCCTGCAGCGTGCGGACCACCATCGAGGGACCGTCGATCTTGAAGAACCGGCGGGCGGCGGCGCGGGTGTCCGAGAAGCCGAAGCCGTCGGCCCCGAGCGTCAGGTAGTCGCCGGGGACGAACTCGCGGATCTGGTCGGGCACCGCGGCCATGAAGTCGCTCGTCGCGATGAACGGGCCGTCCGAGCCGGAGAGCGCCTGCGTGACGTAGGGCGTCCGCTGGTCGGCGTTCGGGTTGAGGAAGTTGTGCTCCTCGGCCGCGAGGCCGTCCCGTCGCAGCTCGTTCCACGAGGTGACGCTCCAGACGTCGGCCGCGACGTTCCAGTCGTCGGCGAGCAGCTGCTGGGCCTCGAGGGCCCACGGCACGCCGACGCCCGAGGCGAGCAGCTGGGCACGGGGGCCCAGGTTCTCGGCCGACTTCAGCTTGTAGATGCCGCGGAGCAGACCCTCGACGTCGAGCCCCTCGGGCTCGGCCGGCTGGGCCATCGGCTCGTTGTAGACGGTGATGTAGTACATGACGTTCGGGTCGTCGTGCGACGGGGCGCCCTGCTCGTCGGTGCCGTACATGCGGTCCATGCCCGCCTTGACGATGTGCCCGAGCTCGTAGCCGTACGCGGGGTCGTACGAGACGACCGCCGGGTTCGTCGACGCCAGCAGCAGCGAGTGGCCGTCCGCGTGCTGGAGCCCCTCGCCGGTCAGCGTGGTGCGGCCGGCCGTGGCGCCGATGATGAAGCCGCGGGCCATCTGGTCGCCCGCCGCCCACATGGCGTCGCCGGTGCGCTGGAAGCCGAACATCGAGTAGAAGACGTAGACCGGGATGAGCGGCTCGCCCTGCGTCGAGTACGACGTGCCCACCGCGGTGAAGGCCGCGAAGGCCCCCGCCTCGTTGATGCCGACGTGCAGGAGCTGGCCCTGGGGGCTCTCCTTGTAGGCCAGCAGCAGCTCGCGGTCGACGGACGTGTAGTGCTGGCCGTTCGGGTTGTAGATCTTCGACGTCGGGAAGTACGCGTCCATGCCGAAGGTCCGCGCCTCGTCCGGGATGATCGGCACGATGCGGTGTCCGAAGTCGGGCGAGCGGAGCAGGTCCTTCAGGAGGCGCGCGAAGGCCATCGTCGTGGCGACCTCCTGCTTGCCGGAGCCCTTCTTGACGACGTCGTACGACTTCTGCTCGGGGACCGCCACCTGCGTGTACTTGGTGCGCCGCTCCGGCACGTAGCCGCCGAGGGCTCGACGACGCTCGTGCAGGTACTGGATCGCCTCGTCGTCGTCGCCGGGGTGGTAGTACGGCGGCTGGTACGGGTTCTCGTCGAGCTGCGCGTCGGAGATGGGGATGCGCATCTCGTCGCGGAACTGCTTGAGGTTGTCGAGCGTCAGCTTCTTCATCTGGTGGGTCGCGTTGCGCCCCTCGAAGGACGGGCCGAGGCCGTAGCCCTTGACCGTCTTCGCCAGGATGACCGTCGGCTGGCCCTTGTGCTCGGTCGCGGCCTTGAACGCCGCGTAGACCTTGCGGTAGTCGTGCCCGCCGCGCTTGAGGTTCCAGACCTGGTCGTCGGTGAAGTCCTTGATGAGCTCCAGCGCCCGCGGGTCGCGGCCGAAGAAGTTCTCACGGACGTAGGCGCCGCTCTCGGCCTTGTAGGTCTGGAAGTCGCCGTCGGGCGTCGTGTTCATGAGGTTGAGCAGCGCGCCCTCGGTGTCGCGGGCGAGGAGGTCGTCCCACTCGCGGCCCCAGACGACCTTGATGACGTTCCAGCCGGCACCGCGGAAGAAGCTCTCGAGCTCCTGGATGATCTTGCCGTTGCCGCGCACCGGTCCGTCGAGGCGCTGGAGGTTGCAGTTGATGACGAAGTTGAGGTTGTCGAGGCCCTCGTTGGCGGCCACCTGCAGCTGGCCGCGGCTCTCGACCTCGTCCATCTCGCCGTCGCCGAGGAAGGCCCAGACCTGCTGGTCGGAGGCGTCCTTCATGCCACGGTTCGTGAGGTACTTGGCGACCTGCGCCTGGTAGATCGCGTTGATCGGCCCGAGGCCCATCGAGACGGTCGGGAACTGCCAGAAAGCAGGCATGAGACGGGGGTGCGGGTACGAGCTGAGACCGCCGGAGGCGTGCGACTTCTCCTGGCGGAAGCCGTCGAGCTGGTCGGTGCCGAGACGTCCCTCGAGGAAGGCCCGGGCGTACATGCCGGGGGAGGCGTGGCCCTGGAAGAAGACCTGGTCGCCGCCGCCCGCGTGGTCCTGCCCGCGGAAGAAGTGGTTGTAGCCGACCTCGTACATGGCGGCCGACGACGCGTAGGTCGAGATGTGGCCGCCGACGGAGATGCCGGGGCGCTGCGCGCGGTGCACGGTGATCGCGGCGTTCCAGCGGATCCAGCGGCGGTAGCGCCGCTCGAGCTCCTCGTCGCCGGGGAACTCGGGCTCGTCCTCGGGGGCGATGGTGTTGACGTAGTCCGTCTTCGGCACCATCGGCACGCCGAGGTGCAGCTCGCTCGACCGCGAGAGGAGGCTCTTCATGATCTCGCGCGCACGCTCGTGGCCCTGCGCCGCGACGAGGGAGTCGAGCGACTCTCGCCACTCAGCGGTCTCTTCGGGATCCACGTCGGCCTTGTCGACCGTGTACGGATCCTGATCGTTTACCGTCACCCTTGACCTCTATCACTCGTGTGTGGTGGACAGCTGCCGCCTGTCGGGGGCAGGGAGATGTCAGGGCGACGGTGACCGGGTATCGGCACTCGAGCGCGCCTGACCCGATGAGTCTAGTTGCCTCCCCCGACAGAGGCTCGGCACGCCCTGGGAGAACGACCTCGCGGGCCCGGCCGTGCGGCGTAGTATCACTCCTCGTGTTGTCGCCGGCCGCCCGGGCCGACGCGGAAGGAACGACCCCATGGCTCTGGAGAACGACATCCAGGCACCCGACTTCGACCTGCCCAACCAGTTCGGCGAGCGCGTCCGCCTCTCCGAGTTCCGTGGTGTCAAGCCGGTCGTGCTCGTCTTCTTCCCGCTGGCGTTCTCCAGCACCTGCACGAAAGAGCTGTGCACGCTTCGCGACAACCTCAGCATGTTCCAGGACCACCGGGTCGAGCTGATCGGCATCTCGGTCGACTCGAAGGCGACCCTCCGGGCCTTCGCGGAGGACGAGGGCTACGAGTTCACGATGCTCGCCGACTTCTGGCCCCACGGCGAGGTCTCGAAGGAGTACGGCGTCTTCCTCGAGCACAAGGGCTTCGCCACGCGTGCCACGTTCCTCATCGACGCCGCGGGCGTGATCCGCGAGCACTTCGTCACCGAGCCCGGCCAGGCCCGCTCGCTCGCGGACTACCGCGCGGCCCTCGACGCGCTCGTGCCCGTCCCCGCCTGACGCCTGACACGAGGAGGCGCGGGTCGGCCCCGCCGCCCGCTAACCTGTCACCATCCCGCCCGGGCACCCGGCGCGAGGGCCTTTAGCTCAGTTGGTAGAGCGCCACGTTTACACCGTGGATGTCATCGGTTCGAGCCCGGTAGGGCCCACCGTCCCTCCTCGCCCCCGTCGGCGCGGACGGCGTCCGGCACGAGCGACCCGGTGCCGGGCCGCCCCGGCGGCTTTCCCGTAGCGTCGACGACATCGTCGTCACCGTCCCGAGGAGCTCGCCATGTCGATCCGCCCCCTGTCGTCCCTGCCCGTCCGCGCGCTGCTCCTCGGTGCCCTCGGGGGTGCTCGCTCGATGACGCCGCTGGCCGTCCTCGGGGCGCAGCACGACCGCCCCGAGCTGGCCGGCTCGTGGCGCGGGTGGCCGGTCTTCCGCGCCCCGCTGGGCAGGCGCCTCCTCGTCCTGGCGGCTGCCGGTGAGCTCGTCGGCGACAAGCTGCCGCAGACCCCGAGCCGGCTCGGGGCCTTCCCGCTCGCCGGACGCGTCGGCACCGGCGTCGTCGTCGGCCTCGCGCTGGCCACGACCGAGGGTGGCGACCGTCGCGTGCTGCTGGCGGTGCTCGGCGGCGTGGGGGCGCTCCTCGGGAGCTGGGCGGGCGCCTCCGGACGGTCCGCCCTCGGCCGGGCCACCGGGCTGCCCGACCCGGTCGTGGCCCTCGCCGAGGACGCGATCGCGGTCGGCGGCAGCATCGCGCTGCTGCGTCGCTGACGAAGCCGTCGCAGGCGCTCGGCATCGACGTCACCTGACGTGCAGCACGACAGGCGTAGCCTAGGTGCCGACGGCGCCGCCGGGCGTCGCCAGGACTCGCCGCACCACCGAGCTCCGAGCCCTTCATCGTCGAAGTCTGGAGACCCCATGACCACCGTCCCTCCCACGCCCGCCCCCGTCGCCGACCGGTTCGCCGGCAAGGTCGTCCTCATCACCGGCGGCGGCTCCGGCCTCGGCCGGGCGACCGCCGTGCGCCTCGCCGCCGAGGGCGCGGCGCTCGCCCTCGTCGACGTCAGCGAGAAGGGCCTCGACGGCAGTGTCGAGGCCGTGACCTCGTCGACGCCCGGCGCCGAGGTGCTCACCGTCGTCGCCGACGTCTCGCAGGAGGCCGACGTCGACGCGTACGTCGCCGCCACGACCGAGCGCTTCGGCCGCATCGACGGCTTCTTCAACAACGCCGGCATCGAGGGCCGACAGAACCTCACGGAGGACTTCACCGCCGACGAGTTCGACAAGGTCGTCTCGATCAACCTCCGCGGCGTCTTCCTCGGCCTCGAGAAGGTGCTCGCGGTCATGCGGTCGCAGGGCAGCGGCATGGTCGTCAACACGGCCAGCGTCGGCGGGATCCGCGGCGTCGGCAACCAGTCGGGCTACGCGGCGGCCAAGCACGGCGTCGTCGGCCTGACCCGCAACTCGGCCGTCGAGTACGGGCAGTTCGGCATCCGGATCAACGCCATCGCGCCCGGTGCCATCTGGACCCCCATGGTCGAGGCGTCGATGAAGCAGATCAGCGCCGACGACCCGCGCGGCGCCGCCGAGCAGTTCATCCAGGGCAACCCGACGAAGCGCTACGGCGAGGCGCCCGAGATCGCGTCCGTCGTCGCGTTCCTCCTGTCGGACGACGCGGCGTACGTCAACGCCGCAGTCGTGCCGATCGACGGCGGGCAGTCCGCGAAGTACTGAGGCCGCTCAGGCCCCGGCGGCTCCGGCGGTGCCTGCGGCAGCTGCGGCGGCCCCGGCTGCGGCGGCCCCGGCCACGCGGCCGACCGCCGCGCCGTCGGCGGCGACCCGCCTCCAGCCGCCGTCGTGCCGCTCGACCGCCCCGGCCCGCTCGAACGCCTCGAGCCAGCCCTCCATGGGCCAGGTGCCCCACCGCCCGGCGAAGACCGCCCCGTTGGCCAGCACGTCGTCGAGGTGCTGCCACGGCGGGGACGACGTCGGATGCCACTGGTGGTACGCGTCGGCCCCGCCCACCCACACGAGCGGCACGTCGGCCCGCTCGGCGGCGAACGCGAAGTCGGTGTCCTCGCCGCCGTACCCCTCGTACAGCGGCGAGAAGCCACCGACGTGGTCCCAGGTCTCGGGCGTCACGGCGAACGAGAGCGACCAGAACAGCCGGTGGTCGCCCGGCGCCGCGACGACGGTGGTGCCGGGCTCGGGCGCGGGCCGCGCGGCGTGGGGCCTCGTCGACGCGGCGAGCGTCGCCCCGCTGGCCTCCCACCCCTCGGGCAGGTACGTCACCGGGCCGCAGAGCACCGCGCCGGGGTGCTGCTCCGCCGCCTCCTCGTAGCGCCGCACGAGGTCGTCGCCCGGCAGGCAGTCGGCGTCGAGGAACACGAGGAGGCGCGCCCCCAGCGAGCGCGCCGCCGCGGCCCCGCGGTTGCGCCCCTCCGCCAGTCGCAGGCCGCCCGGTCCCGGCGGCACGTGCACGACGGTCGCGTC
>Ga0265780_10003305_pt1 | contig 21273 bp, 29 predicted proteins | sample P1T30metagenome_FD_192432 | JGI IMG/M metagenome (GOLD analysis project Ga0265780, IMG submission 192432) | Plant litter microbial communities from East Loma Ridge, Irvine, California - P1 T30 | ecosystem: Environmental > Terrestrial > Plant litter > Unclassified | place: USA: California...
GGGATGGGCGAGTATGAATCGCTGTATCCAAAAGGTGGCGCGAAGTCTGTTTGTAGTTTGTTGTTTATTGGTTGATGAGAGTATAGCACATTTGGATGATTGCTGTCTATAGGAGTCAATACTGACTCCCTATTATCTTGAAGCAAAGAGCGTGTAGAGATTATGATGATGCGAAGGTGTGTCTGTGATAGATGTATGATCCGCACGTACCGAATGAAGTGAGAGCAAGTACCCTAGCTAATCACCAAGAGCTTCGTTTCACAATGATACCTGTCAAGGAGCTCGGTGTGAAAGGTATGACGTCCGGTGTGTATATCGAGAAGGGTGAACAAGGGTGAGAGGATGAAAGGATGATCGAATCCTGATGTGTAGTGTAGCTGTAGATAAAGAGCGTGAGTTGACTGTCGGAATAGACGTGGTTGTGAAGGTGGATGAAGTGTTGATAGGATTGGATGAAGGTTTAGTAGAACGAAGTCGTCAAGAGACCTGTTTGGGGTCAGCGACAGGCGAAAGCGAGCTGTGCGTCTCGGCTTTCACAAAGGGAGATTGAGTGTCTGTTCTTTCCTGATTCCTTTCCTACACTCTCTTTCCGCAGCCTTTGCCTTGTATAGCACTGATAGATTCCTTTGAATCCTTCATACACTTTGCCCGGTCCTGAGCTATATGAAACACACAAGACGTACCTCTGTCAAAGCTCACAAACGTAAAATGACCTCCTTCTCTCCCTTTCTCCTGATTAACACACGGACGCGACGCGTTTCTCTGAGATCACCGATCAACGGTTCTCTCTTATTGTTTCGTAAGGAAAGTACGTCGGTTATTTATCGTTTAGTCGTTGTATGCAGTTGGTATAGATGATAGTATATGAGTAGAGACAGTCGATGGCAAGCAATTATAAGCTAGGCAGGCAAAAGTGTTGACAATGACCGCCCAGCAGGACATTCAGGGCAATACTGCGAAAGGTAAAAATGGAAAGTCACACGCGTAAGGGCATTAGGAAGAGGATGAGAGGGTATTAGGAATTTGTTCCTAATTGATTAGGAACCGGAGAATAATCATCACAATGAACAAAAGGGGGTCTGTTTCAGCTTGGTAGGTGGGGCTAGTCACCATGGATACAATTCGATGGACGATTGAATCCGGTTCCGAATATGGTACTGGGACTCGAGTGAGGCGACTGGTTCTCAGACTTCAATATGCAGTATACAGACTTTCATAGATGCGCGAACCCAGAAATGCTGTCCTGATATTCTTAAACAGTGTATCCTGCCCCCCAACGTCTACAGGCTCTTCTCCATGATCCAGTCTCTTCGCTTACTCTCCCCAACCCAGAAAAAATGCTCTCCCCGCCTAACGAATCCCATCTTCTCATAAAACCTCATAGCCCTAGCGTTGTTCTCCCACACTCCAAGCCATAGACCGTTATATCCCCTGTTCTTCGCTTCCTCCTCGGCTGCCTGTAGTAGTCTAGCCGCTAGACCACCTCCTTGCTCGGTCGGCTGGATGTATAGTCGGTTCAGCTCGACCGGGTTTGAAGTGATGAGACCTTCCTCGGTGGTGTCGAGGTTCAATTGTGCCACTCCTACGATTGTCGAGCCTGTCCCGCTGGTCGTGGATTCTGTTGTGCTATAAGCCCGAGCTAGCCGGACAGCTAGAAGGTAATATTTCGACTCTTCCTCGATCTCTTTCCGAATCTGAGCTTCGGAAACCGTTTGGGTAAGGTACGTCTCCAAATCCGACTCAGTGACGGAGTAAGCGAAGAATTTAGCCCAAGTCGAGCCTATGAGTGCAGAGACATGGGCAGCGTCTTCCGACGTGGCTTGGCGGAACACGAGGTCGACCTGGCCCTCCATGTCGCGGTTTGAGTCGACTCGTCAGAGGACAATCGTTATCTTCCAAGTGATCCACCGTGCCTGACAAATTCAATATTTCCACTTGCTTGACCTTTGATGCAGCTTTCAATTATAAACCTATAGCCATCATGTCAAAAGCACTGCACTATGTCATCGGTAAGCCATTATTATTGATACGTGATTCGTCATAATCACTGACCATTCAGAACATATGGAGGAGGATGATGAGGGAACAAAAGCTTTGCCGGAGTGGGTCAAGCTCGAGTAAGTCAATTACTCTCTTCGCTCTGTCATGAATTCTACTGTGGACATTTGGTCTACTGTACTACGTTGAATCATGGTAGTCATATAATCAAGCTGACCTGCAGGTACGCACACATGCTCAATTTGATCGGCCCATCGTCCCAACTCCATTTCACCTCCCTCTCTCAGTCTTCCATCCCCCCTCTCCAAAAATACCTTGAAACCACCACCCCGTCATCATCATCGAAGGCCCATCTACATACCGACCCAATCTTGACTCTTGTCGAGAAACTTGGCTCGTCATCTGCTAAAGTCTGTTTACTGGACCCAAGGGCTCCTAAGGAGTTAGCTCCAGAGGACGGGGAGACATTTGATATCTTCCTGTATGGTGGTATTCTCGGTAAGTCCGATAGTTTAGTTGAGGAGGGTGCTGAGTCTAGGCGATGATCCACCAAGAGATAGGACCGGAGAGTTAAGAAAGCTGGGCTTCGAGGGAAGGCATCTGAAGGAGGTTCAGATGACTACTGACACTGCGGTCGGAGTGAGCAAGCGGGTCGTCGAAGACAAGGGTAAGTATCACTTTCAACTGTGATGTTGTATCTGACTATTAGTTGCCATCAAGGATATTCCTTTCGTCGTGAGTGTCAATCCAATTCTTAATGAGGACCACTGACAGAAAGGACTTCCCAACAATCACATTCAACAAGTACGAATCGATTGAAATGCCTTTCAGTACGTCTTCGTCACCCGATGCCTGGCTTGAGTTGACATCTAGGATATATCACGGACGACAAGCATCAACCAATCCTACCACCGGGCATGAAGGAGCATCTCAAGGCGGATCTAAACAGGACCATCGACGACTTCTAATCTATGCTCCGTGATATAGAGCATGAATGCATCTACTACATTACAGGTATATAAATCATTATCTACTTTCCTCACTTCTGCGCTCTCGACGCTACAGATGCGGGAGCTTGACGCCAGGCAGTCAGGCCTTGAATTTCTCGCTAGCAAGTCAGCTTGATGTCCGATAGTGAAATGGTGGACTCACGCCAAGAACTTCTCCCACTCCTCCTTGCCCCACGATGAGCTGACTGAGTCCTCCTTGAGACCATCGAAGAGTACGGTGGGCTAAATGTCAGTCGAACTCTTTCCTCCGACATTGGTGACTGACTGTGACATGAACACCGTTCTGTCGTCCAATCTTGACTATCACAATCAGCTGGTGATCTTCTCTCGGGGTATCTAGCTCACTGTTATGTTTGAACCCCTCGGTACCTTCATTGCCTCCATTACCCTTGGGATCAGGGGACAGCCTCGACCTGAACTCTCCGAATGCTTTGGATTTCGGTCCAGATCCCAATCGCTTATTATCCTCAAGAACCTTTAAGGCGATATCGGTAAGTTTATCTCGGACTTGATTTCCGGTCAGTTCCCCACCTGGACCATTCTTGAAGGTATCAATCTCGTCAAATACCTGCTATCAGCCTTGGTTTATGTATGATTAAACATTTTGATGGAAGGCGTACAGCATTGAAGTACGCCCAAAAGAGGTCTGGGTACTGTTGACCGAATACTATCACTGCCTCGGTATGGTGTGCGGCGAGGTAGTGGCTGTGATCTCAGCCTCGGGCATACGGGCATAGAACTGAAAGCTTACAAAGGCTGAGCATAGGGTCTGATGATGACACTGAGCTCTTTCTCATATTTGCCGCCCTTCTGGAGGAGAGGGATAACATTGGCAGTGAGCGATTTGGCTTGTTTGGCGGAGAAGGGGCAGATCAAATCGAGGTAGCTGAAGTGTCAGTCGGAAATTCTTGAGGCAAAGCTGCCGAGAAACACTCACACCTCGAGGACTTGGGAGCCGGTCCCGAGTCTGAGGAAGGATAAAGATTTGGGGACTGCCATTTCGACTTATGTGTTGGTAGTAGTAGTACGAGAGTGCAAGCTGATTGAGAGATGATACGGCAAGGTAGGTTGATTCTGGCTGGAGGTACGAGGTGGAGGGTGGAGGTGACGTTTCAACACGCTGTTTCTCCACGGGGGAATGAGTAGACTTTAACGGGATACTTGAATAAGGTAATTTAACATTCAATTACCCGAGGCGGGGTAATCCGCCGGCCCGTTCAATGAATCGTGAACCAGGGTCAAGCTCATTCAATCTGTAAAGGCAATCGATAAGGTAACCCTTTGTACTACTACTGCATATACATATCCTGGACAGTAACAGACTGATTTGCTGCCCACCAACTTCTCGACACTGTAGGTTGCCATTACCCTATCAATGCTTGCATAAATCCACGACCTCACACGACTCCTTTCCTTCCTCATTCTTGTGCTTGGCATAATGTCTACTGCTAGCCCAAGGCGCCATACCCACGATTCGACCTCACGATACCAATATTACGATCCCAATGCCCCTAATGCCCATGCTACCACATCGATTCCGGCACACAGACCCGCTCCGGGTCCGCCGGATCGCACTTCGAGCTACCCTCCTCATCCGCATACGCTGAATGGCTACCATTCACCGGAAGCAAGCACTTCAAGTGGTGTACCACGCCGTCGCCCTCCTCCCAAACTGCTACGGAAAACGTCAATCACTTCGTCCTCGCATGCTCCAGCTCGACATTCCCGCTCGGACTCTGGTACTGGAGAGGTCTCAGCACGCAGAGAATCGAATGCAACTGAAGATTATTCACATGAGATGGAACATCACCGATCTGGATCAAGTAGCTCCCGCCATCATGAGAATCAGTATCATGTACATGGAAATCATGGTCATCACCGGTCGCACTCGGGAAATGTGGAGGATGGTCACAGGCGACATCATAGGCGGAGACATCGAGCGGAGCCCGAGCCTGAGATTGTCGAGGAAGTGGTAGACCTGGAAGACGAGGAGGCAGATACGAGGACTCATGTAGTAGTACATGATGCTGAGCAGTTCTGGTCTGGTCAGTGATATCTCCTTGTGATACACCTTAGAGCTGACGGGGTAGAGCTGGAAGCCATCTTGATTGTTCCGGACACACCCACGTTGACCCAGCTAGACAATACTCTGCGGATGTTCATAACATTCACTGGTGCATATCATGGTATGCACCTTACAATCGACTTTCAATCACGATGACTGATATTCAGATACCTACCTTCAGACTCAGGCAGACATGCTTCAAGCTATCGAATTACTCCTGCGCTGCGAGCTCTTCGAATACCATGACGCCAGGATGGTCAATATCATGATGGCAGACGCTCAGGAGGTAGGTTCATCGTCTCGAGGAGATTCGGCAAGAGCTGACAGGCAGAATACTCATCCTCACGAACTGTATATCCTATATCACCTTGTTCAGCAATATGGAGATCGCCATCCCAGCTTATTTCGCTCTCATAGGAAGTGGAAGAAGCTGCTTCCTACACTCGGAGAGATCGTTGGAGTCGAGTGCGAGGAAGTAAGCCACATCCTGGTCACCGGAGAAGTTGATGCTGATCACATAGACCTTCGTCCTCGGTTTACCGCCCATCGAGGCTCGACTACGCTTGCCAGCTACAAACTTGATGTACGAGGTATGCCGAGTACAGAAACTGGATGAGCAGGAATTGGCACAGTTCGATGATCATTTCATCGATCATCTTTTCGAGATGGTAGAGACGACAAGGGATCAGCAAGATGAAAGGCTAAATTATGCCGTCATCAAATTGATCGTAAGCTGCCTCCGACGCTGAAGTGACGTGAAAGCTGACAAAAAGGTCGCCTTGAACGAGCAATTCATGGTATCAGCCCTTCCCTCTAAATCGAAACCCACTACATCGGCCTCAGTCCCCCCAACACCGACCTACGATCCCTCCAGAGATCCCGATGCGGCACTACTCAAACCTACTCGGCCACCACCACCCAACCGCGCCAGATCGGGATCAACAGCCGATATCCAAGATCATTCTCATCCTGAAGATGCCAAGAAACTGAATCGAGTCTTGATCATCCTGATGCGGAGATTAGGGTATAGCAAGACTTTTGGAGAGAATGTTATTTTCATGTTGAATCGTGCTGGTGAGTACTTCTTGAACAGGTGTCGTGAAGATGGCTGATGTACAGAAAACACGTCTGAAGACATGTGCATGCAATTACTCATTCTAAAGATCCTGTATCTACTCTTCACCACGCCTGGTACCCAAGAATACTTCTATACCAACGACTTGAGGGTTCTACTGGATGTGTTTATTCGAGAGTTAGTGGATCTACCGGATGAGGCTGAGACCGTGAGTAGCCTCACCTCCTATCTGGAAAGTTACTGATTTCAGCTTCGACATACGTACCTTCGAGTACTTTATCCACTGCTCAATCATACGCAACTCAAGAACGACCCGTACAAGCGACCACAGATCAAGTTGATTTTACGGTCATTCACGTCTCACGGCCATATTAAGGATGTTGATCCGACGACTACAAGGCTGGTGGAGCGATGTCTAGAGGAGCCTCGCAGGATGGAGCGGAGTCATAGGTACATCCAGGTCTGTAACTTCAAGACGAAAGCTAACCCCTAGTGCTGAGCACGTCCCACAGACGATCTCGACAATGTCACTGGACTCCGTCGCCCATGCCCTCCCGCCTACCGAGCTGAAGATCAACACATCAATCTATACCTCTCGAGACCCTGTTCGCCAGTCATCCTTGAATGACGTATCCGAATCCCTAACACTCGAAGCAGAGAATAGACCAGGTTCGGCAGCTTCATACCAGTCGAACTCAAAAACTCCGAGCGCAGGCTCAAGATCTCAAACACCGGTCAACGGTATCCGACGGAAACCTCCTGCACCACCTAGCAAGAAATACAGTTCGAGTAATTCGATCACATCCACCGCTTCTTCGGATGACCTTAATCTTTCGGGGTCGTGGGGCGGTGAATCGGAGTTGCTACAAGAGGGAGGAAGGGGCGTGCCACCTCCAATAATAGAAGTACAGGCTCCTTTCGATCAGGAACAGGGAGAAGGAGAGCACAGACCTGAGGGTTGGATAACTTTCACTGCGTGATTAATTTCACTGAGCGAAAGAGGATCGGCTGGTCATGTTGTATGTACGATGTACCCAGATGCAACACAGTAAGATCAGTACGTCCTGTTTAATGTAGCCGCGATACACAACCAGTTCAACTCGTCGAGCTGAAAGGAATTTACTCATAATTGACTGGGCCCGAGCTGTGTCGACGGCTTTAGGCTTTCGGCTGCCTGCATGCCGTCCTTTAGGCGTGGAAAACCCCTCAAACGTACACACCCTTTGCGCGTGGAAAACCCCTCAAACGTACACACAAGGCTGCACAAGCTGTAAGAGAGAGAACAGCTGTGCTTGGACTTGGTATCGCTCACTTCCATTGATCAATCAGAATACTGTTACTTTACTGCCATCCACATCGGACATTGGTCACACCACGCCAAACTCGAAACATGTTGAACAGAACCCACACTCGTGAAGAGTTCGAAGAATACCCCTACGTACCATTGAAATTATGGGTCGCATCGTTAACTGGAGAGGAGAGAAATGACCCAGGTCTTTGGCCCGCGTATATCACGGTACGTAAGTCATGATCAGTGTGTCGCTCATGTCAGGTTCATGTCTGGAACGATACCTCGATCATTCAAGAGACCTTGACTGCGCCAGACTTCACGTCAATCGATCTCGATAAACTTGCCGCGTTCTTAGCTCGGCACAGTGGACACTGGTCACAGTCCGCGGATGAGAGAAAGGCGAAATGGAGTGAGTCACTGCTTGTACAACGACTGACATGCAGTCCAGGTCGTGAGTACACACTGCTGGGATAGCAACTTCGCGCCATTCGCCAGGTTGGCCAAGCACTTAGGGTGAGATTCGTGGTTCGAGTCTTGTCGTCCCTGCAGTACGCTGACGCGAGAGCCTCCCGGCAAGGCTGTGTATGGTATCTGCCCCCATGGACTCCCACCTATATGCTGGCCCTGCGCTCGCCTCGTTGAATATGACAATGTGACAGAAATTCGCCTTCAAGACCGATCGAATACCGCTCATTTGTTTCTCAACAATGGCGAGTCTCAGCAAATGAGAGCACGCATAGCCACTGTGACTGATGTATAGATAACGCTATCGTCTCAATTGGGTCAAATTGGTTTCGAACCGCCTCGATGGTATTGGAGAGGGCATTCACCATTCCCGGGGAGAAGGAATCATTGGAAGAAAACAATGCCGCTTTCGTCGTGTGTCAGTGCTTGATGGTCGGTACGTGCATGAATGCCGGAAGGGATCGCGCTGACAAGACAGTGGCCGCAGAATACAATAAGGTACGTCATTCTGGACTCAGGCCTGGGCATCATTCACCAGCACAGCAGGAATCAGTCAGCTCACCCAGTAGTTGTTGCGCAGGGCGCCTGTTCTTCATCAACAAAGAGAGTTGAGGGATCGCAACGCCCTCTTGAGCCAAGTCCTTGATATATGCGGGAGCCTACTGAAGCAGCAAGAAGGTCTCAAAGATGGAGCTCGGAATTGGTTGACCCAGGACATACGTATGAGGCTCACAATGGCCTCCTTGTGGCTGGCGAAGGCTGTACGGGGCAATGAAGAGCAATTGAGCTATACACGCGCTGAGCTTGAAGATGATATAGTGAGTCACCATGTTATCTCTTCTAGCAGAACACGGATACTGATGATCACAGCTTAATGCGATCAAAGAGGGTAATCGCATCGCAACCGAGCAAGGTCGCATCACAGCGAACCAGGCTCGTACATCAGCCGTACAATCCTATTCTACCATCATACTCAACATGCCGCTGGCAACATTGGGGGCAATGACCTTTCTCTGCCTTCGTGAGTCCACTATTTAGGCCACAAACTTCGTTAGATCGCTTCGCTCACGAAGTAGCCTTCGCAATGACTGTGAGTTCATAATCGCACCTACGCGTGTGTACGAATTGATGTCGGCAGGCTTCCTACTTTGGCATGGTATGAGGAGCAACACTGCTCACGGACTCTAGGGCTGACGCATCAGAACGTACCCGAGCAGGCTACAAATAAGCTCTGGAAGTTTTGGCTCTCCTTCGGTGTCGCTACTGTGATATTCTTTATCATCGGAGGCCTCCTCATTTATCTAGCGGTCATACACGGAAAAAAGATTCATGACTACGCCATTAAGTTACTCGATACCGGCAATAAAATGGCGAATCTGGGGCCGAGTGAGAAGAAGTCAGATATCGCGAATCCGTTCGAGCACAGATCTTATGTAGCTGTAGAGGAGCACTCTCAGCCCATACTGTCAGCGCCCACGCAGTGGGGGAGGGTTATAGACAAGCTCAGACAAAGGAAACCGAAGCGCGGGGATGTTGAGCAGGCTACCGGGGATGACACAAGAGCAACTGGCGCTGTGGAACTGAGTGTGCGAGACAACGATGTCTAGCGAGGTGCTGGAACCGAGAGAGGGCGATAAGAAGGAAGTGAGTAGAAGAATGGACTAGACAGGACGAGAATACCATCATGCATTCATTGTACATAAAATAACCCCATCTTGATTCAAAAAAGATGACGCAATATGATCGATCAGGGACGTTGTAGGAATAAGGGTCATTTATTCAGAACAATTAACATTCTAAACCTATCATCAAATAATCAACTCTAATCTGTCTGCAGGCAGCATCACAGACACATCCGCTGTAGAGAATAGATTTAAGATCTCTACTTTGTAGCATCGTAAAATTGTATCAATACTACAACCTGGATATATTGTAGCCGGCACCAGCCGTTGTGTAGCCCAACTCGACGCGATGCCTCCTAGACGACCTCCTCCCCTGTCATTGTTTGATTCCAGTGGACATCTAAAGCCTAGTGAGTCGTCAATACACATCTCAAATGATTATCCGAGGAGTGTACAAAGCATCTCAAGCGAGCGTTCGGACAAGAGGAGGATCCGAAGATTTAGCGGTCAATCAACGCTACAGTAGCTGACTGTCAGTGCCAGGCCCACCAGTCCCTCATTCGACTGCCGTCCACCCGAAATCGATAGCCGACGCCCATTCTTTTCCGTCCGAGGATGGGAGTGATACTCTCTTTGACTCTTTACCCGAATCATATCCTCGACCACCTATCGAGCAAGTAGTTCAGGTAAAGATGAATGTTAGTGCAGGTCCTGCAAAGTCTGTACAGTAGGTCCTCTACTCCATCTATCTCGTGATTTGAATGAGGAGCGTGGTGTTCACAAGCAAACAGCTGATTTCCAGTGGGGTCAAGCCATTCTCAATTCACCCTACTATCCTTAACCTTACCCTCGTGACCCCTCCCTCCATCACCAACATCGCCAAGGGGGCTGTTGATATCATTGTTCCATCTTCGCAACCTATGACACTACAAGAATGGGATCTTTTGGAAGAGGCCGTAAATGCACTAGATGGAAGTTGGGGAGCACCAGAGAATCAGTCAGGTGGGGGCAAAATTGTGATTTGTACGTCCACTGATAATGACAAGAACTGACCTACAGCTGGGATCCTGCCACCGCCATTGACTAAACAGCCGGCTGGGTTGACCCGAGATGAGCTGTATGAATTACATGTCACCCGACTCACTCGACTGTCGCTACACAGGAACGTGTTCTTGAAAGTCCTACCTCCCGTCGTCGAGAGCAAGGTCGAGTCATGGTACGATAACAAGAAAGAACTGGACACCGTCATCAAGATGTATCGTAAGCTGCTCTGAGTCCTGTGAGGCGTCTAGCTAAATATCAGTATCACCCGCAATCGAAGCATTCGGATTCCATCGAATCGTATTTGGTTCCTCACCAGCCCTCCCCGGTCCTCACCTCGGCAGACGAACGAGACCATCAGTCGACTTGATTTACCCTTACGCCCCTTCCGAGTGGTATAGCGTCTTGAGAAGATGCTTGACGGAACTAGGATTAGATGCTGAATCAGTGACGAAGATCATGTGTGATAATGCCAAGAATGTCTATCAATTGACAGCAGAGTCGGCTAACGCTCCGCATTCTTTGGCCGAGATGGAAGCTGTCGCTGCTAGGGATTTGGCCGAAGCGCAGGCTTAGGCAATGGAGGTCGTTCTTGGACGTTGAGAAAGTAGGAAGTTCATATTCAGAAGGGACGAAGAGAAAAGTAGATATTGTAGCGCATACTTCATTGGGGGGTGCATGGGATGTATCCATTAGTAACTTGACGGAGACTTCCCGTAGCGATTTCACCTTGTCAGACTTCGGACTCTGGGCACAGTAGTTTGAATTAGTAATGCATACAGGGCAGACTCGACTTCGTCTGCTTCACCGGACCGTCTTTTCAACATGCTCTGCTGCAGCTTCCCTAATAATGCCCCATATCTCCCTGGCTCCCACTCTACTCATCTCCATAGCTTTCGTGAACTATCATCAGCACCGCGTTTATCCAAACGATTAGAGCTTACCTCAGATCTAGAGAAGAATCCTTCACTCTCGACCCAAACTAACTCCATCTCTAATCCCTCGTCATCATCAACTTCCATATCGCCTCCCTGACTACCAGTTGAAGAGATTGCCCATCCGAATCCGAATCTTGCTGTTCCTTTCACTTCCTCATCCATCGTAGGGTCTAGCACAAGATTGCTCGATGGAAGAAGGGCGACTGCAACTGCGATTGGGATAGCAGAAAGGGCTAGAGATCCAGCAGATAAGATCGATAGTGCCGTTGCGTTTATTCCGGAAGCTCTTGATGAGAATGGGATAGATGTGGTAGGTGCTGCCTTCTGCCCTTCATCTGGTTGATAAACGATTTCCTCATCTGATTCATCGCCTGATGGAGGTGCTGGAGGCCAGGTCCGTTGTGACAAATCGATCTCAGTTTGGGCGGAGTATGTGCTCGAATAAGTCGATGAAGAGGCTGAAGGTAATTTGGACGGAGAGAGGGATTGGATGATCAATTGAATCAATGATCTTGGATGTTGACCCAGATTCAGGAGAGGTGGTAGGAGGGCTTGTAAACTCGATTCAATCGCTCTTGAGGGAGTTGCTACTCATTAGCCTTACCCTATTAAGGGGACAGACATACCTCCAATACCCTCAAGTGGGCGATGGACTACTTCCAAAGTAGCTCTTGTAGCTTGATCCTTCTGTAGCCTTACTTCCATGGGTCCAGAGAAACTAGCTAAAGAACCAGTTTCACCTATACATCAGTATAATCCGGGGGCACAGACGTACCAAAAGCGAATCGTGCTGAACCGTCTGCACGGTCTAACTCGTTGAATGCGATGGTAATTTCGCGGATCTCGGTTGAGGCCCGACCATCCTGCCTTTTGATACTGCTGCCGGATGACATCTTCGTTGTATCAGCTGGAGAAGAAGTGGTATAATAGGTAGAACCAGTTGATTATATGATTTTTGGAATGACAAGATCGGTGCCTTAAGAATGAACTTCTGAAAGTTGTCTGCCTACCACTCTATCTCTCCCATTACATCAGTAGACTATAATCGACTCCGGAAATATCGCTCAAGAAGCTCTAGAATAGACATAAAAGAAATGGCATCACGTATAGAAATCTTGAATGAAGGAGGTGAGCTCTTCCCCTACCTCGTCATTAAAGCTAACCACCAGGCCTCCGACACGACGCTAGAAGACCTTACGAGCTCCGTTCACTTTCATTCCAACTCCTTCCCCACCCCCATGCAGATGGATCAGCAACCGTCTCTCAGGGATTGACGTCGGTCCAGGTGGTCATCTACGGTCCGAGGGAACCAAAGTCCAGGAGTAATAGTCATCCGGATAAGGCTGTGATCAGTGTTGAAGTTGGAGTAGTCCCATGGGCACAATCTGGTGGTGCAAAGAAGAGCCGTGGGGATCGGTATGTCCAGAAGTTACTGGGTGGCTGGACTGAAGCTGACTATCAGTCGACTGCAGGAAGTCGGAGCCAGTATTCGACAGACTTTTGAACCGGTCATCATGACGCACTTGTATCCTCGTTCAGAAATCTCCATACATGTTTCAGTCCTCTCTGCTGATGGAGGTGAGTTTGACATTTGCTTAGATACAAATTGCTGACGTTCAGGTATCCTCCCCACAGCAATCAATGCAACCACCCTCGCTCTAATCACCTCCGGGATCTCACTATTAGATTACACGACATCCCTTTCAATAGGTCTTCACCTAACACAACCTCTCTTAGATCTATCGCAACCAGAAGAAAACGATCTACCAAATCTAGTAGTCGCCTGCCTACCAACAAGTGGGAAGATCACGTTAGCACAAATGGAAACGAGATTACATGTCGATAGGTTTGAGGAGATGTTGGAATTGGGAGTCGAGGGATGTAGGGTCCTGAAAGAGGAGATGGAGGGTGTGGTAAAGGCTTGGACTAGCAAGACTGTTGAGAGGATGGAAATTGGTATGAGGGCTGGGACGAGGGTTACAGAAGCTTGATTCAAGCAATTAAAGTGTATTATAGATCAATGCATATGTGTAGAATACAATGTGATGGAGATCATACAAATCAGTCGTTTAGCTGCGACCACTTTTCAATGTGTTTGCCCACTGCAAACACTAAATTCTCCATACCCCACTGACCCATCAAGCTCATCCCAATCGGCAATCCATCGCTCAATCCAGCTGGGACCGACATGGCAGGCGACCCGGCAAGAGATGCCGGAACAGTGAGTAAATCCTGCTGGTACTCGCTCTTGCCCTTCGCGGAGGACAACAAAGGTGCAGTCTGCACGGCAGTAGGATGGAGTAATAGATCAACACCTTCCGATCGGGTTTTGTTGGCAGACAGGGCGTTCTCGATTCGGAAGGTACGTGATAACTCGTCCCGAAGAAGGTGACGTAGATGAAGGGCTTTCAAATATGTATTGTTGAATTCGCTACATGTTAGTTCCACGCTACACTCGAAATCGGCTGTTGACGACCTACTTTGCAGAAAGAGCATGTGTCCCAGCCAATATCCGTTTCTTAACTTCCTGACCGAAACCTTCCGTCCTAACCCTCTTCCGGCGATCCTCTCCACTCTCCCCTTCTTCCCATACCAACTCTTTCTCAGCACGACTGCCAAACCACCCACCCCCGTATCTCGCTAGATTACTACTAGCTTCCGCGCTCGCTAGGACATAGTAAGCAGGCAAGGCATAATTGAAACTTGGCAAATCGACAGCCTGTAGTTTCGCTCCTAGGCTTTGCAGGTGTACGAGTAGGGGCTCGGGAATCTGGATTGATGGCGAGGGGAGATGTGTTTGGGTGGGGATACCTATACGTAGGCCCTCCAGGGGTCTTGATGATGGGCCAGTGGTCATCTCCAGTGACTGGGCGGATATACGGTATGCTTTATCTCGATAATCTTGGTTGATGCAGGTCATATCTTTGGAGTCTGGGTGGGATATGGAGTCTAGATGTCAGTTCGAGCAATTTGGTCAGCAACACAACTTGCCGAAGACCTGCTGGACGTTATCGATCGTCTTAGCGAGTACGCCCACACAGTCCAGCGAGTCGGCGTAGGATACTACTCCATATCTAATATCAGTTTCGCGCTCGGTCAAGGCGTTGCACAAACTTACCTGCTAATCATCCCATAGGATGGCTTGAGGCCCACAACACCACAGTAGCTTGCCGGTAATCTCACCGACCCTCCGGTATCTGTCCCCAGTGCCCTATAAGTCAGCTCTGAGCAAACAACTTGCATGCAACGTACGCCCAGCAAGAACCTTCAGCCACCGCCGCTGCAGAACCACCAGAACTTCCACCTGCTGATCGAGCTTCTCCTGATACAGCGGGATTGTGAACCGGTGTATAATTCGGCGGAAGATGGCTCGTCTGGGACCTAAAATTAGCGGATTATACGAACAGTGGACTTACCCCATACCGAACTCATCCATCTTGGTCTGTCCTACTATCTGTGCACCATGTCGCTGAAGTGACGATACGCAGGTTGCATCGAATGGGGGATTATAACCTTTCTGTCAGCTTTTGGACATCGCCCGGATTCATCTAGCTGACTGTCAAGAATTCGAGAAGAGCACGAAGTTGGAGCGAGAGTATGTGAAATATTGTCCTTGATTGCTATCGCTCTGTTGGCAAGTGGCCCGTCTACCTTGTTAGCTAATCAGTGCTGTTTAGTGTGACTGGACTCGCCTTTGGCTGATTGAGCAGATTCATTGATCCATGAGTAAGGTGTGGGGTTGACTGATGATACTCTTGGTCTTACCGCAGCTAATGCTGTATGTGATCTCCTCATACTGTATAGGGGCTAGCAGGAGTAGACACCAAGTGGACTACCTCCACCTGTAGATATTAACCGCCAATCTCTAATCGGGAAAAGACGGCGTTTCATAAAAGAGGCAACTCATTACCCAGCTTGTTAATTTGATTCCGTCCATTCTCCACCCAGTCAAGTCAGATACCGCTAACCTATAGGATATACCCCTATAACTCAATCAACCAACTAGTACATACTGCTTGCTCGTCACTTGGAACATACAAGCAAGTCTTGTCTCTTTCTCAACAACATCTCCGAGCATCGGTCAACAATTCCTCGATCAGCTCGGCCCCCTTCTCCTCAACATTGCTCGTTCGCTCGCCTCAAGGAAACTGAGGTTAGATCGAAGCTAGTCTGAGAGACGTGAGTTTTTCAACTTGCCGGACTTTCAACTCGTCCACATCATAAGACACGACACTGACTAACAGCCATATGTCCTCCCAGCCGAGCACAACCGCACCTAGCATCTCTAAATCCGCCGCCAAGAAACGAGCCAAAAAGGCAGCAGCCTCGGCTCGTACTCAACAACCTTCAGTCTCGGCATCAGCGACGGCTGAGGTCCGAGTGGATCTTGGCGACGCGGAAAACCCAAACGATCCAAACCTCTACCTCCCACCTGGCAGTTATCCGGTCGATCTCGAATACGAACACGAACAGTTTTACGACGATACCGAATTTCAACCCGGAGGTCATCATCAATCCATCCCCCTTCCATTTCTCGACTACTCTCTATCACCCTATCAACAACAGGCTCATCCGTTTGCCAACTTACCGCCTTCGGTCAATATCACCAACGAAGACCTGATACAGACCGCCAACGAACTGTATAGAAGAATGGCGGATCCCAAGTTTGCCAGCGATGACGCGTACTGGTCTTCTCTTCCAGCACATATCCGCAACTTCATACGCGAGGCCGTGCCATTCGCACCCGGAGACGCTCAGGCCAACGGTACCGCTGGAAGAGACGAGAGTATACACTCGCTCGCCCAACGCATCGTCACTGTCGCAAGTCAGGGAATGGGACTCAACAATGTCGGCGCTGGTCTGATGAATGGCGGTATGCCACCACATAGATCAAATCAACCACCACCCCAGCAACCCGGTATGGCGAGGGAACTGGGCTTCCACCCACATCCGGATGCAAGGGAGGATGATGAGTATGACGAAGAGGATCTGGATCAGGAGGCAGAGTTGGCAATGGCATCAGCCAACGGGGACGCACCCAAGAAGAAGAACAAGAAGAAAAAGAAGAAGTCGGCCAACCCTCCCGATGCTGTTCTTAGTCCAGCTGTTCAACCTCCTATGCCACCGATCAAGCAGGCGCCTCCAATGCAACCACCTCAACCCCAACAACCCACTTCCAGACCCGCTTTCCACCCTCCACCACCACCTACCACGGCGGCACCCAACGGATCGACGCCAAGCCCTCGTGCAATCGGCAAGCAGCCCATGGCCACCAACCATGCTGCTGTCCCACCATCACGCTCGGCAAAGGGCAAAGCACCAGCGACGACAAATGGCAACGCACATGCTTCAACCCACAACCATCCTCCTGCGAACAAGAGCGCAGCGGCAAAGGGCAAAGCTCCAGCCAACACGCCTCCAGCCAAGATATGGACACAGTCATCAGCCGAAGACAGAGAGCACATGTCTGCTTTCTGGCTCGGTCTTACCGATGCGGAACGACGTGACCTGGTGCAGATTGAAAAGGATGCAGTGGTCAAGAAGATGAAGGAACAACATCGACATGCTTGTGGATGTGCCGTCTGTGGTCGCAAAAAGGTCAATATCGAAATGGAACTCGATTCGCTGTATGAGCAATATTACGAGGAGCTTCTGATATACGCCGCCAACCAACAAGCTGCAGCTCATGGGCGTCAACCGGCACCCCCTGGCGCTGGTCCTTTCCCGGGTAGCGTAGAAGTTGACGCTTCTGGTCAAGTAGTCAAATTCGATCATCGCGCACCTGAACGACCCCCGGAAGACGACGAGGGAGAGGCTAGTGGGGAAGATCTGGATGAAGAGGAAGCGGAAGATGACGACGACTATGAGGACGGGGAAGAGGAAGTGCACTCGGATGACGCAGAGATGGGTGATGATGTCGAGGACCAGCCACCTGCACCTCGCCAGAGTCGTAAACCCCCAGTCAAGGCTGCTGCTCCGCGTCCCGAGGGTGCCGAGGATTTCCTGGCATTCGGAGCTGGTCTGACGACGATCAAAGGTGAGTAGTCTGTTTCGAACACTATTAGGGCTTACGCTGAACCAGGAGGCATCTTGACGGTCGCCGACGACTTTCTCAAGAATGATGGAGGCAAATTTTTGGAAATGATGGAACAGCTTGCTGTTGCTCGATCTACTCGAGAAGAACAGAATGTCCACGACATGCAGGTCGAGACTGATGATGAGGACCTCGATGAGAAAGAGTAAGGGCACTCCAAGACTGTGTAGGAACGACCTGACAAAACAGGGAACCCATCAGCGATCAGGCTAGGGCTGAAGAGGGCAAACGAATGTTCATGATCTTTGCCGCACGCATGTTCGAGTCCCGTATCCTCCAGGCGTACCGAGAAAAGGTCGCCAAGCAGCGTGAAGAGCAACTCTTGCGCGAGCTTGAAGAGGAGGAAGACTCGAAGCGAGCAAAGGACGAAAAGAAAGCCAAAGAAGCCCAGAAGAAAAAGGACAAGAAGAAGTGAGTCATAAACCGTGGAATTCAGCTGATAATTAGGCAACAGAAGCAGAAAGCCGACGACGAGAAAGCTCTACGTGACGCTACTATCGCCGAAGAACAACGCATAGCTAAAGAAAAAGCTGCGGAGCAGGATCGAGAGAGGCAAAGGAAAGCCGAAGAAGAGCGAGTCCGTCGCGAGGCTGTCAAGCGAGCTGCTGCCGAGGAAGCTGCACGCAAGGAGGCCGAGCGAAAGAAGCGACAACAAGAAGAGCGTGAACGCGAAGAGGAAGCCAAGCGGAAACGCCAGGAAGCTCAGGATAAGGCTCGTCGTGAAAAGGAAGCTCGAGAGAAGGAGGCTAAAGAGAAGGAGCGAAAGGAGAAGGAAGAAAAGGCAGCCAAGGAGAAAGCAGAAAAGGAACGGATCGCCAAAGACAAGGCTGAAAAGGACCGACTTGCTAAAGAAAAGGCTGAGAAGGATCGAGTGGCCAAGCTTCGAGATGAAGAGGAAAAGGCAAAGAAGGAAGAGGTTGCTAGGAAGGAGCGTGCTGCTGCTGAGCAAGCCAGACAAACTGCTGCCGCTGCTCAGCGAGAGCGAGAGGCCAAAGAACAGTCTGCTGCCGCCGAACGAGCCGCTCAGCAAGAGCGAGCCGCTGCTGCCGCTATCGCCAAGCACGCTCAGGAAAAGTCTCGAACATCTCATCCAATCCCTGCCCGACCTGTTTCGACTCACGCTCCCCCACCTCTACCGCTGAGCCAGCCTTCGCCTATCAAGGCCAATGCCTCTGCTTCCACTTCGATGCATCGAGGTCAGAGCGGTCCACTCTTGTCTACGGCTGGTCAGAAGGCCATGCCTCCTACCTTTATGTCACAGCCGATTCCCGGTATGCAGTACGCTAGTGGATCCCGAGCGCCAAGTCACAACCTTGCTCCTGGACCTTATCGAAATGCTGGATTCGCATCCGGTGTCTCTCCCGTTTACGGTACTACCAACGGTGGACCCTCGCAACCCCCTCCTGGACGATTCACTGAACCTTCGCCACCATTCGGTATGCCAACTGGTTTATCGTCTGGACCGATCGGAATGGGTTTCCCAAGTCAGCCGAAATCACGTCCCGCACCTATTGGCTCAATGGACGAATTCTCGCCACCTCATTTCGGGTCTCGCGCACTTTCGTCCGCTGGAGCACATGAACTACCTTCTCAGCTAAATTCGTTGTCTTTGGCTGATCCGAGCTCGCATCCGCATTCAGCCTTCCCACCGCATACTGCTCCTGGACCTATTGGCCCACCTAAAGCAATTCCGACGCCCATCGGACGACCATCTCTTTACCCAGACTCTGCAGCTCATCCGCATCGAGCCCGCTCGCCTGTCCCGGAGAAAGTCATGGGATCTGCCGCACTCGGATCAGAGGATGACGAAATTGTCCAGACTAGTCGACGCAACACTTCGAATGGCTGGGATATCCCTTCTACCGCTACTGCCGGGCATGGTAGTAGATGGTCGACTGCTCCCACATCTAGCAATATTTGGTCAAGCGGTCTATCCGGTTCAGTGGGTCATTCAGGTGTCGATCTCTTGCATCAATCGTCATGGAATCCAGCCCCTCCTCCGCATGTAGGTGCCGGTCAGCCTCAACAACTCCGACAAGGATCTTTTGGCAACTTGGGAGCTGGAGCTTTCGGTGGAATTGGACCTAATTCAGGACCGTTCGGTTCTGGTCTCAACCTGTTCTCACCACCTCTATCATCTACTTCGAACCCACATTCACAACAGCAACATTCACATCAACATCCGCCTTCGCACAATCAACATCATTAGCATGGCTGCTTTACTAGCTTGCGGTTGTAGGATCGTAACTCAAATTACTTGTACCATCCTCGTCATTTAGCCTTCAGCCTTTTGCCATGCAGCATTTTGCCTTGTGATTGTTTACGAGCATTCATTCCATTCTTCAAATCATATACAAGATTCCTATTCTACTTTGATGATTTCCTTATTCCCTATGGGGCATAGTCTTCTGGTGCGACCACGTAGGCAGCTGAATGTCAGCTGTCGTTGCGCCAAAGAAATCTCTCAGCTTACCCGGGAACAATCCAGTAGCGCCATTGGCCTTGCCCTGCCACCAATCCTCGTCTACCTTGTCAATCTCGGTAATCTTGTCTCCCTCCTTGAAAGACAATTCATTATCCTCAGCAGCATCATAGCTACTGTCAGCTAACATTCTCTTCAGCTGATACGGGAAAAGACTCACTCGTACTGAGCGACCATATGTTCTCCTCCAGCCGCAGCAGGGCCCGATCCAGGCATAGGTGGAGGTGGAGGAGGTGGGGGTGGAGCAACAGGAGGAACAGCTTCCAAATCCTCTGCTTCGGCTTGTGGAGGAGGTGCTTGATCCGCTTCAGAGATTTCACCGTCGGGAAGCATCTCGCAGTAGTTTGAAGGGAAGAGACCTGATTGACCAGCTGTGTTTACTCCGGACCACCAGCCTGATATCAGCTCTTGTTCAGAGGAATAGGGGAAGAACTTGCCGTCATCGATTTCTTCGATTTGGGTGATGATCTCATCTTCCTTGAGTGAGATCTCATTCTGAATGTCAGCTTGGAATACGAGACGTGGTAGGTGAGAACATACATCTTCATCGGCCTACTCGTCAGCTCTGAACAAAAGGATGTCGTAGAAGAAGCTTACATCATAGTCGTACAATGCCTTTGCCCGCTTTCCAGCGACTGGTGGTGGAGCAGCCGCAGGAGGCGCGGGAGGCGGAGCGGGGACAGCAGCCCCAGGCCTGGAACCAGTTGGTACAGGTGGTGGAGGAGGAGCAGCAGGAGCGTCATTGAGAGTCAAGTCCTCCTTCAGTCGTTGCAACTCATCGACTTGCTATACTGTTAGCTTTCTTTACTAGATAGAGGAGGAGGTGAACGTACAGGATCAGCAGACTGAGCAGGTGGAGGTGGCGGTGGAGGTGGGGGAGGAGGAGGTGGGACAGCTTCCTGAGACGGTTCATCGGAATCTTGAACTGGCTCTGGCCTGAATGGCGCAGGGGGTGGTGGGGGAGGTGGTGCTCCCCAATCATCATCTTCATCTTCCTTCTCCGAGTCGGAATCGGCAGGTCGGGGTGGGACTGCTCGATTGACGGGTGGAGCTGACGCAGCAGGTGGAGGCCGAGGGGCGGATGGAGCTGGTGGAGCAGCTGGAGCTGGCGGGGGAGGAGGAGGAGGGGGAGAAGCGGATTCCTCAGTTTCCCTTGGGGAAACTCCGGCTGAGATGTCAGTACACGGCATAC
>Ga0265780_10003306_pt1 | contig 21272 bp, 24 predicted proteins | sample P1T30metagenome_FD_192432 | JGI IMG/M metagenome (GOLD analysis project Ga0265780, IMG submission 192432) | Plant litter microbial communities from East Loma Ridge, Irvine, California - P1 T30 | ecosystem: Environmental > Terrestrial > Plant litter > Unclassified | place: USA: California...
GTAGGTAAGTTTACCACCGCCGCCTATGGTACCCGTCCACACGTTTCCACTTGCACGGTCCGTCCATGGGTTGCTGACGAAAGCGCCGTACTTGCCCTCTGGCACTGGGGCAGTGTACGTATTAGCCTGTGTACTCGTCCACGTCCTGGTGTAGTCGATTTTCATGGAGATCGAGAGGAATTTCTGGATGGGACCAAGCTCGGCGCCGACGCCCACGCTGATGGCGTTGGAGATTTGGTAGCCAGCACTGACCATGATGGTGGTAGGTGCTCCCTTGACCACAGAGCTCATCTGGACATCCCAACCCAGGAAGTGCTGTTTGGGGTTGGGGATGATGATGGTGGTTATCTCCCGCTTGTTCAGCGTTCCGCGTGGGGAATGCGGAACTGTCGCGTTTCCACTGAATTTGGGCCTGCAGTCTTCGCCGGTGTATGTGATGGCATCGGTGAGCTTAGGATCCATGCTGGGTGGGGGAGGTGGCGGTACGCTAGAGTTGCGGGCGAGTTCGAGCGCTTGAAATTCTGAACGCTTCATCACCATGGAGCGACCGCTGCCATAGAGAATGACATCGTCGACTGTAACCTCAATGGGTGCGGCCGGAGCGGCTGCTACTGAGGCAACGCCAGCAGCGAGAAGGAGGACCGGGGTAAAATGCATGATAGCAAGATGTGTTGGTATCCTAATGAATACAAGGAGGTATACACAACGTGGTGTTGGAAGCAAAAGAGACCTTTGAGTTGAGAATGGAAAGCTTGGTGAGGTGCTTCAAAATGCCACAGTCCGGACGGCATGTGGTACTTATGTTACTCCTTACACAGATACAACATGCAGTCGCATGGATGTCAGTGTCTCATCTTGATACGATCTACATGTTCATCTCTCTTGGTAAACGCATGTTTCCCGAATGGCTCGTGCTTATCAGGCGAGCATCGTGATGAGAGGGTTCAATGTGTGGGGTGACGCCATCACAACACCACGCTCGTGTACGAGCCTGATTGGCCATTGAATGGTTCGGTGATTTGGTGTTTCGCTGGCCTGAACGGCTTCCATGCATCTGGAAGGTAGTATTTCTACCGAACATTTCTGATTCGACGGAATTATGAGAATATGGCTGGGTATGGGTAACGGGCCGATGACGCATGACATCGCTGACCGTGCATCGTGCTCGGCACAGCTGAAAATAGCTCGAGGAAACATCAAGCAAGGACCGTAATCCTAGAGATCCTTTCGGAAAAGTTACCAGAGAGCAATTATAGTTGAACACCATGGTGGATTGACCACTATCGCGGCGGTCCGAGCTATCTAAACTGTCGGTAGTGATCATCATTTCATAACTTGGCGTTCATGTTCCAATCTTAGCAATGTCAACAACGGTGTGACAGGGGTGACTACTCTGCACAGCGTCTCTCCCTATTTATGTTGATGTCTGCACTTCATTCAGAAGGCATCAAGCTTTTCATTCCTCTCAAGCTCTGATACCATATTCTCACACCTACCTTTATCATTTCGAATAATCATCACCTCGACGTCATGCATTTCTCAACTATCCTCCCTGCTCTTTTCGTCCTCATGGGCTCCCTCGTTAGCGCTGATGTACATCCACAAGGCTTGTGTGTTGACCTCGTCGGTGGCCAATATGTATACAACGATGCCGCTACAAAGGCCATGTGTACATCATACAAAAACCGTAACACCGGCAACAATGATTGGGACAAATGCCCCGACTGCACAATGGTAAGATAGTTAGCGGGCATAGAGTCCGAACCACCAGCGCTGACAATCAAATACAGGGCATCATCAGCGACCTACCATTGTGCCTATCTGCAGCCTGGCACCTTGGAGGTGATGAGATGAGTTACTACTGCGAACAGCATGGTGCTTGGGGCTCCTTGTCATAACTGTAATTACGAGAGAGAGAGAGAAATTGGGGGTGATTGTTCGGGTCGGTCCTCTTCTCCTGTCCACCTATTCATACCACTGGGCTACACGGGGAGCAATTGTATAGCAACTATGAGAATATTAGATATGATCGTCAAATGAATATGATAAAAGGATAAACACAATTCGTTCAATATCGTCTTGGACTCACAGCCAGTATCATGGTTATAAATTTGTGCACAAAAATCAAGTAGAGAGCGACGATGTTTGTAGTGTACTCAGAGACGATACGGGTACGTCGTGGAGACCTCGCCTGTAGGAAATTCTTGCCAAAAACTCGTATAAAAGGCTAGTGTAGAACCCGTAGGAAAGTGTTGCGGAGAACCTGTATGGGAAGCTAGTGAAGAACCGTGCAGATAACCCACGTGAGAATCTTGCGGAGAACCTGTAGGACAACCGTGCGAAGGAACTACGTGATAAACGTGCGGAGAACCCGTAGGGAAATCTTGCGGAGAACTTGTAGGAAAGTTTGACGGAGAACCCGTAGGAAAGTGTAGCGGAGAATCCGCTTGAAAAGATAAGCATTTCGTCGCCCCATACAACCACGTATATTCCTTTAATGTGTTGCTAACCGCCCAGAAGGACCGAAATGCTCTACTAGTGTGCTGTCTAAATCATAGACTTTGATACGAACTTGCTGATAGTGAAGTTCCAGCGTGGAAAATGCACAAACATTCCTTGGCTGTTGCGGATGACAACTTCATGTGTCGTAAGACCCACAATAGCTCCGACAGTTCTGCCCGTTTGGCCATAGTCCGAGGGAAATACTTCAACGTTGTCGCCTTGCTTGAGACCTAGAGGGTCGTCGTAGGCGAAGCTTACATGCTCTGGCGAGGAGGCCGTCTCTAGCGTCCGTCGACTCATGGAAGCACTAGTCAGCACGGTTGCTTCCCCAACCTCCTTCTTTTTCCTCTCTAGTTCTCCAACGAACCTCTCCACCCACGCAAATACTTTGGGGTATTTCTCCACATTGAAATGCTTCATCGGCAAACTGTCCTTCATCCTCGGATCCACCATGAGCCATTCAAACGGCCAAACGGCATCAAGATCGGCTAAAGACGGCTCCTTCGTGTCTAAGATCCAATCCCTACCATCCGCGAGGAAAGTGCACTCCAGCATATCGAATACCTGCTGCAGGTGCTGTGCACCGTCTGGGCGTCCGGCCTCCATATTCTCAGCGGTTAATTTTCTTCCCATCAGCTTTTGGCGATCCTCTACAAACTTCACATTAGACAGAAAGCCTGATTCTTGCCAGTACGGCATCATCTTTACGGCGTTGGCAAAAATACCGCCGTCGACGGTCCAGCTCTCGAAGAGCTTCCCAATACCAACTTCAGCTGGCGTGGAGAGTGCGAGTGTACTGTTGGGGTACAAGGTCTCGAATTTCGAAAGAATGAGCCGGGAGTCGCAGTAAACATCTTTTCCAATGGCTAGGACGGGTATTTTGCGGTAGCCGACGCCGAGAAGTTCGAGGTCAGGACGAGGCATAAAAGCCGGTTGGATCTAATATGTTCAGTTGAAGAAAAGCTAAGCTGTGTGCAGAGCCTACGCATTCATCGTAGGGTATCCCGCGAAGCCATAGATACCATAGCACCCGATGCGAAAAGATCGATCCGTCGTAGTGGAAAACTATCGGCTTATCTCTAGGCGGCATCTCGTAGTTTGTATCCCTCACGATAGGGCAGATGAGAGGAGATAGCAGGTGTATGCAGCAGTCTGTCTTTTCAATTAATGCCCCTCCTACCCCCGTTTACACGTGGATGAAGTGCCGGCTGGAACCACCCCACCTCCTGCCGTGTCGAGCTCCGAGCTCTGCATCTTAGGGGACGACAAGATATAGGCTATCAATTTTGCAGGGTGTAGACGCGGCTAATCGGGCATGTTGCGCTATTAGGCATCGGGAGTCCTATCTACAGATAGTAGAGTCTTGGCTAGATAGTAATTATATGACATCTAGCGCTCTGCGCTAATCACTTCCTTCTAACATATACCTTTAGTTAGTTCCTAACGTCGCATTGCTTGTTAAGGAGAAAATTCTATCTATTACTCGTAACAACGCTTGCTAGAATTTAATGGCTTGTAAACAACACCAAAGTCGTGGCAGCTTTATTACAGATTTGTAGCCTGCCAACTAGGTCTCCTGTTGGAACGCTCTCCTGCGGAGGGCTTTTTTATGTCTCTTTTTCTCGACTTTATCTCCCTTATTTGCTGTATATAGGGTAAAAATTTAAAGTTCCTGCGTTACGTGCTTAAAACTTTTTTCAGCTATTTAAATCCAAGCTTAATAGGCTAATTGCAGGCTAGCTTCTCAAAAAAAGTAAGCGGTATATAGAACACAACCATAACATGTAGCTAAAGCTGCAACTAATAGCTTAATCTTTATATAATTCTTCGAAATTAGAGTTATAAATACTTCATATGCAGGTGTAGGTAGTGTCTCTTTATAGATTAAGAGATTATACTACCAAGTGATGATTAAGAGACATAGTGTGTAGAAGATTAGATCAGAATAAGTCTAGTTAAGCAAAACTTTTAATGTTGTACATGTGGGTAGCTAGCTATTAATTGACGTAGGAGCGGGATGTAGGTCTGCTTGCTGTACGCATGCCGGGGAGCCTATTTCTTCCTCCTCGCGATTTATCGTATCGTATCGCAAATAGAGCACTAATTGTGGATACCATCCAAGAATTTCAGTAGTACTAACTAGAGCTCAACCTGTACTAGCAAGCCCCCGTCCTAGATAAAACCAAGCTCTCCAAGCGTAGAGCTTCAATCAATGGTCTATCTCCCACTTATTCCTAAGCTCGTTTATCCGCAACATATCGCATGTGAGTGCCAGTCACCCCGTACACCGGCACATTAATAGGTATTCAAGTTCCCCCTACAAGGGAAACTTATAGATCTTGTATTCGATTCTGTTGGACCCACTGAAATTGTCATATTCGAGTGTGCATTGAAAATCCGGGTACATAAGGACTGGTCGAGGTTGTTGACCACCAGAACGTTGGTTCCCGTCAGGCAGGAGAAAATATGCTTTTCCCTCGGCTACGGTAAAACCCGATGCCGTAAGAATGACACTTATTTTGGACCCATCGCTTGATAATTGTGCTACAGAACCGAGACTTCCACCATAAACGACGTGCAAGCTGGTAGAGCTCGTACTAGTGTCTGGTGAGGCAATGATGATCCAGGTACCTTCATAAGAAGCGCCAGCTGGGGCTGTAGCACTGCTAGAGAGGCACCGTCCTTTACGTTTCTCGAAGAGTGTTGCCGGATCAATAGCAGCGCTATTAACAGGGAGGACAAGAGATAGAGCTGAAAGCCCTAGGAGAACAGCTTGAAATGAGGGGATAAACATCGCTATAATGTTAATATTAGTTCGTGTAGAGATGAGGCATATACTAGGTGAGAAATAGAAGAGAAGCGTACTAGAGGTATTTTGGTAGTTGAGCAAGCCTGTAGATGTAGGCTGAACGTGTGCAGTAAGCGAGTAAAAAGATTGTCGGGAGAACCTTGTAGTAAAAGGATGGGATACAAAAGAGTGTAGATTCTAACGCTTTATATAGGTAGTGAAAAGAGTACTAAGACCAGGTATAAGCGTTGTTTGGCCCAGAATGCGTAAGCGCTATTCTCTCTGCACGGATAGCCTAATAAGGATGAAACCAGATGATCTTTGTTGGCTCTAACCTAGCATCCGACGTTTTCGGGTATTTACCTCGTATAGTAAGAGTGGTAGCTTATTATAGCCTAGCGCTATGACATTCTTACGAAACAATTCACTTTTCTTACAAACTGAAGTGAACTTTTGGAGTATATTCCCTCTATTACTTATTTCTTGCGAATTTTAAGAAGACTCTTGACTTCCTTAGCTTCTTTACTAGATTTCCGTGGACATAATCCGTCTCTAAGGGGCCGGTCAGCTTTCACAATAGAGTTTACTGTTGTCTTACTAATATATTACAGGGCGAGTAGTTATACGGAGAATGTCTTACCCGCTATGACCCGGAGCGGGGTCCAACTATATCTCGAGAATTATGGCGACTGTGCTCATATTCATGATAAGAGGATACTGATCACATAAGAGAATGGTCACTTTACAAAGAACTTGCTAGACTTTGATACACCATGATTCAAGTTGCAACGCCTTTATGCAACAATATGCAAAACACTTCAAAGAAGTCTGGAAAATAACTACTGTTCAAGCTATAAATCGCGACGCGAAACTTTGCCAGCGACTCGCTGCAGGCTATCTTCAACGTCCATCAAAGAACAATAAGCGATCGACTTGCCAACACCACCTCTCCGCCTGGTACAGGGAGGGTAGTACAACAGAAGATTAGGTTATTACAGAATACCCGAGGACTGAATCCTTTGTAAGGAACATCTCTTTTGAACCAGCTTAACCAACCAGCCAACCGGCATAATGTCGCTGTTCCGCAGGCGAGCACGGGAAAAAGACGCATTAGATGTTGGTTAGACAAGCAAGAGATTAATATTACAGTATTGTCCTGTTCATAGTATCCGCCTATATAAGGTAGATATTGTTACGAGATTTCTTGATAGTAGCATCTTAATAAATTAATAGTCAGCCCTATCTATCAACAGGTGAAGGGCCAATATGTGTAAAACAAGTGTTTGGATTTTTTCTACAGTTTCGACTAATACTAATATTACTAGCTATGTCAGCTATAGCATGTACCAAGTCCGACATCGTAGATGTCAGCAGCAGTTTGCCGGCAACATGCGCATCGGAAGCTCACATATACAATTCTCATGGCGTCTCTTGTCCATCAGGGATATTTGGCGGTGTTGGAAACAGTGGAGTATGGTCGACAGCAATGGTACACTAAAACGGCAAGACGGAAGAGCAGCGACTCGTACAAATTATTAGGGTAGAAATGAGGTGGTAGGATTTAGCACAAGGATGAATTCTGTGAATGATAAGGATTGTAAACACCTCCCTTGTATCGTTCCAGGGCTATGCACAACGATTGGTGAGGTTGGCAATGTCGCAGAGGTAGGTAGTCCGACCATGGTCATCTTCCAATACAGATATGAGCTCAGGATCGTACCCAGAAAATGGCCGTCCCAGTACATGCGTTGGAAGGAACAATTGACACTGGCCCCAACTCTGCTGAAGCGGGGTATACACGTCTAAAACGATCATTCAAGATTACCTACGTGTAAGCGTACGACACGCGGCTTCCTAAGCTTAATAGTTGCGGCCCTTAATACATGTACTGTATCATCCAAATATAGCGATAGGATCTGCTTAACTGTACGCCCACCTATCGGTCAACATTACGTCCTCGGACGTGTTTGTGGAGAACTTGTACTACGCTACAAATAAACATTTGTAACTTCAAACAAATTTTGCGCTGGTTATACAATTGTAGGGTTATCTTTGGCTTGTAACAAACCATGCTTATACTTGTAATGTTTGGATCCCAATGAATGCTGTCAAACTCGGGATCAAGGTTGAAGTATTCTTGAGCGTGGAGATATTTGTAGTCCAGATAACTGATAAACCTACAGTCTACTTAGTGAAGAAATATGAATATACACATGTTAGCAAGGAAGTGGCTGAAATAAGGTATATACGCTCGCTTCGCCCCAACTAGCTGTCGTCCAGTACTTTGACACCTTTCTGTCAGCTCCAATCTACGTCATCTCTTAGATAGCGAGACATACACAATTCTATCAAGAAAGACATCATATGTTTATCAGACATCAATAAACTAGGGGCTTTTGGTCGAGAATGCGGAAAATATGTAATCTGCGGAGTAAGCATGCAGTCAGCGTCTATCAGCTGTACCCAACCAATAAGATGTCTTGATTCTGTATGCCGACAAATACGGTAGGATGAGTAGGTTTGAATTCGGTTTAGACTACACAACTCTTTCTTTGAGGGTCCAACGCGCCTTTTTTTTACTTTGCAAGCTTATTGATGGTGCTACTTTGGTACTTAAAGACTTATAATCGCGTTTCATTGTCACTTCTCTTTCTATCGCCAACTCATTTCTTTACTTCCATAACAGAGCTACTATTTTTCAGTTTCGACCAACAAAGTGATAGCTATATTGTTCTATTTGCCCGCTATGCCGCTTTCCAAGGACGCACAGGTGAATGAGACCAGCAATGGGCTTGTTAATAAGCTTCGCCAGATGGCTGGTGATGTTTCACATAGCTACAGACCTGGTACGTTCCACGATATTGACTCATTGAAACGGAACGCGTAGCTCACAGATAAACCTATAAGCCCACGCAAAAGGCCATCTACTGACCGGGACCTTTTCGCCCACGTCGACCGCCTCGAGTCTATCTTCCGCCCCACACTTCAATGCACCTTCTACACCAATCACTGTTCGCTTCTCCTCCTCCACCGGAATGCCTCAGATACAGGACACAGATGCGAGCGCCAATCCACGCGGCATGGCAATCCGATTTCACTTACCTTCTTCCGACGGGAAGCGCCACCACACAGATATCGTAGCACATTCGACGCCATACTTTCCCACACGTACAGGCGCCGAATTTTTGGAGTTCCTGCAAGCTGTAACAGGGGATAATGCCGGCGAGGCTGTGCCTGAGTTCTTGGGACGGCACCCGGAGACAGCACGATTTCTGGGTGAGGAGAGACTGAGCCCCGAGAGCTTTGCTACGGAGAGGTTCTTCGGCGTGAATGCGTTTCGATTCATCAATGGGGAGGGTCAGGTCACGACGTTAAGGTACCGGATTATGCCTGTTGCTGGAGAGAAGCACATCGATGCAGAAGAGCTAAAGAGGAAATCCCCAACCTATCTCTTTGATGAGTTGCCTTTGCGTTTGCAGTCTGGGCTAGTTTCGTTCAAGTTCCTGGCTCAGGTCGCGGAAGAGGGTGATGTAACGAACAATGCGACTGTCCTTTGGCCTGAGGAAAGGAAGATAGTTGAGCTTGGTACCATCAAGATTGAAAAGGTGTTGAGCGATGAAGAAAGCCTAAAAGAGCAGAAGACAATCATATTCGATCCGATACCGAGGGTTAGTGGCGTTGAGCCGAGCGATGACCCATTATTGGACGTCCGCGCCAGCATTTATCTAATTTCTGGTAGGCAGAGAAGAGCAGCAGAGTAGTTATTGAAGATGGTAGCCTGTACTCCTACAGATGCAGGAAGGTTCGAACGAGTCTTGCGAAAAGGGATAATCCGGTTTGGCGGCAGGATTGGTTTTGCGAACCTGTTCATGCTTGATGATTAGCTACAGCTAAAATTTCACCATCTTACAGTGCTTGTGTAGTTACCAGTAGTGTAAACAGTTGAGCAGCAATCAGTGGGTCTACAAATGTCGTGCTAAGACGTGGTCGCTACATCGGGAATATATGGGGCAACCCTACCAGTACCTATATCGGTGAGCTTTCTAGTTAATAGCCTAATTGGCGCTGCATAATTTGGGATGCTAGGTATATCCAATTGATGCTAGTGACTGAACAGTCAACGCGAATAGTTGGCTATCACAGAACCTAGCATGGGCCGCAGAAGCTTGTCGCGATGCACCACCATGCGGCCCTTGATCATTCTTTGTTCGTCTAGCTCCCCGGATGTAAAAGTTGCGTTGAATATTCTTATCCACTAGCAGGTCCTGGGTGGAGGGGCGGATAATGCACATGATAGGGCAAGAAGAGGCGTATCTTCGTACGATGCGATGCTTTCTTGCACGAAAGGCGGGGCGCATCGTAAGTTATGTGCTTTTACCATCCAATATTCCTCTTCAGCCAGCCGCTATGACTTGCCATATTAATAGCAGAACACAGTCGCTGTTTATTGTTGTTGAAAAGAGGCACTGTGTGATGGTATATAGCTGGTTCGATAGTTTGGTGCGATGTAGGTAGTTTGGTGGCAGGTAGTTTTGACTCACATCCTCTAACGCATCGATTCTCGTAGGTACTGAGCTAAATACGGAACATAGCTGTTTGTAATTTTGATAGTAGCGAGTAGGCGTCCAGGGCTGTTCATGATGACGGGACGTGTGGCAGGACAAGGCCAATGCGATAGGTAGAAGTGGAGCTGCGGGGAAGGTGACCGATCTTCTTGGCAACGACGCTCTCAAGCTTCACAACATCCTTCTTGATTTCATGCACACTAGTTGGCCAAGCACCCCTGAATTAATGACGGAAGGATTTCAGGTCTGATTTCTGCCACGAGAAGCAGTTTGCACCCTCTTTTACAGTCTTAGACATCACCAAGCAGCAGTGTTTAGTGAGACCTGTGTAGCCCTTGCTTTCTTTCAGGGCGTCATGTCTATCCCACTTCATGTAGTAAGGAAATAAAGTCTAATACTCAAGACAATCATGAGGGAGATCTTTGAAGTGGCCTTCGCTGGATTCACGCGACTGTTGTTGATCCCTCATGGAGTCCTTCACCACGCTAGTGCCCGAGTGGTTGTCTCATTGGTTTAACCTCCATTTCACAAACCAACCCCTCGGTTCAATATCGTTTCCCAACTTCCATACCTTGTACGCCGTCGCGCTTGAGAGTCTTGTATCCCTCATCAAGGACTACTGGGCTACCTTCCCGACAACACATGGGGGAACATATGTTTTGGTGTATGCTAACTTGAGATGCAAGACTGGAGCACAACTCTAGGTGGTTTGCGAAGAATCCGCGGCCCTGCGATAATCGCGCCATCCACTTTGGGAATCCCTTTCTGCAATTGGATTCCCCGACCCTTGCGCCGCAGCTACCCTTGCGGGTCGCCACAACAATATATCCTTGCTGTTCCTATATCGATCGCACCCGTTACTCCTAAAGAACCCTTTTGTTTTGGCCCATAATCTCAACCGAGACCCTTCCCATTAAGTCAAATATTCACTGCAACGAAGTGAACGATATTACACGCATCACTCTTTCTCGAATGGGTCAACAATCCTTACACATTAAGCAAGTCTTATGCTATTAGCCTTGACTCCGGAGTTCTTTTCTCAAACCTATCAGCCATGGCTACTCCACTGTCACATGGCAAAGAATCTGCTCTTGTCATTGCCACGCGGACATCGTCGGTACTCTCTGTCCTAGGTTCATTGTTCATAATCAGCACATTCGTCTACTTTCCTTTTTTCCGAAAACGTCAGTTACTGTGTAGTGTTCATAGCATCGCTTGAGTTGACCATCTACAGCTATCAATCGACTAGTCTTCTTTGCGACCTTAGGAAACATTATGACCAACGTGGCGACGTGGATGTCAATTGCAGTACTACCGAAAGGCTCTCTTCCACCATCTGGTCTCTGCCAGTTCCAGAGCCTACTGGTTCAATGGTTCATGGTAGCAGATTCGTTCTGGGTAAGCTGATACACCACTAGCGATATCTTTGTCGCTAATTTCCTTAGGTACTGTGTATGGCTACAAATGTACTCCTGGTATTCTTTCATGGATATGATGCTCAACAGATACGGCATTTGGAGAAGTGGTACTTCGCATTTAGTTACGGAGTTTCTGCCGTGCCAGCCATCACGTATGTCATCCTCGACCATACTGGACATCAGATCATAGGCTCTGCTACTTTATGGTGTTGGGTAGCAATTGACGCCGAGTGGATGCGAATTGCGTTCTTCTACGCCCCTGCATGGTAAGTACAGTAGTAGTTAGATCATAGAGATTTGCTAACATCAGTCTAAAGGATCGTCATAACTGCTACCCTCAGCATATACCTCATCATCGGATATAGGATATGGAAGAAGCGCGTTGAGCTTCGCTCCATCTTTCACAATGCTAGGCAAGTCGCCGCGATAGGAACTCCAAATAGGGCTTCAAACAGCAACGTGCTACCTCCTTTTGGTACCAATATAATCTTTGTAACGACCCAAATTACGCAGGATACGATTTCTCGACGTACCTCCGTAGAGCCAGACCAAGATTCAATCACTTCATTCTCAAGCACCCAGATGCTAGCCGGAGCTAAACAACCCGCCACGGATGCAATCACAGGGTCACCACTACCTTGTTACCTTGCAGGTATTTTCAGAGATCGTCTTGAAGATACCGAAGGTCCACACACACTACATCATGGCCGAAACAAACGCAGTGGATATAGGGCGGCTGTAGTTGCAATCAATATATCGAAAGAAGCCACTGAAGGCCCCAAAACATCATCAGTCCCCTTCTCAGAACTCAAGAGGACCCCAGAGGGTCATGTGGCGGCAATGGCATACCTCCAGGTCGCCTTTCTCATGTTCTCAGCTCTGTTCGTCGTATGGTTACCCAGCAGTATCAATCGCATGTATCAGTTCATCTACAACGATCCTAGCTTCGCGCTTAACCTCATGTCTGCGATAGTCTTGCCGCTTCAAGGGGCCTGGAACGCTGTGATATACATCTTTACGACCCGGAAAGAATGCAAGCGAGCTTGGGGCATGACCATGTCAAAGATTACCAGAAAGCCCTTGCGATGCCAACCACAACAAAGTGTGTTCCATAATGGAACCTTGACAAACTTAGAAGAGACATGTGATTCTACCGCCGAGATAGTACTCGAGGAATTCCTTGAGGAAGATGCCTATTTGCGGTATTCGGAGTCTTCTAGCGCAGATGGAGGGCGGAGACTCTAAATGTCATTGCAAGCTAGAGTCAGTCTAGAAGGTTGATGTGTTACCATGGCGCTCCAACACTATCACACCCTGTATCTACCCGCCACCTTTCCCATTGTTTCAAGTCATCATTCGCGCTCTCCTTGCCCAGCTCTTCTTTACCAGGCATTATTTTTGTGTCTTTTCTCTTTGAATATCTGGGCATTCACGTTCCTTTGACTGAGTTTGGATCCTGGTATTTGCTACTTTTGGTTTTGCAGTAGTAAGCATCATGATACCCCTAGCAGTCGGTGTACGGTGTTTCAAAAGATGCTATGACACCTGTCAGGCTTCGCTTGTAGTGATTAGAAGGACGGTCACAACATAGTATAATAATGATTGGTTTACAGTTCTATACAAGCTTGCATCTAGAGACAAGCTTCATATGGACACGATAGCTAGTTTGACATGTATATAGAGGCCCAGTGCATGTGCTCGGCTGCGTCGATCAATAACTAATTTTCTGTATATCCACGAGCTCTAGATTATCTCTACCCTCGTTTTTGCACCCTGTAGTATCGTTGCTTGGGTTTGCCTAGTTCCGAAAAGCTTTCCAGATATTTACATTACGCTCGTCAGGGCAAGGTACCTGGTGTAAGATGGTAGAGGATGCATCAAGGAAGTATGTATACTGATGGCCTTTTTCCTCCCATAGCCCACAAGACCATATCTAATTACTTGACTCTACTGGGGAAATCCATAATCTTTGTGTGTTCGCTTTGTGGATCAACCTGTTACCCTTTATGCCAAAAGAAGTTCAAAAGTCATGTAAGCTCACAACATCTGAGCACATGATCTGGCCAACCGGGTTGTATTCCTTCCAGAACACATGGATTCGCTACAGAGCGCACAGCCTACAATTCACATAGACATTATGATTACGAAAGTAACGCTGCCTCTCTATATATCCACATCTTCCTCATGCCTCAGGCGGCAATCTCGTCTTCAGACCCAACCACATCCTCGGTATCTGTCCTCCTCGGCACAAGTATACTCCTCAAGATGCAAAGTTTGCCGTTCTCTGGGCATACCTTGTCGCGGTTGAGTTGTTTATCCACAGGCCCCGTCGGTCCTCCAGCGAACTTTGCCTGACCAAACAAGATGACCTGTCTCTTGTCACTCGTCGGGTATTGTTCATCGCCCCATCTTCCCCTCCAGTCCAGCCAGCTTGTCGGCGCCGCACCGTCATAGGCAGAGAACTGCGTATTTTTCGCATCGAACTTGTAGTACCAAGCACTCTGCAACGGATCCCAAAGAACACCCTTATCCGTATAATCCTCCAGCACGCCGCCCGGCAGGTTCAGGTTAGGGATCGTATGGTCGTGTGTGCCGCCAATGGCATAGTTTGCATGTGAGCCCTTTGCCGAGTAGGCAATAGGTCTAAGACCTGATTTTTCGACCGTCGGGTAGCGAAACGCTTGGCCGTTCGCGTGTTGCGAGTACCAGATGCTCTGGGGCTCGCCGTTGAGGAAACGCACCATTGTGTGTTCCCAGTCGCCTACGTGGTTGCCTGTGTTTTGGTCAGTGATGCGCAGTTGAAGTGGTAAGGAAAAGGTAAATACCAAAGTTCAGAGCACTCCAGCCAAGGACCTCACCACCGTAGTTGTAGGCGTAAAAGTACATGTAGAAGGCGTCGACGTTGCCGTTGCCCTTGTCATTTACGATGACGGCGGCAGTCGTTGCACTGTCTGTTTTTCCTTGGGCGTTTGGCTTGGTGCCTTTGATCCACGCGGGGTCTTTGGTTACATCGTCGTTTGAGGTGAGCCAGACGTTGCTGCCCATTTGGTTGAGGTTCGAAGTTGTTAGGGGCTTCGAGGGGCCAGTGACTTCGTTAAAGTTTACACGAGGGGTGGTGTGATCTAGGAACGTCTGGAGGTCTGTGGGGAAATATGTCTCTGTGGAGTGGAGGTAGACGACTGGGGCTGGGGGTTTTGTTAGGGACACTGCATCTTTGGCAGTGGGACAAGTGAGGCTGAAAGTACGTACCGTATTTGAGTACATAGTCGGGGACATTGCTTGGTACTTGTCTCTGTTCGAGCGGCGCGCCACTCACCAAGGACACTGCGATTGCAGAGATAGCGACGAATGATACAAAGCCCATGATGCCGACTTTTACGCAAAACTCGGCCGGTATTCCCAAAAGACAACAATTCAATATCTCCAGAATTGGGCCTTCTTATACTACTCAGCCCAGTCTACGCTCAGCTGTGCAATCCCGCCCACCATCTCGCCCCCCCTCAGTCTCGCATGGAAATAAGAAAACAATCATACCTATCCATCCCATGCTCCGTCTGCTGTATCCCAGAACCTAAACGCCCCACCACACTCAGCCAGCTCGAATCTCCAACGCATGCCTCCCCTAATGCTTTCCATTCGTCTCTGCATCTCCAAACCATATTTCAGCCCCCCCTGTGCATGTTCGGAAAACCCGATAGCACGTGCAGCCCAAGTTCCAGAAATGATCCTCCAAGCTTTGCACGTTGGAGACAGGACGGGTCAGGCGTAGCTGAGAGGGTTCTTGAGATGCAGGCTAGCAATGTGGGTGCGTGGCGCACATGGTTGGTTGTCAAGCGCTAACGCGAGGTCGGATGTGGCGATCCGTGGGTGCAGCGGTGGTGCAGGGGTTGATAGGATGGAGGGGAGAGTGGATCGGCTGGTGACCCACGAACGTGTTCGGAATGCGAGGGCCGTTATTGGCAGGGGTTTGTTGTGCCTGGAAAAGTCGCTGCATGAAGGACGATAAAGCAATTTGTCGGCCGCAGGCTTCGGAAGGGAGCGATGTGGGGGAGCAGTGCGATGATTGGACCTCTGGTATCAGCTGGCAAATCGAGAGGTATGGTATAGCAACTACTATTGCTTCGGAGTCGAATACACTGCTTGGGTTAAGCGACATATCTCAAGTGCAGTCCTGCTGTCCGAGCCTCGTGCCAAGCTGGGCGGCACATGGCTGGTTTTTAGTGAATCTGTTATATCATACAAGCAGCCTCTAGAATACAAATGTTCGCGCATACTTGCGGTCCATGTCCTCATACTCGTCTTTCAACATTTTGCTTCTCAGCTTGTTCAGCCTGAGTATAACACCTTCTTCCTCGCCTTCGAGATTTACAACATCCTCATCCAGTCCTTTTGTTCCTCTAATCTTCCATATCAGTCCCGTCAGCCCTCCGCTCTTGGCCTTAGCTTGCTTCTCTCTGGCTTCGGCCGCTAGATAGGTCATAATCTTCCCCCAGGACTCTAGGCCTACTTCCTCGCACTGTTCGCACTTTTTGCGGAGGTCTTCCTTGGCACGGATGGAGTCGAGAGATTGAGCGAGTTTAGAAGTGGATACGGCGTCGCGCACCCATGAGAGACCTTGTTGACGTTGAGTCGAAGACGAGCCAGCAGACGCGAAGAGAATTTCGCCGATGTAGTTCTTCAAGGCGGCTTCCTCACAGCGGTCGGTATCCTTGCGTAGAAGAGGTTCATCGCCGGAGGGCGGGACAGGAGGATAGTCTGGCTCCTTGAGGAGACTAACCAGGGTCCCTATCAGACTCGAGTCCTTTTGGGGAACGACTGTAGGAATATGAACTTCATCTGCGCCAAGGCGTGCGCGAAGCAGGGAGATGAAGACTGGAAGTGCTGATGTGATTCGTCTTTGCTCGGCCAGAAAGGTTGCTAAGTTTGTGGCTGCGTAGACGACATTTGGTGTTACCGCCTCTTTCGGCGCTGTAGCGGACAGAATGCCGGTCTCTCGATCGATAATGGCTGAGGGCTCGGGCGTTGGTAGACCTGCGATAGCGATGTCTAGGGCCCACCGGTACATCTCTTCTGCTGAGTCTGGCAGTTTCCTGAAACTAAGCCAGTCTGCATAGCCCAACGCAGCCGAAAGCCTTTGGTATGTGGTAAAACCCTTGGAGGTTATGATCTTGAGGTAAAAAGTCTCCGGTGCTTCGGCAGCAGGTACACGCTGGTCCGCATCTGGGGGTTCTGGCATGCCAGGCAATACAGCCTTTGGTCGTCTATTTGTGGTGGACTGTATAAATTCTGGTGCCCACACGTTTCGCCTCCATTTGTCGGTCACCCATCCATCAAGTCGTTCTGCGGCGGTCGCCATACCCATGAGCACTTCATAGTATCCTTGTCGCCATTCCTCGCTCTTTGCCGATACATCGAAACCTGCATTGCCTAGGCCGGGCACCAATATTCCCCCCTCTTCTTGCTTCATGAGACCTGCTCCATCCTGATTGGGGTTCTCTAGCCTCTTCAGCGCATATTCCAGCTCAGAATAGACTCGTGCCCAGTTGGGAAAACCCTCCTCTTCATTGTTCTCTGGAACCTGCCACCACTTTCCCCTCCGGAAGCGGAACCTTGTGATCAGACTCCACTCATGCGGTGACGGGAATGCACGCTCTTGCTGTTCGCTGAGGACTCCTAAACTTGCGATACTAAAGCATGACGTGAGCAGAAAGATGAGTATGCTATATCGCACGCTCAGTTTTGCCGTCTCCTTTATGAATTTCTTGTGGTTCGCACTGATGGAGAACAGACGTTGTAGTTGACCGTTGGAAAGAGGTTGGCCGGAGGGGTACAGGAAGGGTAGCTGTGGCCGCGGGGAGCCTGGTTGCGCGACAAGGAATTGGCGGGGGTGCCTGAACGAAAATTGGCGTGCACTTGGGCGGTGTGACGTCCGAGTCTTTGGGGGCTTCAACAAGCCCTGTGGTAGCTTTATACGATGCGCTGGAGGCCGCATCATCACTTGCGACTAGATTGTTGCCTTTCGACGCCGGTGTCTGTGGCCTGGTTCACGCGCCAAGGTGGATCTACACTCACCGCCCGGCAGAAAAAGTTCAAGCTCTCGGAATTTCGTCTTGCGACGCTACAACCTTAATTACAACATTTTTGCGCGCCCATCATGTCCAAGTCTAAAATCGATAAACCCGAGAAGAAGCGCAAGCGAGATGTCGAGGTAGCAGAAGATGCGCCCAAGAAGTCTAAAAAGTCTAAGAAGACCGAAGATACTCTCGATGCGCCCACGCCCGAAGCACCGGCCGTCGAAGTAGCGGAGGTAAAGAAGGAGAAGAAATCCAAAAAGGACAAGAAGGAGAAAAAGTCCAAGGACAATGTGGATATCTCGGCCGTCGAAGATGCCCTAGAAGACGCAAAGAAGGAAAAGAAGGAAAAGAAATCCAAAAAGTCCAAGAAGTCCAAGGATACCGACGCATCAGAAGATACGCCGGCTAACGAGACTGAGCTTATTGAAGAGATGAAGACTTCAGAAAACTTCATCGATGTCAACGATGACGAGCCAATGCCTGACGCGACCGAAGATGCCCCTGTCAAAGACAAGAAGAAGTCTAAAAAGGACAAGGACTCCAAGAAATCCAAGAAGAGCAAAAAGGCTGCCGAGGCCGAGGACGTAGCTATGGAAGACGAAGAGGATACCCCGGTGGAGACGAACGGAGTAGACGCTGACTCCAAGGCTTCTAAGAAGGACAAGAAGAAGGACAAGAAGGAGAAAAAAGAAAAGAAAGAGAAGAAGGCGAAGAAGGTCGAAGAGCCGGAAACCAACGGGGACATCCCTACAGAAGATGTAGCCGCAGAGGCCGAAGTTGGCGAGGAGGTGGAAGTGGAGGGAGAAGAAGCCCAAGCCGCAGTCGAGGCCAACCAAGGCCGCTTCATCGTCTTCGTCGGTACGTTTAACTAGCAGGCCATCCCATCACTCCTGCTAATCTCCCACCCTAGGCAATCTCCCCTACAGCGCCACTAAAGAGGAGATCGAGAAGCACTTTGAAAAGATCAAGCCTTCTGAAGTCCGTCTACGTACATACAAGGGCACAGAGAAGTTCATGGGCACATGCTTTGTTGAGTTCGACCGCTACGACCGCATGGTGACATGCTTGAAGAAGTACCATCACTCCGTCTTCCCGGACCCAAAGAAGAAGGAAGGCAGGAAGATTAACGTTGAACTAAGGTGTGTTGGTCCGAATTTGTATCTTTGTTATGTTGGCCCTATTGGCGCATAACAGGTCAGAATGTTGGCATGACTCTGGTATAACAAGCTAATACAATACATAGTGCCGGAGGCGGCGGCAACAGCGAAGCCCGAAAGACTAAGATTGCAGCCAAGAACGAAAAACTCCACGATGAGCGTGCCCGCGATCGCGTCAAGGAAGCCGAAATCAATATGAAGCAGAGAGAGCGCAAGGAGAAGAAGGAGGCCAAATCTGGCAAGAAGGCGGACAAGAAGGAGGAAGAGCCTGTGGCTGAGCAACCATCTGAGGCGGAGACTTTTGGTATGAACCCGGCTAGGTTGGCTATGATGCAGGGTCCTGCGGTTCCGCATAGGTCGAGGTATTAAACTTGTGATTCAAGCGATGCAAGATAAACTAGAGGATTTGTCCTTGGAGATCTGATTGAGGAAGTGTGTTGAAAATTTCGGTTGAATTGGATAGATGGAATCTGTTTTGAAGGCTCTCATTCTCACGATACCATAGTGTTGATTGTGAAACGATAAACTTGGAAGTTAGCTGGCGTATAATTTTCGCATCTTTGCTCCATCTTCTCATGTCTGTTGTGAATATGAAGCCCTAGCAACTTGGCAGCCGTCTCGAGCTCCTGAGCATTCCTCTCAGATTAAGCTCACTACTATGAAACCATAGTTCCCTGGGATGAACGCCTTCTGGCACAAAGCTGAGCATGTAAACTCTCAGACGATTTAAGTTAGGGCTGATCCCTTGTGGGGTTTTGGCTCCGATCCTGCACGGCCCGAAATGCACCGACCGCGGCTTGCATTGCAACTTTTTTGTGATGCCTAGCATGCGCTGTTCCAACGCCATTGCCGCACAACCTTACAATCCCGAGCAACAACAGACGTACAGTCCGGTTCGCGTGATACTATACTATCTACACGACGACTGAAAATCGCTGAATCGGCTTCGCTGCTACAAAGGGACTCGTTCGGGGGTCCGCCCCATCCGGCATACACCACTAGCACGGCCGTAGGGCTTCATGGAAGCCGTACAGAAAGTTCCAGTCTTACGAATGATGAGCCGACCAAGCGCTGCCCCGATCAATTCTCCTTCACCATCTCCTGCCGAAAGCGCATATCAAGGCACGCCGGTCACTTCACCACGTTCCCTACGGCAACTCTCGATCTATTTCCTGGGAAGCGCATGCCTTCTTGCATCCACTGCGATAACACGCAAAGCTGTGTGGCGGCGGCAGCTTCGAGTAATGCCCAAATTCTACGAAGCGAATACGAATCCCCACGAATACTTCAATCCGTTTTCAGATGCCTGCCAGGCTCTGAATTTGGCAACGATGAACTGTGTTAGCGTTGGCATCATGGCGCTGGGTGGGGCGATGTGGACTTTTGATATTGCCAATTTGAGGGAAGCCCGGGCCGTTCTGAGACGGCGTCTGAATTACGACCGGATATACGAGTCTGAAGATGAGGTGCCGAATTCAATCAGTGAGATGATTGCGGCATCTGGGCAGATACGAATAATAGAGGAGGACGATAAGGAGAGCCCCGACAAGAAACAATAACGACCAACACCATGTACGAGTACGATTGTAAGAATAGTTTCAATAACTGGCAGACTGGATGTCATCAATGGCTTTCATGTAATGACAACGACGAGACGCTCGCCCTGTGCTGGATAGACGTGCAGAATCAGTGCTTTGTCTCAACACCCTTCTCTCCGTCAACTACCTTCACCCCCTTCTGACCGTCCCGGTTTGCTCTCCAAACTCCCTCGCCGCCCTCAAACCTTTCCAGCTTCCAAATCTCAGCCCTGTCCTTGGTCTCCTCTAGTGTCTCTTCACCCGCTCTCCATGCAGCTTGTCGATGCGGTGCTGATACTGCTATCACAATACTCTCTTCACCAATGGGACATTCGCCGAGCTTGTGAATGATGGCAATCTTTGTGCATGAATGCTTGGCAAGAATAGAAGTGGCAATCTTGAAGAGAGTGGAGATGGCGAGCGGAACGTACGACGTGTAAGCTAGAGAGGACACGGGCTCATTGTTGAAGGAGTCGCGTGTGGTACCAATGAAGAGAACAGTTGCGCCAGCGGAGGGTGAGCGGACGAAGCGCGTGGCAGCGAGCGAATCCAGGTCATGCGGGGTGAGTTCCACGTGGACGGTATCCGTGGTTTTGATAACGGGTTCCGAGGGTATGTCGGCAGTGTAAGATTGGGGTTCAGTGGTGGACATTTTGAACAAGTGAATGACTGTCTCTTATAGAGGGTGTCTTTTATCGCGCAACCTGGATGGGATGTTGTCGATGTTGTTGTTGTAGTAGCTACTAAGAGTTACTTTGAATCTGTAATGCTTAGTACGCAGCTTGGATAGATCAAGGCTGTAGGTGGGGATTTGCATGGTCAACAGAAGTGAACTTATGCACCTGCGCAGAAGCGGCCTGCACACTTGAACAGATGATCTACATGAGCCTTTGGGGGTTGTGCAGATGCCAGGTACCAGAGATGTCCAGGTGCGGATGACAAGTCGCAACCCCGCTATCGCTAACCGGCTCTAATGCTAGGATGAGAATATCTTAAACTTACTATTGCTTGCTGTCAATTATGCGAAGAAAATTAAATTAGTGTCCCAGTGAGATGCGAAGGATTCGGGAGGAAATTATTTGGGGTGAAATGTCGAAGATGCCGTCATAGCAGCGCGGGACGGCTCCACTAGCGCCGATCACCGATGTGCATCCTCACACGTGGAGCGTGGTTAAGTCCGCCGGCCCCGCC
>Ga0265780_10003309_pt1 | contig 21261 bp, 23 predicted proteins | sample P1T30metagenome_FD_192432 | JGI IMG/M metagenome (GOLD analysis project Ga0265780, IMG submission 192432) | Plant litter microbial communities from East Loma Ridge, Irvine, California - P1 T30 | ecosystem: Environmental > Terrestrial > Plant litter > Unclassified | place: USA: California...
GCTCCCGGTGCGGTCGTCGGCGGCGCCCTGCTCCCGTACGACCTGCAGGTCGACCCGAGGGAGGCGGCCGACGCGATCCGCCGGCACCTCGAGACGCGAGGGGTGCGCTTCCTGACCCGCACCTCCGTGGGGTCGGTCTCGTCGGGACGCGTCGAGACGAGCCGCGGCCCGATCGACGCCGGGACGGTCGTCGTCGCGACCAACCACGACCTCGACCAGCTGCTGCCCGACCTCGCCGACCGACACGCCCTCGAGCGGTGCGGCCTCGACATGCTGCGGGTGCGGGCCGACCTCGTCCGACCGCTCGTCGCCCCGCTGCTGACCGGCTGGTCGCTGATCCGCTACAGCGCCTTCGCCGGCACGGGTGCGGCCGAGGCGGTGCGGTCCCGACTGCACGCCGAGCGCCCGGACCTCGCCGCGATGGACCTCAACCAGATGTACACGCAGCTGCCCGACGGGTCGGTGATCGTCGGCGACAGCCACCGGAAGGGCGCCGCGATCGCGCCGTTCCAGGACGAGCGGATCGCCGACGCCTTCCTCGACGAGTTCCGCGTGCTGTTCGGCGCCGAGCCGGTCGTCACCGAGCGGTGGCAGGGCGTCTACGCCTCGGGCCGCGACGAGTTCGTCGTCGACGAGGTCGCGCCCGGCGTGCTCGTCACGGTCGTCTCGACCGGCATCGGCATGACCACCGGGCTCGGGCTCGCCGAGCACGTCGTCGGGGCGCACCTCGACGGCGGGCGCGACCGGGCGCTCGACCCCGCCGCACCCACCTCGACCGTCACCTCGACCGTCTCCTCGCCCCGCACCTCGCCCCTCACCTCGCCACTCACAGAGAGCCTCACCGCATGAGCACCACGACCGCCACCACCCCGTCCGGCACCCCCGCCCCCGAGGCCGTGACCCCGATCGGGCTCGTCGTGCTCGACATGGCCGGCACGACCGTCGTCGACGACGGCGTGGTCGAGCAGGCCTTCGCCCGCGTCGCCGACCGGGTCGACCTCGGCCCGACGCTGAGCCGCGACGAGGCCCTGCAGTACGTCCGCGACACCATGGGCCGCTCGAAGATCGAGGTCTTCCGGCACCTCACCGGCGGCGACGAGGTGCTCGCGCAGCGGGCGAACGACGAGTTCGAGGTGGCCTACGGCGAGCTCGTCGACGAGTCGGGAGTCGAGCCGATCGAGGGCGCGGGCGACGTGATCGACGCCCTCCGCGCCTCCGGGGTGTCGGTCGTCCTGACCACGGGCTTCTCGCCCGTCACGCGCGACCGCCTGCTCGACGCCCTCGGCTGGACGGTCGACGCCGCCCTCTCTCCCGTCGACGCCGGCCGTGGACGCCCGGCGCCGGACCTCGTGCTGACCGCGCTGTTGCGCACCCGTGCGTCGTCGGTCGCCGCCGTCGCGGTCGTCGGCGACACCGTCAGCGACGTCCTCTCGGGGCGCTCCGCCGGGGCCGGCCTCGTCGTCGGCGTCACGACCGGCGCCCACACCCGCGAGCAGCTGCTCGCCGCGGGCGCCGACGTCGTGCTCGACAGCGTCCGCGACCTCGTCGGGCTGCCGGCCTTCGCCGGGGTCGCGGCCGCCGGCGCGTCGACGACCGCGGTCGCGTGACCACCGCCCTGCCGCGGACGGCAGTGCCGCCGCGGACGACGGACCAGGAGGCGCGGGTCGCCTCCCCGACGCCCGTCGCCTCCCCGGCCGCGCTGCCCCTCGACCCGGCCCCGACCGCCATGGTGTGGCTCGAGCCCGATCGTCCGCACGAGGCCGTCGCGGTGCCCTCGGTCGTGCTCGCGCCCGGCGACGCCCTCGTCGAGGTCGAGCTGGCGACGATCTGCGGCTCGGACGTGCACACCACCCGGGGTGACCGGACCGCACCCGCGCCGCTCGTGCTCGGCCACGAACAGGTCGGCCGCGTGGTCGCCCTCGGGCCGGGGGCGGTGGCCGTGGACGGGACGCCGCTCGCCGTCGGGCAGCGCGTCGTCTGGTCGTTGACCGTGTCGTGCGGTGACTGCGCGACCTGCCGACGCGACCTGCCGCAGAAGTGCGGGTCGGTGCGGAAGTACGGTCACGAGCGGCTCGTCACGGGGTGGGAACTGAGCGGCGGCTTCGCCACGCACGTGCACGTGCGGTCGGGCACGGCGATCGTCCCGGTCGAGGCCGACCTGCCCGCCGGGCTGTGGGCCCCGGTGTCGTGCGGCACGGCGACGGCCGTGGCGGCCCTCGACGCCGCCGCGGCGATCGTGCCCCTCGACGGCGCCGTGGTGCTCGTCACGGGAGCCGGGCTGATCGGCCTCACGGCGACCGCGCTGGCCACCGACGCCGGGGCCCGGGTCGTCGTCGTCGACCCCGATCCCGCCCGCCGGCGGCTCGCCGTCCGCTTCGGGGCGGTCGCGACGGTCGACCCGACGGCTGCCCCCGACTCGGACGACGGCCTCGGCACCGCGTTCTCCGTCGCGGGCGGTGCCCCGCTCGTCGCCGTGGAGGCCTCGGGGTCGCCTCACGCGGTGGCCTCGGCGCTCGCCGAGCTCGGCGTCGGCGGCGTGGCCGTGCTGGTCGGCAGCGTCTTCCCCGCCCCCGCGGTGCCGTTCGACGCCGAGAGCGTCGTCCGACGACTCGTGACCGTCCGCGGCGTGCACAACTACGCCCCGCGGCACCTCGTCGACGCCGTCCGCTTCGTCGAGGAGCGGCACGCGGCCTGGCCGCTCGACGCGCTCGTGGGCGAGACGGTGGACCTGCGGGACCTCGACGCCGGGATCGCGGCGGCTGCCGCGGGCGGGTCGGTGCGGGTGGGCGTCCGACCCGAGTGACCGGGCGCGGTGGCGGCCTGCGGGGGCCGCGCCGCGCCTCCTGCGTCCTCGGACGCGGACGCGGACGCGGGTGCGGACGCGGGTGGGCGTCGCTCAGGGGCCGATCGCGCGGATGAAGTGGTCGCCCTCGCGGGCCCGGCCCGACGCCGAGACGGTGAAGCGGACGATGTCGCTGCGGTACCGGTCGTCCGAGGCCTCGAAGGTGCGGCCGTCGGGGCCGCGCGTGATGCGGTGCAGCCGCAGGATCGGCGTGCCGGGCTCGACCCCGAGCAGCTCGGCGTCGAGCTCGTCGGCGGCGACCGCGTCGATCTCGTGGTCGATGTCGGCGTAGCCGAAGCCCCGCGAGTCGAGGTACTCGGTGATCGACACCGTGTCGAGGTCGACGTCGAACAGCACGCGGCCGACCTCCTCGATGAAGGTCAGGCGCTCGAGCATGGTCGGGCGGCCGTCGACGAGTCGCAGCCGGACGACGTCGACCACGAGGGCACCCGGCTCGATGCCGAGCGACCGGGCCTTGTCGTCGTCGGCACGGCGCAGCGACACCTCTTGTGTGCGGGCACCGGGCTCGCCGCCGACGTCGCGCACCCACTTGGTGAAGGGGATCGACACGTCGACCGGGTGGTGCGCCTTGCGCGCGACGACCCGCGCCGGGCGGCCGCGCCGGGTCTCGACCAGGCCCTCGGAGCGCAGGGCGGCGAGGGCGTTGCGGATCGGCCCCCGTGAGGTGCGCCACTGCTCGGCCAGCTCGCCCTCGCTCGGCACGTCGTCGCCGACCGCGAGGTCGCCGCTCAGGATGCGCCGCCGCAGGTCGTCGGCGATCTGCTCGTAGAGGGTCGAAGGCACGTGCGGATCTTACCGAGGGGTGTGGTCGGCCAGGGGCGGTCTTCGTGCGATGCTCCGTGTCGCCCTGCGTGATGACCAGCACCGTGGTCGGTACGGCGCTTGTCGGATGCTGTGGTGGTCATCACCGAGGGAGGCCCCACCAGGGCATCCCACCGCGACCCGCCCCTGTCGTAGCGTCGTGGGCATGGACACCGAGAGCGAGATCCGCGACTTCCTGACCAGCCGACGGGCGCGGGTGCGGCCCGAGCAGGTCGAGCTGCCGGGCGGGCCCGGACGCCGCGTGCCCGGACTGCGGCGGAGCGAGGTGGCACTGCTCGCGGGCGTCAGCGTCGAGTACTACACGCGGCTCGAACGCGGGCGCCTCGGCGGGGTGTCCGAGGTCGTGCTCGACTCGCTCGCCACCGCCCTGTTGCTCGACGACGCCGAACGCGAGCACCTGGCCGACCTCGCCCGCGCCGCGAACGAGTCGCCCGTGCGCGCCCGGCGGCGACGTCGTCCGCCCGAGACCGTCTCGCGCAGCATGCAGCTCGTGCTCGACGCCGTGACGGCCGGGCCCGCGTTCGTCCGCAACGGCCGCATGGACGTCCTGGCCGAGAACGCGCTCTTCCGTGCGCTCTACTCCGACCTCTACGCCCTCGACGAGCGGCCCGTGAACCTCGCCCGATTCGTCTTCCTGCACCGCGAGCTCGCCGAGGCCTTCTATCCGTCGTGGTCGGTCGCCGCCGACATCAACGTCGCGATCCTGCGCACCGAGGCCGGCCGTGACCCGCACGACCGCGCCCTGCACGACCTCATCGGCGAACTGTCCACCCGCAGCGACGAGTTCCGCGTGCGCTGGGGCGCCCACGAGGTGCGCCACCACACGTCGGGCCAGAAGCGTTTCCACCACCCGGTCGTCGGTCAGCTCGACATGGTCTACGAGGCCATGGAGCCGATGGGTCGCCCGGGCCTGAACTTCCTCGTCTACAGCGCCGAGCCCGGCTCGCCGACCGAGGAGCGCCTCCGCCTCCTCGCCAGCTGGGCGGCACCGCAGGCCGACCCGGCGGTCGTCCGCGCCGACGCGCCGGACCGACCCGACGTCCCGAGCGGACCGCGCGAGGCGGCCGGATCGTGAGCCGTCTCGCGACGTGGTGGCGCGCCTCCTGCGAGATCTCCGACCTCACGCGCGACCGAGAGCAGGAGGCGCGGGTGCTGGACGAGATGGCGGTGCGTCTCGAGCCGGGCCCCTGGGCGATCGCCGCGCTCTTCCACCGCCGCGCGCCCGGCGTGACCGACGCCGCCGAGACCTCCGCCACCATGGAGACCACACCACCCCCGAACGCCGAGGAGGCACGACCGTGAAGTACACCCGTCTGGGAACCACAGGCCTGCAGGTCAGCCGCATCGGCCTCGGCTGCATGAGCTACGGCGACCCCACCCGGGGCCTCCACTCGTGGACCCTCGACGAGGCGGCCTCGGCACCGTTCTTCCGCCAGGCCGTCGAGCTCGGGGTCACCTTCTGGGACACCGCGAACGTCTACCAGCAGGGCACCGGCGAGGAGTTCGTCGGCCGCGCGATGCGCGAGTACTCCCGCCGCGAGGACGTCGTGCTGGCGACCAAGGTCAGTGGTCGCATGCACGACGGCCCCGGCGGCTCGGGCCTGTCGCGCAAGGCGATCCTCGAGCAGATCGACGCCTCGCTCACGCGACTCGGCACGGACCACGTCGACCTGTACCAGATCCACCGCTTCGACCCCGAGACCCCGGTGGAGGAGACGATGGAGGCGCTCCACGACCTGGTCAGGGCCGGCAAGGTCCGGTACACGGGCGCCTCGAGCATGTTCGCCTGGCAGTTCGCGAAGATGCAGACCGCCGCCGTGGTCAACGGCTGGACGCCGTTCTCGACCATGCAGGACCAGTACAACCTGCTGAAGCGCGAGGAGGAACGCGAGATGATCCCGCTCTGCGCCGACCTCGGCGTCGGGCTCGTGCCGTACTCGCCGCAGGGCAAGGGGCGGCTCACCCGACCGCGAGGGGCGACCACCGAGCGGTCCGCCGTCGACGAGGTCGCGAAGGCCTTCGACGTCGACGAGGACGGCCCGATCATCGACGCCGTCGAGCAGGTCGCCGCCGAGCACGGGGTGTCGATGGCCCAGGTCGCCGTGGCCTGGGTGCTGCGGAACCCCGTCGTCTCGGCCCCGATCGTCGGTGCGACGAAGCCGCACCACCTCGCCGACGCCGTCGCCGCGCTGGACGTCGAGCTCACCGACGACGACGTCCGCCGCCTCGAGGAGCCCTACCGGCCGCAGGCACCGTTCTGGTGGTGAGGCGCCCGCCTCACGACTGCAGCGCCTCCGTCGGCGGGGTGCGTGCCGCTCGCACCGCGGGCCACAGCCCGGCCAGCGCCCCGATCACGAGCGTCGCGACGAGTCCGGCGACGAGCACCACCGGCGGGATCGACGGTGGCCACCCCCGCAGAGCGGCGAACACCGCGGTCACCGCCACGCCGAGCAGCACCCCGGCCACCCCGCCGAGCAGCGACAGGAACAGGGCCTCGGCCAGGAACTGCTGCCGGATGTGCGACCGCGTCGCCCCGAGCGCCCGCCGCAGCCCGATCTCGCGCCTCCGTTCGAGCACCGAGATCACCATCGTGTTCGCCACGCCGATGCCGCCGACCAGCAGCGCCACCCCTCCGAGTCCGACCAGCAGCCCGGTGAACGCCTGGTCCGCGGCCTGCTGCGCCGCCAGCGCGTCGGACGGCCGCGTCACCTCCACGTCGGACGGGCTCCGCGGCTGGATGGACCGGGCGAGCACGTCGCGCACCTGTGGCACCCGGGCGGGGTCGGCCCGCACGTAGACCGCGGTCGGGTGGACGGGCGAACCGGCCAACGCCTCCGCGGCCCGTTCACCGATCAGCGCCGACGAGTCGATCTCGGCCGCCAGCGGCACCGGCTCGAGGATGCCCGCCACCACGTACTCGGTGCTGCCGATCATCACGTGCCGCCCCGGCTCGGTGATGCCCAACCGGTTCGCCGCCTCGGCGCCGAGCACGACCACGGGGTACCGCGCCATGCCGTCGGTCAGCCAGACGCCCTTCGCCACGCGGGCCTCGAGCACGTCCAGCAGCGTGGGTGACGCCGACCGCACCGTGATCCCGTTCGTGTTGCCCGCGGGCACCGCGCTGTTGCGGTACACGCCGACGTCGGCCACCGTGCCGGTCGTCGCGGCCGATCGCACCCCCTCGGTGTGCCCGGCCGACACCCCCGCCGTCAGGGGCAGGTCGACGGCCTCGCCGAAGAAGTCCTTCCCCTGGGAGGCCGAGAGCAGGTTCGTGCCGAGCTCGTCGAGGGTCGCCGCGAGCTTCGCCTGGCTCGACGTCGAGATGCCGACCACGGCGATCATGGCGGCGATGCCGATCGCGATGCCGAGCGCCGACAGCACGGCCCTGGTGGGTCGGGACGCCAGCCCCGACACCCCCAGTCGCACGACGTCCGACCCGAGGAGGCGCGAGGGCGTCTCGGAGGCGCTCATGCGGTCACCCCCGCGAGGCTCGCGCTGTCGTGCACCAGGTGACCGTCGCGGATCGTCACCCGCCGGGGCAACCGCTCGGCGAGCTCGACGTCGTGGGTGATGACGACGATCGTGGTGCCCTCGGCGTGCAGCTCGCCGAGCAGCGACACGATGCCCTCGCCGGCCTTCGTGTCGAGGTTGCCGGTGGGTTCGTCGGCCAGCAGCAGCGACGGGCGGTGCACGACGGCCCGCGCGATGGCGACGCGTTGCCGTTCACCGCCCGAGAGCTGGTTCGGCCGGTGGGTCAGGCGGTGCCCCAGTCCGACCCGCTCGAGGGCCTCCCGCGCTCGTGCTCGGCGCTGCCGGAGCGGCACGCCCGCGTAGAGCAGGCCGTTCGCGACGTTGTCGGTCGCGCTGACGCCCTCGCTGAGGTGGAACTGCTGGAAGACGAACCCGATGCGGTGCGCCCGCAGGGCCGACAGCTCACGGTCGTTCTGCTCGGCCACGTCGACGCCGTCGACGAGCACGGTGCCCGAGGTGGGGCGGTCGAGCGTGCCGAGGACGTTCAGCAGGGTCGACTTGCCCGATCCCGACGGGCCGACGATCGCGACGAGCTCGCCGCGGTCGATCCGCAGCGACACCGACGACAACGCGGTCGTCGGGGGCCGGCCGTACTCGCGCGTGACGTCGTGCAGCTCGATCACGGCGCTCATGCGGGCACCACGACCTCGTCGCCGGCACGGACGTCGCCCGTCACCTCGACCCGGTCGCCGGCGAACAGGCCGGCCTCGACCGGCACGGCCGTCGTCGTGCCGTCCGGCTGGAGCACCTCGACGACGAAGCCGTCGTCGACGGCCGCGCCCAGGGCGAGGACCGGCACGTGCAGCACGTCCTCCTTCACCTCCGAGACGAAGTCGACCTGCACCGACGCGTCGGTCAGGTCGCCGGCCGCCGCCGGATCGTCGAGCGACACCGTGACGGGGACCGTCGTCTTGCCCGTGGTCTCGTCGGCCACGGCCGCCCCCACGTCGGACACCCGCCCGGGAACGGTGCCGTGACCGGGCAGCGCGACCGAGACGACCCCGTCGACGGCGGCCAGCGGCGACCCGACGGGCAGGTCGACCGAGACGACCTTGTCGTCGCGGGCCGTGTCGTACAGGTCGCCGCCCGAGGCGTCGCCGACGGCCGCCGTGAGGGTGCTGACCGTGAACGACCCCGTGACGAACTGCAGGGCACCCCGGGCGATCGACCCGGTGCGCTCCTGGCCGGTGTCCTTCTGCCAGGCCGAGACGGCGTTCGCGGTGCGCCGGTCGAACGTGTCGTCCGGGGTGCCCGGGAAGTACCCCCAGGTCTTCAGGTTGTCCTCGAGCTGTCGCACGTCCGGGCCCTTCGCCATGCCCTGCTCGAACGCCCGCCACTGCGGCAGGGCGCCCTCGAACGCGGTGACCGGTTCGTCGTCGACCCGGAAGAGCTCGCTGCGTGCCGAGAGGGCGTCGCCGACCTTCGGCAGCGAGGTGATGGTGCCGGGTGCGGACCCGGCGATCGTGGGCCCGTCGAGGCGGCTGAGTCTGCCCGCCCTGGTCGTCGTGCCGGTCAGCGTGCCCTGTTCGACCACGGCCGTGGTGGGCCTCGTCGTCGTGCCCGCCGCGACCTCCGCGTCGGCGGCACGGGACGCCCCGGGCGGTCCGACCATGAACACGGCGGTGACGGCGGCCCCGACCACGGCCACGCCGGCGACGGACGACCAGACGACGGCTCGGCGTGACGGGCTCACCGGGTCACCGTCGTGGGCATGCTGCCGAACGCGCCGCACTCCTCGAGCACGCCCTCGGGGACGTCGTCCATCGTGTCCGTGCCGCCGGCTCCGTCGAGCTGGTCGGTCACGTCGTACCCCGCGTCACGCACGCATTCGGCCGATTCGCGCAGAATCGCGTCGAACTCGTCCTGGCTCTCCTTCTCGGACGCGGTCACGGGGCGCTCGCCGAGTTCGTCGGTCGTCGACTCCCGGCACGTCTCCGAGGCGGCCAGCAGGGCGTCCATGTCGAGACCGTCGCCCCGGGAGATCGCCACGCCGCCACCGTCACCCGAGGGGTCGCCGATGTCGACGCCCGCCTCGCGGAGGCAGCTCGCGTTCGCGAGATCCCACGCCTGGGCGTCGGCGGCGATCTGCGACTCGGACCCGGCGGGGTCGTCGGCGGCCGTCGAGCAGCCGGCGAGGGCGACGACGAGCAGGGGAAGGGCGGCGAAGAGGGTGCCACGGGTTCTGGGCATGAGAGGACTCCTGGTCTTTCACGGTCACGGGCCGCGACCGACGGTCACGGCGTCGCCCTCGTCGGGCGACGGGGTCCAGACCACCGCACGGCTCGTTGCCAGCCCGTAAACGGCGATCTTTACGTTTCGGTGACATCCGACATGTCACACTGGTGAGGGGTTTTCGCATCCCGTCCCCCTCGACCCGAACAGGAGCCAGCGTGCGCGTACTCATCGCCGAGGACGAGGTCTACCTCGCCGAAGCCGTCCAGAGCGTGCTCGAGCGTCACGCGATGGCCGTCGACGTCGTGCACGACGGTGACGCCGCCCTCCGGGCGATCGCGGTGAACGACTACGACGTCGTCCTGCTCGACCGCGACCTGCCCGGCACGCACGGCGACGACGTCTGCGCCTCGGTGACCGCCGCCGGTGACGGCCCGGGCGTCCTGATGCTCACTGCGGCCGGTCGCACCCGCGACAAGGTCGACGGCTTCGAGCTCGGTGCCGACGACTACCTCGTCAAGCCGTTCGAGTTCCCCGAACTGATCGCCCGGCTGCGCTCCCTCGCCCGGCGCCCGCGTCAGGCCCGTCCGCCGGTCACGGTCCGCGGCGACCTGCGCTACGACCCGTTCCGTCGCGAGGTGTACCGCGACGGTCGCTACGTGAACCTGACGCGCAAAGAGTTCGCGGTGCTCGGCGTGCTGCTGGCGGCCGACGGGGGCGTGGTCAGCGCCGAGCGGCTGCTCGAGAAGGCCTGGGACGAGAACGCCGACCCGTTCACGAACTCGGTGCGGGTCACGATCTCGAACCTCCGGCGACGCCTGGGCGAGCCCTGGGTGATCCACACCGTCCCCGGCAGCGGTTACCGCATCGCCGCCGAGGCCGGCTCGTGACCGGCGGCGTCGACTCGACACCCACCAGGACCAGGAGGCGCGGGCTGCGTCACCGGGGCAGCGCGCGCCTCCGGCTCACCGTCACCTTCAGCGCGGTGCTGACGGTCGTGGGCCTGTCGATCGTGGCCTCGGTCCTCCTCGTGATGCGCTTCGTGCCCGACTACCGCATCACCGCCCTGCGCACGTCGAGCGTCGAGCCGGGCGACCTCGCGTCGCCGACGGCCTCATGGGCGCCCTCGGCCGACGCCGGCGTGGTCGCCGGTGGGGCGCCGCCCGCCGCCGGGACACCGCCCGTCCCCGAGACGCTGCCCGTCCCCGAGACCGCCGAGTTGCGCCCGGCGGTCACCATCTCGGGTGAGAGCGACCTCCTGCGCGTGCTCCTGACGACGTCGTCGATCGTGTTCGTCGTCGCGCTGGTCGTCGGCGTCTGGCTGAGCTGGGTGGTCGCCGGGCGCCTCCTCCGGCCGATCGAGCACCTCGCGACCGCGGCGCGCGAGGCCGAGCACGGCGCCGCGGGGTCGTTCCGGCGACGGCTCGCCACGACGGCGCCCGGGCGCCCCGACGACGAGTTCGGACGCCTCGCGTCGACGTTCGACGACATGCTCGACCGGCTCGACCGTTCGTACGAGACCCAACGCCGCTTCGCCGCCAACGCGTCGCACGAGCTCCGCACGCCCCTCGCGACGACGCAGGCGATGCTCGACGCGGCCCTCGCGCTCGACCCGACAGGCGTCGGCGACTCGGCCGGCTCGCCGCCGGCGGTGACGATCCGACGCCTGCGCGAGATGAACACGCGCAGCATCGCGACGGTCGAGGCACTGCTCGCCCTGTCCGACGCGCAGTCCGGCGACGGCGTGGCCGCCGACCGGGTCGACCTCGTCGCCGTGGTCGACGAGGTCCTCGCCGCCACGGCGTCCGCCGCCGCCGAGGCGCGCGTCGAGGTGCGCCGCGCCTCCCGTCCTGCGCAGGTCACCGGAGACCGGGCCCTGCTCTCCGTGCTCGTCGGCAACCTCGTGCGCAACGGCATCGGTCACAACGTGCCCGGCGGCCGGCTCGACGTGACGGTCGGCACCGACGCCTCGGGGGCGGCGACCCTGCACGTGGCCAACGGCGGCGAGGTCATCGACGCGGCAGAGGTGACGCGCCTGACCGAGCCCTTCTACCGGTCGGCGGGCCGGGTCGCCGGCTCCCACGGCCTCGGCCTGGCCCTGGTCGCGGCCGTCGCCGAGACGCACGGGGCGACGCTGACGCTCGACGCGCCTCCTTCGGGCGGGCTCGCCGTGCGCGTGGTGTTCGCCGCGCCCGCGGTCGTCCGCTGACCACGGGGCCGACGAGACGACCGCGTCCGCTCGGCACCTCCGGGGGACACCGGGGTCGGCCAGCCAGCCGACTGTGCGGCGGACCGGGCGCTCCTAGGCTCGGTGGTGGGCCCGTCAGGCCGGGCCGACCGGCCCCGGAGGCCGGCTCCGCGACCGGGGGTGAGACGTTGACCGAGCAGGGTGGCGTCCCCGCGGACCGCCCGACGACGACGGAGCGCCCGACGCCGGGGCGCCCGACGACGATCATGCGTCCGGGTCAGCCCCTCGGGCTGAGGCTCGACGCCCGGCTCGACGAGTTCAGCGACCTGCTGCTCGACTGCTCGCTCGAGGACGTCGGCGCGACCGGCCGGTCGTGGTTGCGCGACCGGTACGCCGAGATCGTGCCGATCGTGCTCGGTCCGGCCCTCGCCGCGGTCGAGCACGGTCGTCCGGTGTCGGCCTCGTGCCTCGACGAGCTGCGTGCCGTCGCCCGCCGCAGCGCGGCCTGCCCCGACGTCGACCTGGCCGTCGTCCTGCGGGGCGCCCTGCCCGCGCTGCGCATCTTCTCGCTCGTCATGCACTCGGCGTCGGGCGGGCAGGCCGGGGCGCTCGTCCTCGCGATGGCGCGCGCCTCGCAGGTCGCCCACGAACTCGGCACCTGCTGGGCCGAGGAGTGGGCGCGGCACCGGCCCCGTCTCGTCGCCGCCCCGCCGGGCGCGGGACCAGGAGGCGCGGGCGGCACCCAGCCACCCCTCGCGGCCCCGGGGCCCGACGTCGTGCTCGACCTCGTGGCCGACGCCCCCGACCTCGACGACGTCGAGCGGCAGATGCTCACGCTCACCGCCTACGGCCTCTCGAACGCCGAGATCGCCCGCGAGACGGCCTACAGCCGCCAGGCCGTGGCCTGGCACCTGGCCCGCCTGATGCGGACGTGGAGTGCCCCGAACCGGACGGCGCTCGTCTCGGTCGCGTTCGTCAAGGGCGTCATCCGGTCGCGCGTCGTGCGGCGGGGGCGCCGTCGGGACGGTCAGGGGGCGGTCGAGGCGCCGAACCGAACCGCGCCTCCTGCCCTGCCACCGGCCTGACGGCGCACGCGAACCCGCCCCGGCGTCCGGTGAGGACGTCGGGGCGGGTTCGTGGCGCCGCGGTGGGGTCAGCCGCCGTTGATGCTGATGACGTTGTCGGTCTTGACGTTGTTGCCGAGCACGCCCCAGTTCAGGTAGCCGCCGTCACCGTTGTTGGTGACCTTGCCGGGGCCGTCGAACCAGTAGATGACGTAGCTGCCGCCCTTGATGTCGATCGGCTGGGCGTCGACGATCGAGCCCTCGACGGCGATGTCCTGGTTCTTGTTCACGACCGCGACCGTGAGCCGGTCGGGGTTGCCGGCGTTGTAGTAGCCGACGTCCAGGGCGGCCAGCACGGCGCCCGACCGGTCGCCCTGGTCGTTGACGGCGGCGCTGATCGCGCTGACGATCGCCAGCGGGTCGAGGGTGACGCTGCCCGTGATCGGGCTGCCGGTGCTGGACTCCGGCGAGGCGGGGGCGGTGGTCGCCGCCTGTGCCGGGGCGGCGGCGAATCCGCTCAGCCCCGTGACGGCGACGCCGCTCACGGCGACGGCGGCGATGATCGTGGCGGTCTTCGACTTCAGCTTGCTCATGGTTCGTCCTCTTTCGTTGTCGTAGGAGTTCGAGTTGCGGTGCTTCGTGTTGTCGAGTGGAACTGCCTTGCGAGAACGATCCTGTGGCCGCCGGCGGCGCGATGCACGCGTTCGCCGTCGACGTTGGTCGGGTGACCAACGATGGGTCCGGGCGGCGCGTCACCGGTGTACGACGCCGACGACGGCCCAGGTCACCTGCGCGTCACCTGTCGTCCAGACGTGTGCCACTCCGCTTCCCTACCGTTCGGCGTGGCCCCACCGGGCCGCCGACGCAGGTCGGTGCACGCACCCACGAGAGGCACGATCATCACGACCACGACCCCCCGCCGCCCCCGACGCTCGGCCGACCGCCGACCCGTCCGCCGCGCCTCGGTGCTCGCCGCGAGCACGGGCCTGGGCGTGCTGCTCTCGGGCTTCGGCGCCCTCTCGGCCTCGGCGGCGACCCCCTTCGAGCCCGACCGGCTGAGCTACCCGTACACGTCGAACGCGACCTACGACTACGTGCCGATCATCGACCAGTTCACGACGCTGCGGGCCGAGCGCCCCGACATCATCGCGCTGAACGACGAGAAGACCGTCGCGATCAACCAGGGCGCCACCCCTGCCCGGGTCGACCGGGCGATCGTCGACCAGTACGCCGACATGTCCGTCTCGATGTCGGACGGCCTCGGCACCCGGCTCGGCGAGATCTACCGCACCGCCCGCGCCGCCGGCGAACTGCCGAAGACCTCCGCACTGCTCGCGAAGGACGGCGGGCTGGTCGGCTACTACTCGTCGTCGAACCCCGCCAAGGAGCACTTCGACTACGACCGCCCGTACATCCGGTTCCCCGAGCGACTCACCTACCGCGACAAGCCGGGTGGCGACGCCTGGGCCTCGACCTCGGGCGCGTACCCGAGCGGCCACACCTCGCAGGCCTACTGGCAGGGCACCTCGCTCGCCACGATGCTGCCCGAGCTCGCCCCCCAGATCCTGGCCCGCACCTCCGAGGCCGGCGACAACCGCGTCGTCATGGCCGCGCACTATCCGCTCGACGTCATGAGTGGTCGCATGATGGGCCAGGAGATCGTCGAGCGCCGCTGGGCCGACCCCGAGTTCCGCGTGCTGTTCGAAGAGGCGGGCGCCGAGCTGCGCGACGTCCTCGAGACCGGATGCGGCACCTCCTTGGACGTCTGCATCGCCGCCGACACCCCCTACCTCTCGGACCAGGAGGCGCTGGCCGTCTACCAGGACCGCATGAGTTACGACTTCCCCCTCGTCGGCACGGCCGGGCAGGCCATGACCGTCCCCGCCGGCGCGGAGTCGTTGCTGATCTCGAGCCGCCCGACCCTGACCGACGACCAGCGTCGCCAGGTCCTCGCCCTCACCGCCATCGACTCGGGCCGTCCGCTCGACGAGGGCACCGCCGGCAGCTGGCAGCGCCTCGACCTATCGGCCGCCATGTCGGTGCCGATCACCGTCGCGGCGGACGGCACGGTGTCGCTTGCCGCCGCACCGGTCGACCCCGCACCCGTCGACCCGGCCCCCGTCGACCCGGCACCCGCCGACCCGGGCGCGACGGTGCCCGTCGTGCCGGCACAGCCCGTCGCCGGAGGCGCGGTGCAGCAGCACACGCCCGGCACGATCACCGCGGCCGACGCGGCGACCCGTGACGCCGCCGCCCGTGACGCGGCTGCTCGCGCCGACCTGGCCTACACCGGCTCCGACCGCGTGGTCGGCATCGTCGCCGCCGCACTGGGGTTGCTCGCCGCGGGCGTCGGCCTGGTCGTCCTCCATCGACGTCGGGCCGCGCGCCGACCGTAGACCTCGACGACAGGTCAGCATGCGCTGTACAGTTCAGCGCATGCTGACCATCGCCCCGCGCCTCGACGCGATGAGCCGGCTGGGACGCGCGTTGAGCGACCCGACCCGCTCGCGCCTCCTGCTCGAACTGCTCGACGCGCCGGGGTACCCGGCCCGGTTGGCCGAGACGCTCGACCTGACCCGGTCGAACGTGTCGAACCACCTCGCCTGCCTGCGTGGCTGCGGCATCGTCGTCGCCACCTCCGAGGGCCGCCGCACGCGGTACGAGATCGCGGACCCGCACCTGACGGCGGCCCTTCGCGCCCTGGTCGACGTCGTGCTCGCCGTCGACGACGGGGTCGGCTGCACCGACGAGGCCTGCGACGTGCCGCTCTGCTGCGGGCCCGGCGCATGAGCCTGCCGATCGGGCCCGACGTCGTCGCGGGGCGCGTCCCCGGGGCTTCCGCCCTCACCGCCGCCCGCCGCCTCGTCCTGCAACGACGCATCCGCTGGATCGTCGCCGCCACCATCGCCTACAACGTCGTCGAGGCGGTCGTCGCGCTCGCCGCGGGCACCGTCGCGTCGTCGACGGCCCTGATCGGGTTCGGCCTCGACTCGATCGTCGAGGTGCTCTCGGCCGCCGCGGTCGCCTGGCAGTTCGCGGCCCCCGACCCCGAGAAGCGGGAGCGCACGGCCCTGCGCGTCATCGCCGTCGCCTTCTTCGCGCTCGCCGCCTACGTCGGGGTCGACGCCGTGCTCGCTCTGACCGGCCTGCGCGAGCCCGAGCACAGCGGCGTCGGCATCGTGCTGGCCGCCGTGAGCCTCGCGATCATGCCGTTCCTCAGCCTGCTCGAACGCCGCACGGGCCGAGAGCTCGGGTCGGCCTCGGCCGTCGCCGACTCGAAGCAGACGCTGATCTGCAGCTACCTGTCGGCCGCCGTGCTGATCGGTCTCGTCCTCAACCTCGCCTTCGGCTGGGCCTGGGCCGACCCGGTCGCCGGGCTCGTGATCGTCGTGTTCGCCACGCGCGAGGGTCTCGAGGCCTGGCGCGGCGACGCCTGCGCCGTGCCCGTCTCGGCGCTCACGGGCGAGCGCGACGTCGAGGCCTGCGACTGCTGCTGACGCCCGACCGCCCGCCCGCGACGAGGGAGCCGATCCGGGCACCATGTCAGAGAACGCGGTCAGTGCGCTCGACTCTTCCTCGGGGGCTCATCTCGCCTGGCCATCCTGACCGCCGGCACGCCCACGTTCTTCGTGGACGGCGAGCTCGTCGAGCTGACCTCCCTCGACAGCCTCTCGACCGCCATCGAGGAGGCACTGGCCCGCCGCGACGGGTGAGGTCGACGAGGCCGCGCCGGGCGGACTGCGACGGGCCGCGGTCGGCCCGTGCTCCCACTGGTGCGCGATCGAGTGCGTGTGTCAAACTAGAACCGTCGGGCTATCGCGGTAGCTGCGAAAGTGAACCCTGGGAGATCTCGCACGGCGAGGCCCAGGGTTTTGCGCTTAACCTGGCGCCGCTTCGCAGAACCTGATCGACGCCCGGGGGCACAACTCGTCCGATCATCTTGCGCGATCGAGGAGGCCGAGGTCAGGCCGGTCGGGGACAGTGCTGCTCTCTTCAGGGCAGCATGCCCTGCGCGGCCGCGTCTAGGCATACGGGCGTGCTTTCGTTGTCGAAGCAAACGGTTCGAATAGCCGATGGTACGTCGGAGTCGGTCACGGTGTACTGCCCGAGCGCGTCGGGGTAGCGCTTGAGGCCTGATGCCCACTCGTCGACGCCCACGCAGTCGCGGACGGTGCGGTCGAATTCGATGTCATTGACCTCGTCAAGCGGAACGGCCGCGGCGGCCTCGAACGCTGACACGCACGCCGACCCCGGCGCGGCTACTGCGCTGGTCTCAGACGGCACATTGTCGCGACCATCGAGATAGGCCAGGCCCAGGGAGGTGCCCAGGAGTACCACTGCCGTCCCCACGAAGACCGGGATGAAGCCCCGGAACAGACTTTTCTCCCTGGGTGCCCGCCTCACGGCCGGCGCCGGTGCGTGGGGCGCCGCTTTTGCGCGCTGCGCCTCAGGCTTTGCAAACGGGGTGACGCGGGTCTGGCCCGTCCACTTCTGGCCGTCCCAGTACCGCTCTACCCATTCGTCGCGATGATCAGGCAGCCACCCCGCTGGCATGTTCTCCATGCGGTCAGTCTGCTCCAGCTCAACAGGTACGCGTGAACTGCTCAGAGGCTGCCCTGGGCCACCACCCACTGCTGCCGGAGATCGGGGTAGGCGCGGGCGATGTGGGTGAAATCCCGGTCGTAGTGCACGACGGTGGCCTGGTTCACGACTGCGTAGGCGGCGATGAGGACGTCGACGGCGCCCGCTGCCCGGCCCATGTGAGCGGCGAAGAGAGCGGATCGGATGGCCGCCACGTCTCGCACCTCCGGATGCACCCGGCAGTCCGAGAAGGCACCAGCCAGCGTCAGGACGATCGCGGAGTGGTCCTCGAGGCTTCGGGCGCTGAAGCCGTATTCGGCCGCGACAGGCGGGCAGATGAGGATGTCGTCCGGCGCGGTCGTCCGGATGATCGCCTCGATCGCTGCACGAACCGCCGGCTCGGTGGCGACCCGCTGCCACGCCGAGTTGTCGATGATGACGCGGGGCCGCCGCACTTCCACCTCGTGCTCGTCGGGCTCGGCGAGGTGGAGCCCCGGACGGCCGGTGCTCACGCGTCGATCGTCCCCGGGCCTGCTGGCCGCGGATCGACGTCGACCTCGATCCCGCTCAACGTGGCCAAGGCCTCGAGCTGCACCTGCCGCTTCACGATGTCGCCGAGTGCCTGGTTGATGGCGTCCTTCGTCGTCCTCACGCCGAGGATGCCCTTCGCGGCTGCCAACAGCTCGGTGTCCACGTCCACGCTCGTCATCGCCATGGTGACCTCCATATGCTCGAGCCTCCGAGTTTATATGTCTCCGGCTTTCGGTGCCAGTCGCATCGATCATGCGACGACGCTTTCGCGACTCGACGCGGCGGAGCCGTCTCTCCACAGGCCGCCGCTCGCCGTCCCGCTCGGTGCGTGTCCGTGGAGGAGGCGACGGGCGGTCGGCGACGCGTCAAGCCGGGCGCGCCGCGACGCCGTCGAACAGCAGCTCGACGGTGGCTCCGAGCGCGGCGTCCCCGGGGTCGCGACGCGTCACGACGTGCAGCAGCACGGTGCCGATCAGCGACTCGACGAGGGCCTCGAGAGGGGCGCCGTCCCGGATCTGCCGCGCGCGCCTCCCGGACTCGAGGCGGGCGAGCAGCGCCGCCCGCGTGACCGAGGTGACGCGCTCCTCGTAGTGCTCGGCGACGGCGGCGTCCTCGGCCGTCGCCGCGATCGACGCGCGGATCAGCCCGCCCGCCGCGGGCGAGGCGAAGGTCGAGAAGGAGGCGCGGAGCCAGTCGAGCACGTCCCGACGCACGTCGCCCGTGTCGGCCACCTCGAGGTGGGGCAGCAGATGTCCCGTGAGCATGCCCTCGGCCACCAGCGCCGCCTTCGCCGGGTACCAGCGGTAGATCGTCGCCTTGCCGACCCCCGCCGCCGCCGCGATGCGGTCGAGCGAGAGCTTGTCGTAGCCGCGCTCGGCCAGCTCGTCGCGGGTCGCGTCGAGGATCGCCAGGCGGGCCGCCTCGCTGCGGGCGCGGCCGGGGCGGGCGGTGCGTGCGGTGGTCACCGGTCCATCTTCGTGCACGTCCCGCCCTCCCTCGCCCGTCTCGCCGGGCGCTCGTGGCTGCGGCCCTACTGGACCGACCAGCCGCCGTCGCTCGCCAGGATCGCGCCGTTCACGTTCACCGCGTCGTCGCTCAGCAGGAAGGTGATCGACGCCGCGAGCTCCTCGGCCGTCGCGATCGTCGGGATCGCCGCCTGGAACGGACGCAGCCGCGCCGATCCCGCCTCGGACACGTTCGCGGGGAAGGGGATGCCCGTCGCGACGCCGCCCGGCGCCACCGCGTTCACCCGGATGCCCTGCTTCGCGTACATGAAGGCCGCCGACTTGGTCAGGCCGACGACGCCGTGCTTCGACACCGTGTAGGCGTTGCCCGACGCGTTGCCGCGCAGGCCCGCCTCCGAGGCCACGTTGACGACCGAGCCGCGCCCGGCCCCGAGCATCACGGGGATCACGGCGCGGGACAGCTTGAACCCGCCGGTCAGGTTGATGCCGATGACCCGGTCCCACATCGCGTCGCTCGTCTCGTGGAGGGGCGAGAAGTCGTCGTTGATGCCCGCGATGTTCGCCAGGGCGTCGATGCGGTCGCCGGCGGCCGCGACGATCGCGTCGATGTCGTCCTGCTTCGTGATGTCGCCGGCCACGGTGACCACGTCGGCGTCGGGCAGGGAGGCGACCAGCGCCTCCAGCTTGTCGGCGAAGAGGTCGACGGCGACGACGCGCCCGCCCTCGCGGGCCACGCGGGACGCGGTCGCGCGGCCGATGCCGGAGGCCGCACCCGTGACGATCACGGTCTTGCCGGCGAAGCGGCCGGGGGTCACCGTCTCGCGCCACGGGCCGTCGGCGTCGGCCGTCTCGTCGGGCACGACGCCGTCGTTGACCTGCAGCACGAGAGCGTCGACCAGCTCTTGCGGCACCTGTCCCTGGCTCATCGCGACCAGCTGCTGCAGCGGAAGACCGCGGACCGGGGTCAGCGCGTCCTCGTCGAACGCGCCTCCCTGCCCGAGCGCGGCACGGATCGCGGGCCCGCCCTCGGGGTGGTCGAGCCAGGTGCCGATGGTGCTGGAGCCGGTCAGGGGAACGGTGGCGTCGGGCATGTCGTCTCTTCTCTGAGGAGGGGCGGGTCGGGTCGGGCGCGGGAGCGGCACCCTGATTCGAAACAGATTGTCTCGCAATGCGACGGTACCGTGCGCGCAGGCCTCCGCGGCTGAGCGCCTGCCGAGAGAACGCCGACCGCCGACCCACCCCCGCTGCATCCCGCCTAGCGTCCGATGCATGACCGTCACCCTGCCTCCCGCCGCCCGCCTCGACGACCGGACCGTGGTCGTCACCGGAGCCAGCTCGGGCATCGGCCGCGCCGCCGCCCGCGAGCTCGCCCGCCGTGGTGCCACCGTCGCCGTGGTCGGTCGCAACCCCGACCGCACCCGCACGGTCGCCCACGAGATCGGCGGCACCGCCTACCTCGCCGACTTCTCCGACCTGTCGACCGTCCGCGAGCTGGCCGACCAGCTGCTCGCCGAGAACCCCCGCATCCACGTGCTCGCCAACAACGCCGGCGCCACGATCCCCGAGCGCGCGCTCACGGTCGACGGACACGAGACCACGTTCCAGGGCAACCACCTCGCCCCCTTCCTGTTGACCGCGTTGCTGACGCCGCGCCTCCTCGAGACGGCGAAGGAGGCGCCGGCCGGGTCGGTCCGCATCGTCCAGACCTCGAGTGCCGGCAACCTCTTCGGCAAGGTCGACCTGGACGACCTCGACAACGCACGGGGTGCGTGGGCCGGCGGCTTCCGCGCCTACGGCACCTCGAAGCTGCTCAACGTGCTGTTCACCCGTGAGCTCGCCCGACGCCTGCCCCGCGCCGGCGGCGGGGTCGACGCGTTCGCGTTCCACCCCGGGTTCGTCGCCTCGGGCTTCGGTGGCGACGGCGCCTTCATGACCGCGGCCAAGCGCCTCGCGGTCTCGACCGAGGACGGCGCCGAGCCGCTGATCCGCCTCGCGGGTGCCACGACCGTGCCGGCACCGAGCGGCAACTACTTCGACCGCCTCAAGGCCCCCGGCCGCGTGGCCCGTCAGGCGGCCGACGCCGACCTCGCCCGCCGCCTCTGGGAGGAGAGCGCCCGCCTGCTCGACCTCGACGAGACGATCTGACGCGGCCCGGTCCCTGGGCCCTGCCCGGCCCGCCCCGCCGGGGCGCCCGGCCTCGGCGGGCCGTCGAGTGGGCAGAAGACGTCCTTCCGCCACGTGGGACGCGCACCTTCTGCCCACTTGACCGAGTTCGTCGAGAAAGTACTTGCGCAACGAGAAAGTACTTTCTAGAGTGGGAGTCCTACGAGAGGACGACCACCATGACCACTGACATCACCGGCACCCCGGACTCCGCCGAGGCCCGGCGTCTGCTCGACCGGGCGGACGCCGTGGGCCGCAGCGCGACGTCGGCGGCGAGCTGGCCCGCCGTCGCCTTCCTGCTCGGCCTGGGTGCCGCCGCGTCGATGGGCACCCTCGCCATGGGGCTCACGACGGGCACCGCCTACTTCGTCGCGATGGGCG
>Ga0265780_10003310_pt1 | contig 21255 bp, 26 predicted proteins | sample P1T30metagenome_FD_192432 | JGI IMG/M metagenome (GOLD analysis project Ga0265780, IMG submission 192432) | Plant litter microbial communities from East Loma Ridge, Irvine, California - P1 T30 | ecosystem: Environmental > Terrestrial > Plant litter > Unclassified | place: USA: California...
CGTCAGCCTCCGCGTCTTCCACGACACCTACTTCGAAGACAAAGAGAACGTCTCCGACAACACCAAGATCTCCGTGTCAGATTTCGAAACGCAACTCACGAAACTAATCCAACACACCGAAGACTACCTCCCCCAAGAAGACGGCTACACACGCGCGCAAATCAGCGGGCTGCTGGGTATCTCAGAAGACGAACTGAACGAACGCTACATGTCCAAGTTCCCCGTGCGCGCCGAAATGTTCATGCTCCGCCAGCGCGCCCTCCACGTCTTCACAGAAGCCCTCCGCGTGATCAAATTCCGATCGCTCCTCGCATCTCCCCCATCCAACGACCGCGCATACCTCCAGTCTCTCGGTGACCTCATGAACACGACACAAGATTCCTGCCGCGAGATCTACGACTGCAGTTGTTCCGAGCTTGACGAATTGTGCGATTTAGCACGCGCGGCTGGCAGTTGTGGAAGCAGGCTTACGGGCGCGGGCTGGGGTGGATGCAGTGTGCATCTAGTGCCGAAAGATAAGGTTGAGGCGGTTAAGAAGACGTGGGTGGAGAAGTACTATAAGAAGAGGTTTCCGGATATCAGCGAGGAGAAGTTAAAGGGGGCGATCGTGGTTAGTGAGCCGGGGAGTGGGTCTGTGTTGTACAAAGTGAAGGATGGGAAACTTGCGTAGATCGTGATGTATGAACGGCAGTGTGAGGTCTGCACGCGCTCATGGAGGTTCACCGCGGCGACGTCGGACCAGGGTAGGCCGTTTGGTAGGTCATAGTCACGGCTTTGAATATGTGACAAAGATATTGGTTTGTTATGCACCACTCCATCATCACAGTTTCGTGGATGTGAAATATATCACGCAGTCAATTCGATGATGCTTTTCCTGTCAAAGTCTGGTTCATGTCACATTCGCTACTTTAGTTCTCTTCACACGTTACCAAGGTTGGCACACCGCGAGACCATGTTCGTCATCTCAGAACGTCAATGGTATGATAAAATCTGCAACACACCCGACTATATTTCTACACTAAGTCTCCTATTTTATAGCAGCGACTCACACATTCTATCCCCTTGACCCTCTATCTGTTCGAAATACTGCTCCCGTTCATACAGCACGACGCCCATCTTCACACCTGTATTCTCCCCACCCACATACTATCACCACAGATCTCCATCCATACACCAGGAGCGAAGATGACAAAGCGCAACCCCAACCGCCGCAGAAAGTCTCCACGCAAGCCTAGTCCCCAATCCAATGCACCCGAAATGCTGTACCAGGAAGCGGCCTATAACCAAGCGGGACACCAACAAGACCGGCAACATAATGGCACGCTATATGCGAGCGAAATCATGCCAGCTTTCAGCGAAGATAGCATTCAACGACAGCTAGGGGGGTACATGGTACTACCACCAACGTTTGCACCTGCCCAAGCGAACATGTGGCAGCCGGGGTGTTGGTACCCGTATACGCATCCTACTACGGGAGAGGAAGCCGCGGAGTGGTATGATGCGCGGTATGTGGACGTTGAGGAAGACTACTCTTACGGCCGCAAGCACGAGAACGGGTGTGAACGGTTCTACCACCAGGGGGACTGCTATGTTCGCCATCACTGCTACGCCCACCATTACGACGATTCGTCGACTGAGGATGCTTCCATGCCGCCGTTGTATCAGTATGTGGAGGGGTATCATGATCCCATCTTGAAGGATCTAGCACCGGATTGGTGGAGGCTGTTTGGTCATGACGTACCGAAACAGTTCATCCTTTCATCAATATCAGTGGATGATCCAGACGCGGGCTCTGAGCCGAGGAAAGCAGAGGAGAGAGATGGGGAGTGGGATGCGGCGGCGTATTTTGGGCCGTATCGTGCTTCCGACACCGAGGCATGTCGCGGGTCTGAAAGAGCGTGTGGTGAAAATGAGGCAAAAGGAAAAGACAGAAGAGAAGAAGGCGAAGACTGTGTAAATAGTACCACAACACAGAAGCCTACTGAAGGCTCTAAGCGAGAATGCAGGGGAAGAGATGACTGGGAGTGTGACTTCTGCGGCCCGGAGTGCTTTTGCTGGACTGTCAAGGGAGAGGTGATGGAGACCTGCTGATGACATTCGGTTCCGTAGGATGAGGCTGTACATAGAATGCGTGGTGTCTGAATACCGCCAGACATGCAGGAGCCAGCTTACTGCTTTGCCGAGGACGCAACCACGACTTTTTCGGTGCCCTGCCGATGTTAATCAGAACAGACTTCGTTACGAAATTCCGTTCTTGTGTTTCGGAAATCACAGCTAGCATTCTGGTGCAATGAAGGCGTCGGGGTGCATGTGATGGTGTTGTGTCGCTTGGGCGAAGCCACTCGTACGACTGTGAGGCGGATATCTCGCGTGCGGTCTTGTGCGGGATGGCTGATTCCACGTGGTTGTGCTCGCGGCATGCATGGCTCTAGACTTGCTGAAGTAATCCACATTTTGATGGAGTCATCGCGATTTGAAAAACTCATTGCGTTTGGTGGTGTGACAGGCGTGGCGCGTGGTCTGGCGATAGACATCCTGCAAGAGGCTGCGACGCGGTTCTAGCCGACGTTTGAAATCGAAAGTTTACGTTGCGCAATCTTTCGCCAGCCGGTACGATTTCCCTTTGCTTTTGCTATGAGCGTGGCATGGGAGCTGTTCGGGGTGGGGATTCTGGTGGCCCAGATAAGGAGACCCCTTTCCGCGTTCAGTCGATGTGAAGAAGCGAACCGTGATGGCGTTCTGAGCTGCACCGAAGTCCTCATAGATCTGGCTGCGTATCCGATTCAAGACAGCCTGATGTATAATGTGGCTGATGTTCCTCTCTTTTCAGCGGGATACTCCTCATCAAATGAGAGAGATCGCAATCCTCAGACTCAGCGGGATTGGGCCGAAAAGCGCACGTCTCTCCAGAAGGCAGCTTGCGAGGGGGGCTGAGGAGGCCGCTTGAAGCGGCAAATAAGGGACTCGACGTGTAGTATAATGTGCCGTGGTAATCATCGATGCGATCAGATTTTGCTGTGTCGGCTTGCAGGTGGTCGGGATGGAGCGATGTGATATCGAGCAGGTGCCCTCAGGGCTGAAGTGGGGCCATCTCTGCGCAAGCGTCATCCGCTAGTCGCCTCCTTCCCAGGGTCAACTTCACGCCTCCTGCACCACCCTTTGGGAACGCCATCAATAATGAAGCTTCACCACACATCAAATGCCAATACGCATCTCACTGTCACAGTGCTTTGTCCAGACCGAGCCACCCTAACGCACATTTCCGCAGATCGCTGCACCCGCCGTTGCTGCACCCCGGATCGCGAAGGCTGCCGCGTGTCTTTGAACCATCTGCCGGCATATCGAAACATCAGCGGACTGGCTCCCAAATGGAATACAAGCTGCCCAGCATTCATATCACATAGCTGAGAGCTCCCGACCACAGACCGCGAACTATTGGCTAATCGACAGAACTTTAAATGTGTCTTGTCCGCTTCCGTCGTTATCTCTGCATTCACCACCACGAGTACGAGTTTTCCAAACAGGCTCTCAACTATTGTATTGGAACGCTCCCTTGGAAATCATGGTCGATCAACTCCATCACTGCATGCTCGACAGCCGTTCATGGCAAGTAGGTGTCCAATCTGCACACGAACACCAAGCGAGTGAGGGCCACGCTACCTTGTAAGACACTACCGATTGGCAGAACATGGTACCATATATCGTATGATCTGCGCAAAGGGTCTGCAACTTTACTGGACTATTAATCTTCAGCGTGCCTGGCCCTTGACTTGGATCACTGCAGGGCTCTAGCCATGTTTGATAAGGCTATCACTCCAGTTGGTCATGTCCAATCATCTAACCTGTATCCCAGTGGAATTCGGCAAAGACTCCGAAAGGTGATGCTGAAGTAGGGTGACGACTTGATCCATGGCATATCTGCACGGCCCACTCTTGGTATATGCCGAGAATGCCAATGCCCTACGCCTCGAACGCTACAAAATCCACGTGGTGATGTAGCATCCACATTGAGCTAGTATCGAGCTCTGCAAACGGTTGCAAGCCATCGATCAGCGGCACTTTTGCCGCATTCAGTCGAAGCCATAACGCCGTATGTTCGGTTAGTTACCGATGCTGCTCAACTCGAACATGCTCAAGTTCAGGTTTGGACTGATCTGGACACTCGTCGCGATGTTCTGTATTGTGAAATTGGGGTATCGGCTATGCAACGACTTCGATGACACGCCAAATCGAGGTCTCGCTACATACCTCGCTACTTGTATGCCGGAATTCTATAAGGTTCAAGGTACTTCCAGTGATCAGGACCGTGGTTTATCGGCCTGATAGGATTCTAGCCTAGTATCGAAACTATACTAGCACTCCCATACCACTTTACAGCTCACAGTACAACCCCTTCCACATCGAATTGTCGACGAGCTTCATCACGCATTTGATCTTGGTTACGCAGTACTTCATCTGAGGGCCTTTGCACACATGCCCGACACTACCTTCGTACAAGCAATAGCACTCGAACGAAATTGCAGACACCGGCAAATCGCACACGGGTAGCTGGATGTCGAGAATGGCTCAAATACCACACCATATGAGCAATAATGAAACAGAACTATCCATGGCAGCTGATTCTCCACAAAGCAATCGATTGCTGAGTCTACCAGCGGAATTGCGGGAGCAAATCTACCGTAACATCCTCTCATCGCCCGAACAAGGCCCAGAAATACTTCATACCTGTCGTCAGATCGAGCGAGAAGCACGCAAGTTTCTCTATCAGAGACCTATCAGCTTCCCCAATCAACTCTCGCTATACACTTGGGTAGACGCAACGCCTGACGATCTCCTCTCGCATGTCACCGATATATCAGTTGCGATTCGGGATATAGACCTTCGACCTATACTGTGCCCACACGCGTTCACACCGTCATCGTCATTACGGCCTCAGCTACTCACTTGGGAATTGTACGAAGCGGAAATTGGCAAGCTCATCTCGACGCTAGGAAGACTGCTGAACATCAAGACAATAACTATCATATCACCTGCGATATGCCAGTCCCACCTCTACGGCGAGTTCGTGTCCAGGGTTTTGGGTGGCCTTGATTTGATATCGTCGAATCTCCGGGTTGTACACGTCACCAGTCTGCAATCCTGAGTTCTAGCGGAGCAGCAAAGGACGTCCAAACTCCATCAGCTCGTCGTTTCTCTGATGACTACCAGACGCATTGTCTCCTAGCACTAAATGCACTTTATCTTCGCACATCAAGCATTCAAGCCCCTTCACTGGGGCCTGTTTCCAATGTCTCCACACCGTCAACGAGGTCTTTGCAGCTCAGTAAGAATCCCCATCCTCCCATGTTGAATTCAACCATCTCCTGGGCGAATTTTGGGCTAGTTGTAGCAGTTCCGTTGCTCAACAAGAGGCAGTCCCAATTTCTCCAAACCGCATCTGTCAAACTAGCAGCAACACATTGGTCTGTGTTGCAGCCTGCAAAGATCAATGTCCTGATACCGCGAGCCTTCAAAACACTCTCGACATTGGTCCCTCCCCAGAACCCCGACAGTCGATTCTTCCAAACTCTTAGATCATCAGGGGGGGCCAAACTCTCCAAAGCACTGCAGAGATTGGTATTCCATTGATCGCGCATGAGAACGGCGCCGCCTTCGACCGTAGATCCGTCATCTAGCGTTATGGGTCCGATGTTCGTTCCAAGACTAGGTACCTCGCGATCGCCCTTGAAGTTTGTGTCCATTGAGAAACCACGGACAATCGCAGGGGGTATAGTCTCGATATCCTCATCTGTGAGACCCCAACCGAGCCAAAGAATTTGAATTCCGGCCTTCCTGCATGCCGGTGTCGCTTGCTCGGTGAGCCTTTCCACAACTTGCAGACCCAGGCTGTTCGACGGCCGCCCAAATGCTGGGGACAGAAAGTAGTTTTGCATATCGACGACTACTAGCGCAGTCTGGTGGGATCAATGATGGCACGCGAGTCCTGTGTGCGTAGTGTCATGCGAGGGTAGACCTTGGGGCTGTTGGGCGCGGCAGGATGCGTTATGTCGTAGCCTTCCTTCTCGGAGTATAGCCAGAAGTTCTCTGCGCCCCCAATGACCTTCATTTCTTCGCTCGCTGGTGTACGAAGAGCGTTGCCTTCGTGAGTAGGAGACCATCAGACTCAGAATTAGGATGTGGATGTATGATATTGTAAAGAAGCACGGGAAAGACGATGTGCGCAAGCTGTTTGTTGCACCAATGTAATGGGTCGCTTTCGGTCTCGGTCTCGCGTACTAGCGAAACTGGAAGGCGCGTTTGGCCCGCAAACGCATTTATCATTGAGTTACTAAAGTTGGAATCAATCAATAGTAAATGAAGAAATTGTGTCATTGATTGCGATGTTCGATCATAGCTTTCACCGGCGTGTGGTAGTGTTCGTTTGAAGCCCTTGAGAGAGTGAACCTTTGTATGGCAGTGGTGACTAGTTTAGATTTGTCAGCGGACTGGGCGGCGGGGATCGGCCATTCTGCTAGCGACAAGAGGCATCAGACCGAACAGCATGTCAGCAGACCTTGATCTCATTATACCATCAGGCAACTCACGATGTCGAGTAGTGGCGTCGAGAAACGCGGGTCTGCGTCCACGGTGCGAGTAAGTAGGTTTGCTAGCATTTATCCGGCTTAGGCCGCTGCGGGTCCTTGCATCCGCTTCAGACGCGACTCTGCCACGACATCCGCGTACAGCTATAGAGCATCGAACATCGCATTCCGAGCGCTCAGAACGCGTCTAACAGCAGACTAACGCGTCTTCCAGGCTTGTGATCTGTGTCGCAAACGGAAGCGAAGATGCGTGTGGAACCACGGTGCTCAGGGCTGCTCGCCGTGCACCAATTTGAAAGAAACGTGCATGACCACGTACACGCGCAAACAAAGGTCGAAACCACAAAGAGGGTATGATCTGACTGCAGCTCTCAAATGGAAGTCTCATTGACGATAATTCAGCAACCGCATATCTGAGTATGAGGATCGGATCAAGAGGCTAGAGTCTCTGCTACATGAGCGGAACGTGGCACAACCACACGTGCGCCAACAACCGGTCATGCAAACAACAGAACATTCACCTCCAATATCAACATGGGTAGATTCGTTGCGTCATGAGGTGGAGGCTGGCCCTCATCCCCAACTTCCAGACTTCGACCCTTTTGACATGGAAAGCTTCCTACCGGATAATGATGGTTTGTTTGCAGATGACCTGGGCGCGTTGTCTACCGGCGGTTCTAGTCACGACTCTTCGACGTTAGATCCCTCGTTGCAGGCTCCGTTAGATGGCATCTATATCTCCGCCAACTTCCAAGAGGATGTTGCTTTCCTGCAAGCTGCACAATTTGGGACGGGGCCGACGGAGGATCTCAGTCTATCACCGCTGCCAATAGTAACCAGTCCAACTAGTGACTGGTATCTCCCACCCCCGGAGCTCGGAACGACACTGCTTGCGGAGTTCCTGACTGACCTAAATACCGCCTATCCGCTCTACCAACCACATGTCATTGCCGACCACCTTCGGACATGTTATGCGGGGCTGCCTGATGATTCGGCAATCGCTTGGACGAGTGCGTACATCGTCTTTGGTATGGCACATCATATGCGTGGCATGAGTTCGACTGGTGACAGCCATAACATGGACATGGCCCAGTACTACCTTGCCCGCGCTTACTCCACACTTGACTCTCTACTCACAGCGCCGCCATCCCTAGGACAGGTACAATGCCTTGTCGGTATTGCGTTACTCATCGTCGCCAGCCCATGCAGTAATAAGAAGCCAGCGGGTCAATTCGTCTCCACCGCCCTCCGTGTCATCAGAAGTCTAGCCAACGAAGGCAAGAAAAGCAATGCAACGGCACAGGAGCTCAGTGACGGCGCACACCAGCGTCGCGTTTTCTGGATCTGCTTCACCAACGACATCAGCCTGAGCATTTTAAGCAACACGCAACCAACACACCAGCTTCAAGACGTAGCCAACTGCTCCGATTTTGTAGCAGACGAGCTTGGTGCGCTCACTGCGACCGAGGGCACCTGGCGAGCGCATATCTTCTGGCTCTTCACAAGGATAGCCTTACTTCAGACCGAAGCCATCGACCAGGTACTCTCTCGCAAGACAAGTAACACGACTCCGCTGGACCTAAGCGCCGCCACAGCCATCGTGCTCGCACGCTTACAGGCCTTTCACGAGCAACATCACATCTTTCATCTCTCTGCTAGCCAGCTGGAACAGATACTATATCGAGCAGATATCTGTCATTGTGTTGCACTGGAGGCTTACTACTTCGGAACTGTATATCGACTACACGCGTTCACGGCGATGGACATGAGTTCGGAAGTCAACCCCTTCGAGCTAGACGGCTTAATCAAGATGTCGAAGATGAAGCAACACAAAGCATATCTGGAGGCACAAAGGCTGCTGAGTCTACTGCCAGTAGCACCCCGGGGCAACGTTGCTTTGTATTGGTGAGTGGTGTCGTTATCTCGTTCTAACATATGCTAATCTATTTACAGGATGGTACATCCCTATCTCATCGCAGCGCTCGTCACCATGCTTGCACATCATATTCATAATTCAGCTGAGACGGCTCCATCAGCCGCCGAGATGGGCATCTATAAGCAACTACTCGCTGATATCGATACCATGGTTCTGGCAGGCGATAACCCGGATTTGGAAGCGAAAAGAAACTTTTGCAAGTGTTTGTTGTCGACGCTCGAGGTGCGGCACAGTGCCTGCGCGATAGGCGGGAATCCTGGGTGCATCACGGTTACCAGCTAAGAACAAGAAGAATGTACGATTGTGCAGGGATACCGGCAATGTCGCCGTATTAGTTGACTGCCGTGCCGAGAAAGAGCTCGAGAACCTCTTCGAAGCTACCATCAGCCAATATGTTTGGTGCAGTGTCGGCAACAATTTCACCATTGTAGATACGGGGCCCAGGGCTAGCGCTCTTGAGCCTAATGAGAGTCATGTGGGTCGCGAGAGATGCTAATTAACGATAGAAGCATGGAAAGGCAATAAATTCCGAACAAAGACCAGTCATGTGCCTGTGTTTGGAGAAGGAAGTGTTCTCTGGTCACGATACTCAGTGCCTATAGAGGACTAACAATAACCGGGATCAAAAGAGCGGTCATTGAAGGACGACCGATTGACCAAGTTCCTGTCATCAGACGCAGGATATCTGGGTCTGGGTGCATGTGGACCCTTCTTCTTTCGTGGTTTGGTGAGTCTTTCAACCTCCTTGCTCAATCGTCGCATTTCAGTCGTACTGGTGTCAATCCTGGCCTTCTCTTTACTAGACTTCATCCCCTGCTCAGCCCTCCTCAAGGCCATTTTCATGTCCTGGTGTATGACAACAAGACCTGAGTCAAGCTCTACTTTCCCGTCAGCTATGGGCACATAGCTCCTCTCACGGATCGCTTCCACTGACCTTTCCAGTCTCTCAAACTTATCTCGCGACTCGTTTTCAACTTCGCCTCGAAAAGATTCCATAGTGACGTTTCCAATCTTCCCAAGGCAATTTTGTATTTCTTCAAGCTTTTCTCATCTTGCATGCTGTGTTTGCGAAAGAGCTTAGGCTTCATCGCAGATCGAACAATGCGGGCGTGGACTTCAAGAAGATGGTCTATCTGTTTGCCAGTAGTGAATGCGGGGTTGGATTCCGTGTGACTTGAGGCTTTCGCCGGGACGTGCGCTGACACCCTACGGGGAAGCTTGGGCAGATGTTGGCGTGAATGCGCCGAAGTTGATGGAAAGGCACCCATATCATTCGTTGATGACAGTGGAACCCATAAGATTAAGAGAGGGACGGCTGATAAATGAGGGGTTCCGCAGAATCGGAGGTTGCCTAGGTGCGGCTGAGATGCATGAAATGGAATATTTCCAAGGGTCTTGGCTACGGCGCCATAAAACCAAGCGGCCGCCGGAAGATGCAGCAGAGTCAGCGGGAATCCTAATGCGCAGCAAATGGCGAGCCCGGAAAACAACACCGACTTGTTGCAATACATTGCGCGGTCACTTGGAGAGGAAGAAGAGTTCCATTTCTTACGATTCGAAAAGCTTCAGCGGACCAACATCGTCGCACAGCAGATGCAGCTATTTGAGCTCAGGCTGAAATTTGAGAACGCACAAAGTGCGTCAGACGATGACCTCAGCGATCTCAAGAACAGCCTTAAAGACTACGGTGCGAGCTATTAAGAACATTAGCGAACTACAAGAGTCATGTAGCTGACAAGATACTAGTCACTGCGATTCGAGACTACCAGTTCATTCGAAGTCGAAAGAGTGTGGAGAGGGAAGACATGCATCAGAGGAGACTTTTGCTGCAAGCATGGTTCCAGCCTAGGTTTGGGAATGGCGACGTGTTCTGGTCTCACTACGCCTACTTCGACGAGACCGCAGCCACAATTGACCCTTTCCGGAGCTTTTTGATGAGCAAACTGCCCATCTACTTGACCTACACTAAGAACGAGCGATCTGACCGGCAGGCAGCGTACACCGACGGCAAGGGGCCCAAGGATGTGTCGCCATTTGTCGATCATCTCGCGCGCTTCGTGATAGCAATCACGGGTGGCCTATTCCTCGTCGTCCCAATGCTCGTCATGGCTTTCAATACATCGCAAAGGAAAAGCCTCATCACGGTCTCGTTATCGGTATTCCTGTTCGCCCTCGCACTCTCATTTGGAGTCAGAACTTCCAACATCGAAGCGCTTGTCTCAACAGCGACGTATGCTGCTGTTCTGGTGGTGTTCGTGGGGACGAGTTCTGGCGATGGGGCCACTGTGGCAGCTGCAAGTAACTCCACAATGGCATCGCAGTGACTAGAAGTGAACGGAGGCCGGACAGTACAAGGACAGACACTCAATTCTTCTACACAATCGTACGACAGCTTGACGAACAGCTTCTAATCTCACCGTTACTTCGTCGAGCACGACATATGTCCTGTCATACAGAAAGTTATCTGCGGCTTCGTCAATGCCACCCACCGTGCATCGCGACTGTGTCACTCACGCTGGAGTTACGAGCCCGTTCTAGACAGCACAATATTGGAATGCGCTGCTAGTGTTACATTACCAGAGTGCGTACATGTGCGATATCGATGGGCACCAACTTATATGTGAATTCGGGCTGCGCTTTACCGTGCTACAACGCTGTCATTCCGCCGAAGAACAAAACTACCGAGGCTAGAATGCTACCAGGGCTGCCCTTTCTCCATATCGCGGGTCAAGCACAGCTTGGTGGCATTACGAATGGTATTATTTGGGCCTATCTCTGCATACCTAGGTAGCGATAAGTGAACCTGCATTTCATGGTGAGTCTTGAGGATTGTGCTGCTCGGCTAAGTATCGTGCTTGCCGGGGTGAGACATAGGGATTGTGCGATCATCAGGCAGCCGAGATGTGATCCATTGGCTCTCGACGTCTCTCGACGTCCAAGCGCCCTGCACGACCCTGTGACCTGCCCGGTCGAGAGGCGCAATTCTGCCTTACGGAGGACCGAATACATCTCTCCTCAACTTGCTTCACAGAGTTATCAATTTCAAACGGTCGGTCTGGGCGATGGGCCGCGGTGGTTACAACGGTGGTAGCGCAGCTGTGGATGGCCCAAAAGACGACGACGTGCACATTTTCACGGCGGACCAAAAATTAGATGCTGATCTCATTCGACGCTCGCGGATCGTAGAGGCTGGGTTTTCTTTGAAGAACGAGCACGGCGCCGTGCAAAGCGAGTTCGGATACTGTCTTAGGGTGGATTCGATCGCAACAAGCACGCAATCATCAAGGACAAGCCTTGCAAAGAGAGTTCTCGCGGCTTTCAGAAGAAACAAGGCTGGATCAAAAAGCACGCCACAGATCAAGTGGGTGTCAGCATCCCATTTGCTTCACACAGCGCCCGGGGGATCGGATCTGGCCAAGAAATACTATCGGGACCATCCAGAAGCGAAGCGACCTGTTGCAGGGTACAATTAGTCGGTTCAGAAAGCAAAGATGCCTGGAAAGCACAGAGAGTATGCACCGGAGTCCATTTGGCGACAGCGGCAGTTTCCTCCTAATGCCAACTCTGTTATACCCTGGGATATTGGCCAACAACGACAAACACCATTGGTTGATGACGTATCGAAAGTAAGGGTCGACTTCAGTGCCTTTATCAACTCCATGGATGACCAGTCCTTTGCATATCTGTGCTTGATACGCGAGTACGCCATGCGAACTCTTCAAGGCAAAGCCGCAGAGTACAGTGCGTTGTATCAAGCTATGATCTCCCAACACGTTGAAGAAGAAGCTTTATCACGTATGTCGGTTATCGAATTCCAAACCGATGGTCTACGATCGAGAACGTTTACGGCCTTTGCAGAACTCAGGAACTATATGGATGGAACATCGCCAAGCAACGACTCCTCATTGAGACGGTTGTTCGTGTTGGAAGACATGCCTGTGCGATACATCTGTCTGCTAGGATCAAGGCTACGCATTCATCCTACCGTCTTCGCGCGTCATTACACAACCGAGGGTAGCAGCACAATCTCGGATAACATCAATAGTCTTCCCTCTGTAGTCCAGACCAGCACCTCCGACGGTCTCGACTACGAAAGTGACGACGAAGAGCTCCATGCGCCACATAAGAGAAGAAGTTTCACTCTTCGGTATCCGGTACTCATGCCGCATGTATCTGCCAAACAGGACTCTGATTCGTTCAAATGTCCGGCGTGGCTCAAGCCCAATGGAAGACTGAGGGACCAGAGCGCAAATCCACGATTCATAGTCGAGAGGAGCCTGGAGACACCGACCAGATACGATCAGTGGGACGCAAGGGGCGAGATCTCTGAGCTGGAAGGTCAAGTCACATATTGGTACCATACGCTGCCAGGCAGCGGCTGGGAAGGTCAGTCAGAGCTCCAACCTTGCCAAATCCAGTCCAGACACTGAAGTTACACGTTCAGGCTTAGCGCTTGTTGATCCATGCCTCAAAGATCCAGCGCATCTAGCTGTCATCAGTGGCAGTCCATACCCGAACCTCGGTCGCATAATTCGATATCCAGAACTGGAAGATCATGAGAAATCTGAGTTGGCCCCTCATCCGCTACAATGGCACCCCAGTGCAGCCTTCACAAAATACAATCTGCACGATGACATATTGATTCATTGTTCGGTGGCCAATTTCGGTCCAGGAGGTAATCCGCTATCCGTAACGCCTTTTCTACGTGGCTTTGTGATCAGCAAGTGGACCGCTGAAATGAATCACATTCGCAGAAGCTACGGCCATACACGAGCGGCGCTATTCTCAAACTCTTCATCGCATTACTCTGGAAGTGCGCGTACTTCAGTCCAAGTGCGCTGGGGAGCGGATTGGAAAGAGTGGCTCTTCGAGACAATGGCCAAATTTACAACGGACCTGTATCTCTACCGTTTGGAAGTCGAGACCAACATGCGCGCTCTAGGGATCGACGTCGAAGATGCGCAAAGTTATGGTTTTGTTGGCAAACGAGAGGCGCAGATATGGCGGTTCTTGCGTACAAGCTGTATCGATTTACAAGAGATGTTCCAGCATCTGACAGATTCATACACCCAGGTCATCGCGCTGAGAGAAGCTCAGGCGAGCAATGCGCAAGCCAGCTCTGTGCGCTGGCTCACTGTGCTGGGATTTCTTTTCGTTCCTGTGTCCGTCGTCGCGGGTATCATGTCTATGGGGGGTGATTTCTTGCCAGGAGAGAGCAAGTTCTGGGTCTTTTTTGCTGTGATGTGCCCTGTTCTGCTGATCATAGGCGCAGTCTTGGTGATGACTATGGGACAGCAGACACTACCGCCGTGGCAAAGATTCAGGTCTTGGTGCGGTATGAGTAGCTAAGGTATCCTTAACGATTCGCTGGATTTGCGGTACTGCCCATGTCCCTACAGGAAGAAGCTGCAGCGGGGTTAAACCGCAGCATTACAACCCTTGGTTCAAAGGCGCGATGATGTGGAACCATCTCAAAGACGAGACGTACTACAACGCCGCACGCTTCGACCCAGTCTTTGCCATGGCGCATAAGCTCCATGTACCGCTGTATCAGCAACCTGCTGGTCCGACCGCAGATATCGCATCCAAGTTGTTCGCGGGCAACTACCCAGTCGCCGAGGCGGGAAAGCTTGGGGTGACCTCGTGAGGTTGGCATGTCGACGTAGGAACACGCGTATTGCGTCTCTATGGCGCAGGTTTGTTCGATCGCTTCCCGAAACTGAAGCTGATAATTGGACACAACGGCGAAGGACTGCCCATGTCTGTTGGCCGAATCGAGTAGACGGGACTACGCAACGATACGACGTTCGATCGGGTGTGGAAGACGAATGTCTGGAGCACGACGAGTACATTCTTCACTATGAGGCAATTTCAGCAGCTTAGGCAGGTAAGCCCAGTCGAGAGGCTTATGTGTTCGGTCGACTATCCGTGCAGCAGCAATACGGATGGCTGGGCGTTCGTCAAGAAGTTGGCGCAAGCGCAGGTTCTAAGCGACGCTGAGATGGACATGTTTGCGTGGAGGAATGCTGGTAAGTTGCTGAGACTATGAGTAGCTGACATTGATGAAACCATAAGTAAAGGTAATCGAACAATGATAGTATTTGCCTATGGACACGCGTTGGCCGCATGCACAGAGGAGCATCAAGGGGTCGATGATGCCATGCCAAGACACATGACGCTTGTTCATGATAGGGATAGCGTAGTAGCTAGCGCATTCAGCTCGCGCCTTCGCGCTCGAACGCATCTCCCGCACAGTCCAGCTTCACACATCCACCGCCTACCATCTAAACATCTTCAGGTCCTGCGAGGCCCAATGCTTGCCTGCGAGTCGGTGCATCAGCCTTAAAGTACGGCTTCTCCGCCAACGACGTAACCCTTGTTCCGTGCCTCGGCTCAATTCCTCCATAATCCCAACTCGCGTTGTGGATTGTAATTCTGTTATCCCACAATGCCGAAGTTCCTGGCGTCCAGCGGAACCGCACCTGGATATCGACGTTGTTTTCGTACACATCGAAGAGGTAGTTGAGAATGACGTCGCTTTCAGCTTTGTCTAATCCGACAATGCGATCTGTGAAGGCGCGGTTGACCCACAGAGCTTTCCATCCGGTTGCCGGGTGGACACGAACGATCGGATGAACGCGTTCGATGTGCTTAGGGCCAGCGCTAGTATCGTCACGATCAAGGTACGGGTGCGCACTGCGGTACACTGCTTCTCTGCCATCGATGATCTTTCGGAAAGCAGGAGAAAGCTTCTCGTACGCAGCGTAGCCTGAAGCCCAGAGGGTGTCACCTCCGATCTTCGGGATGGTATCGTTGTGGAGATGGGTTACGCTAAAAGAGTCAGAAATGAACATCCTTTCAAGATACTACCACTTACCCAGCAGGTTGGCGTTCGTGTACTAGATCAGTGTGCCATCTAGATGCACCACCCGTCTTCCGGAAGCTGGCTGGCACTTCCGTCGCCTGCAGGGCGGGCCACAGAACCGTCACCCCTGGCACACCGGGTACGAATGGAACTTGCGGCTTCACTCGATCTTAGCGCGTGAAGTGTCTTTGGGGAAGAACTACTCACGTGGACTTCAATTTCGCCATAATACTCGCCCAGCTTCTTCTGCTCTTGAGGCGAGAGATCCTGATCACGGAAGAACACCACGCTTCTTTCAGCGATCAGAAGACCAAGCTCGTCCTTTTGTTGGTCGGTAAGGTCCTTCAGCTGAAGTCCAACGATCTCAGTTCCGATGTGTGAGGTCAAATGGATGACTTCCTTCGCAGCACCAAACAGCGCTTGCTTCTCTGGATCGGCTCGGGCACCTGGATCGATGTGCTCACGATCATAGTCCCTGATCTTGTACACATCGTCAAGGTAGAGTGGTTTTGCTGGTCTGTACGGATAGCCGGCCGACAGATCGATTCCCGCCTTCTCGAGTCTCTTCCTGGCTGGCTCTGGCAATCCCAGCGAGTCTTTCCGGGGCTGGACAGTATCCTTCTCCTGAATGTGTTCGTGAACGGGGATTGCGATTGGAGCCATGGTCAAAATCGTTTGCGATGCAGTTGCGCAGACCTTATCGCTCGCGGTCCGACCAATTTTATATCCAGAACTCTATTACCCCACTTCACAGGTCGTTCGCTCACAAATCCGACTCCCATGCATGGCCGACTGATGTGGCTGCGTCGCGTGCTGGTTGCGACACTTGTTGCGGGGTTGCGATCACATCATAATCTTGCAGATGACGAATACCCAGTCAACGTTTCTCATGTTATCGCTCGGAGAAACTTCGCTTCATTTCAAATGTAATCACATCTTATTCGCAAATAGGTGCGTCGGTTTTGGTTGCTGGCATCCCATGCGAACATGGCCGCTCATGATGCCATTCGTATCCACTATCGCGCTTTGTTTCTAGCTACACCCCGGTTGAGATGCTTGCAGTGCTGACAAGCGCTAAAGCTGAGGCATAAGCAAGGAATGCTGACAGTAGGTAGATGGCTTTCATGGTTGAGTGTTGAGAGGCTTGTGTGTGTTGCTGTCGGCTGAAGAGTTGGGTCTTATTCTCACGCGCACGCGCGAAGCTGCGAAGAACTTCCTTCAGCATACAAGCAATATTTCCAACATGTCTTTCCGATGCAAAAGTGTTGCTGTAATTGGCGCAGGTATCAGTGGCGTGGTAGCTGCAGCTCATCTCCAAAAAGAGGGTGTCGAGGTCACTGTTTTTGAGCGATCGAGTGCCGCAGGAGGCATCTGGTACCCGGTCCAACTTCATGCTTCTCAGACAGGACTGACAGCTTAACAGGCTCTACGATGAGCGAAAGCCCCTGGAACCACCGTATTCGGGAACCAAAGTGTCCAGAGCCGATAGTGTCCATGCGACGGAGGAGACGGAGGATACAGAGAGACTGCTTCATGCGCCACCTGGGTAAGTCCTGCAAAAACAATCGTTAAACGCTGCTCTGGACTGACTGGTCACACGCAGTCCATGCTATGTGGGCCTGAAGAACAACGTGAGCACGCGCTTGTTGGAGACCACCTTGAATCCGTTCCCGCCTGGGACTGAGGATTATGTGACGCATCAAGTCTTGTGCGACTATATACAAGCTACTGCTGCCTCGACGGGGGTGCATGGGTTAACACAGTACGACACCGACGTGAGACGCGTTACGAAGAACGGCAAATCGTGGACGGTCGAGACTGTGACTCTGCAAGAAGATCTGGACGGTGTGCTAAAGCGACATATATCCTCTAATGTCAGTATCATCCTCATGTTGGCTGCACCTGCAGGTTGCTAATCTTGGGTTAGGACTTTGATGCTGTAGTGATTGCCTCTGGTCATTACCACACACCAAGAGTTCCTGACACGCCTGGACTGGCAGAGTGGAAGCGACGATTTCCTGGTAGAGTACAGCATTCGAAAAGCTACCGAAGGCCCGATAATGCCCAAGATAAGGTACGTGCGCTCCAGTCTGAGCAAAACGGCGTCGTTGTGATCTGATACCATGCCAGAACTATCTACTTGTCGGTGCAAGTGTATCCGCAACAGACATTGCCCGCGAACTGAGCCCGTACGCAAACAAGATCTTACAGAGCCAAAGGAATGGCAAATTTGATCTACCTCCCAGCATGCTTCCCGACAATGCATTTCGCATCGAAGAGGTGGCATCGTACGACGAGCCACGTGCGAATGCATATGCATCAGCGTCACTGAACCCCGACGAAGCGATTCCGGCAACCGTCACATTGAAATCAGGCGCAAAGATCTGTGACATCGACCATGTAATACTTTGCACTGGCTACTATCTCACCCTACCTTTCCTACCACAGCTCACCTCGGACGAGACGCCAGTCGAGCGTGCCGACGGCGCGGTGTTGGTGACGGATGGTACACAATTCCACAATCTACACAAAGACATCTTTTACATCAACGATCCGACCCTGGCCTTTGTTGGAGTGCCTTTCTTCACGGCCACCTTCACGCTATTCGAGTTTCAAGCTATGGTTGTTGCAAAGGTGTTCTCAGGCCAGGCCAAGCTTTCCAGCAATGATGTTATGCGGTCGGAGTACAACGCACGCGTGGGGAGTAAAGGTTATGGCAAGTCGTTTCATAGTCTGCGGGATCAAGAAGCGAGCTATGTCAACGAGCTTATGGACTGGGTCAATGCTGATCTACAAGAAGCCGGTAAAGATAAGTTGCATGGTCATACCGAGAAGTGGCACCGCGCAAGGGCAGAGCAGCTTGAGAGGATGAAGGCTTTCTTTGCTAACCCCATACGTGAGAAGCGATTTGAAGCGACGTGTATATGATATACTGGATGAATACAACATGTCTCAATCGCAAAGATCAATCCGCGCAGAGAGCCAGCAGTGCAGACGACCTCGGGAGCTTTCTACAGTCACATGATCAAATGAAATGTGTTGAGATTCTCCGCGTTTTTCGGCACGGTTATTGCGCGACTCAGGCACGCAATCTGCATGCCTGATCACGACACATGACGCCACACCACTCCCATGCATCACGACGATCTTGAGCCTACAAACACCGGAAACGCAAATTCACGCTCGTGCTTATCAGATTTAGACTGTCTACATGTCGCACAAACCCCACGCGAACCCTGTCATAACGCCATACCAGCCCCAGTATGTCGAATCGCGCTACGAATCCTACGGCGCAGTATCGACTCGCCACTGACGCGCCGAGCGCCATGCTGAACGGGTAACCTCGTAAACGATGCTTAGCGATGGCATAGAAGGCCTTGTGCTGCTTGTTCAATAAAGCTGAGGCTTGTGCCGGTGCCTCTTCAGAGACCAGACACATGCTTCACACTGAAGCCTCACGAAGATGGGTCAACCTCAGGACATTTCGACGGAAGCAGTCACAGCTACAAATGTCATCCAAACCAACGAAGAGCTGAAGGCGAAGCCGCATAAGTGGTACTACTACCTCTGGGATACCTTGGACAAGCCGAAAGAAGAGCGATGGTTCATGTTCAAGCTCGACGCCGCTCTACTCACCTTCGCGTCGTTGGGGTACTTCATCAAGTACCTTGATCAGATGAACATCAACAGCGCTTTTGTCTCTGGAATGTATGTATCCGACCTCCGTTAGCGATGCCTGGCTGACATCAGGGTAGGAAGGAAGATCTTGGGCTTTACGGCAACCAGCTCAACTATATGCAAACTTGTTGGACTGTGGGCTATGTCATCGGCGAGATACCCAGCAACATCATTTTGACTCGCATTCGACCGTCGATTTGGATACCCGCAATGGAGGTATGATTCTGCAACACCGTTCGGTTAGGAAGTGAGTACTGACACCGGTAGCTTACTTGGGCTGTCTTGACGTTCTGCCTTTGCCGTGCCAACAACGCCGAAACAATCTACGCTCTACGCTTCCTTATCGGCCTTGCCGAGAGCACTTTCTACCCAGGCATGCAATACATCATCGGATCGTGGTACCGGAAGGAAGAGCTCGCCAAGAGATCTTGTATCTTCCACACCAGCGGTGCCATCGCGACCATGTTCTCCGGTTACCTGATGGCCGGTGTGTACAAGCTCGACGGCAAAGGCGGTTTCAGGGGCTGGCAATGGCTCTTCATCGTGGATGGGATAATCTCTCTCCCTATCGCGGTCCTCGGCTTCTTCTGTCTGCCCGATTTACCAGAGATCTCGAAGCCCTTCTACCTGACCAAAGAGGAGGTTGCATTTGCGCAGGAGCGCATGCGACTCGAAGGCCGGCAGAAGCGGAAGCCATATACCCGAGCCAAGATACGGAAGATCTTTACTTCCTGGCACATCTGGGCTCTCGTCCCGCTTTATGTGTTCTTCAATAACGCTAGTATGGGATCGCAGCCGATCTTTCAGCAGTTCCTCAAGGCGAGTAAGGACCCGAAGTATACCGTCAGTGAGATCAATACCGTAAGTTCCACCATATCGTCGCAAGGAGGAGCAGTGCTGACGATATGGGCAGTACCCGACAACGACCAATGCCGTGCAAGTCGTCACAACACTACTATACGCCTGGACGAGCGACAGTATCCTCAAAGGCTCCAGATGGCAACCCATCGTCTTCGGCGGCTGCATGAACATCATCTGCTCCACCAGCCTCGCAATCTGGGATATCCCCATCAAGTGGAAGTGGGCTTGCTATATCCTCTCCGGTTTCGGTGGCGGTCTCTCTGGCTTGTGCTTTGCATGGGCACACGAGATATGCACACACGATAACGAAGAGAGAGCCATTGTTGTCGCGGCTATGAACGAGATGGCTTATGTGATACAGGCTTGGCTGCCGCTTCTTGTTTGGAGGCAGGTTGAGGCGCCGCAGTATCGGAAGGGATTTATTACGGTTGCGTTCTTGAGTGCGGCGCTGATTGCGACTGCGCTTACGATTCGACTGCTTTATGCGAGAGAGTTGGTTAAGACGGGTGAGGGTCAGGCTTCTGAAAGTGAGGAACGGACGAGTTCTGATGGAGAAACGACGGGTCTGGGGAGCGATGGGGATGTTGGTCAGATCAAAGCGCCTTGAGAAACTGTAATTGCTATCAGGTCAATTCTGGGTCTCTTACAGTGTCATTGCAGTTGTAGCTTTCCATCTCCATGATTATTGACTATCGCATTACCTAAATAAGACAAAAGGTCTGCTCCTCCGGTATGTCCACTGCTGGACCCTGAAAAATCTCTCCGTTCATGATCTCGTCGACGTAAGCCTGACCCATGAATACGTATTCATCTCTTCTAGGTCGCAATACATAGGGTGTGTTACCACCGTATAGCACTACCACGATATCACCGGGCCACATACAATGTGGACCCAGGCCGTATGAGCCTCTCTCTGTCCAAAACAGGCGTCGTTGTTCGCAAGCGGACAAAGTGTCTACTTGAAATTGAGATACGCCGGCGTCGCGTGTGTACCTAATCTCGTCTCCAAGCTCTAGCGATAGTGTCAGTCTCAGCAAGAACTCCCAGCCAGCTCTATAAAACCGTGCTTGGTCCCTCCTGTCCAAACATTGAACATGTTCACTGGTCCTACCCCAGCACCCTGCTGTCAACGTTCTAATGAAACGTTCTGAGCTTGACTCTTTGCCTGTGTCTGCCACAGCTTGGATAATTGGATGTATCTTGATTGGGTTGTGGATGGAAGCTCTTGTATCCGGAGTATCTCCGCCGATAACTCCATCATCATCGGCATGCTTGGGATGATTGGCAAACTCAAGAAGCTTCCGATTGTGATAGTCCATCACGTCACCGCATTC
>Ga0265780_10003313_pt1 | contig 21247 bp, 17 predicted proteins | sample P1T30metagenome_FD_192432 | JGI IMG/M metagenome (GOLD analysis project Ga0265780, IMG submission 192432) | Plant litter microbial communities from East Loma Ridge, Irvine, California - P1 T30 | ecosystem: Environmental > Terrestrial > Plant litter > Unclassified | place: USA: California...
CCAGATAGGTCGCAATATACCACTATTTCAAAAATATCATTATGCAAACCAGGTAAAGTAAAGTCCCAGTAATTATCATAGGCTTCGTATAAAAAATACAGGCGATTTAAGCCTTTTACCCATGCCACACGCACTTTTACATCCAGGTTTTTAGGGTCGGGCGCTGGGTAATGATGTGAGTCATCCCAAAGCTGGTCGGTGCCCACTATATATTCTTTAGGAAAGCTTTCCCAGTCGTCGGTTTTGCCATCAATCTTTGGAATCATGTTGGCAGGAAACTGGTATATCTTATAGCCTCTATCTTCTTGTGCACAGGCATTATAAGCAAGCCCGCTGGCTAATAGGAAGAGTAAAACTTTGCGAATCATAAATTCAGATATTTTAATATTTGGTTTATCATTTACCAACCACTTACAACTAAACAATAAATAGCCTAAGTACTCTATTTGCACATTGTTGTAAATTATTGCAGGAGGCCAACTGGTTTGTAAATCTAAACTACACCATTATTAAAGCTCGAGTATCCTGTGGCGTCCTGTTAATTAAGCCCAACTATATAGGCAAATAAAAAGCCGTTGTAGATTATATACAACGGCTTTAGATATTTTATTATGAATATTATGATTGTATACTATCTGCAACCGCTTTTGGTTCTACCCTACCCGGGTAAACATTTAAACCTTCCTGCAGGCAATTCATGGCACTTTTCAAATCATCACTGTTGAGCACGTAGGCCATTCGTACTTCGTTTTGGCCTGCGCCCGGTGTACTGTAAAAACCTGTTGCCGGTGCCATCATTACCGTTGCGTTGTTGTGGCTAAAGCTTTCAAGCATCCATTGGCAAAACCTGTCGGCATTATCTATTGGAAATTTAGCTACCACATAAAAGGCACCGCCCGGATTAGGGCAAAACACGCCATCCATTTGGTTAAGCGCTTTTACCAATACATCGCGGCGGTGTGTGTACTCCTTGTTTACAGTTTCAAAGTAAGCATCCGGGGTATCTACAGCGGCCTCCCCTGCTATTTGCTCTACTAAACCCGGACTCAAACGGGCTTGTGCAAACTTTAATCCGGCCTTTAATACTTCTTTATTTTTTGTAATTAAGCAACCTAAACGGGCACCGCAAGCGCTATAACGTTTACTCACAGTATCCATCACTATCACATTCTCTTCCAAGCCTTCCAGGTGCATAGGCGATATAAAATCGCGCCCGTCGTAGCAAAACTCCCGGTAAGCTTCGTCCGAAAACAGGTATAGGTCGTATTTAAGCACCAGTTCTTTCAAAGCCTGCATTTCTTCTTGCGAGTACAAATAACCTGTGGGGTTATTGGGGTTGCAGATGATAATGGCCTTGGTACGATCGGTAATTAATTTTTCAAACTCGCTGATAGCTGGCAATGCAAAACCCTTATCAATGTAAGACAATATAGGCTTCACTACAATATCGCTCTGGCAAGCAAAACCATTGTAGTTGGCATAAAATGGTTCGGGTATAATTACTTCATCGCCCGGGTTGAGGCAGGCCATCATGGCTATAGTAATGGCTTCTGAACCACCGGTGGTCACAATTATATTTTCGGGTGCTATGTTATAATTAAGCTTGTTATAGTATTCGGTAAGCTTGGTACGGTAAGATAGTGTTCCTTCTGATGCCGTGTAAGCCCATACTTTAAAATCAATATTTTTCACCGCATTGAGCATGCCTTCTGGCGTTTCAATATCGGGTTGGCCTATATTTAAATGATATACTTTTTTACCTTCCAACTTAGCCTTTTCGGCAAAGGGCGTTAATTTACGTATGGGCGAGGCGGGCATAAACTGCCCCTTGTTTGAAATGACTGGCATGTAGCAAAATTACAAAAAAGCCTGTAAACAAATAGGGGACGCAAAATTTGCGTCCCCTATTTAATAAATTTTATGTATTATAATTATTTGGTACTGGCTACCGATTCAACAACTTCTCCTAAAATAATTAAATTTTTAACCGGAGTTTTAGCATTTGAAGTAACCACAATAGTTTTACTAAATGGTGAAGCTACTGCTGCATTATAAGTAATTGAGATCTTACCTTTTGCACCTTTCAATACCGGTGTCTTGGTATAATCTGCAATAGTACAGCCGCAGGTTGGTCTAACCTCGCTTAAAATAAGGGGTTCGGTGCCTACGTTAGTGTATTCAAAAACAGTAGTTACCGGCTTGCCTTTGGCAATTTTGCCAAAATCATGCTTTTCCTCATTAAACTTAAATTCAGGTTTTTGACTGTCCTGGGCAGAAGCGGTAATTGTAAATCCTAAAATTACGGCGCAAAGTATAATCAGCTTTTTCATATGTGTTGCAGTTATAGACACAAATATAATTTAATAGTTTAACTTACCACAAAAATGGTGCATCGTTTTTTAAAGTTACATTGGGTAAATATTTTTGCGCATAAAATCAATTCATAATTTTTTATTTTTACACCCTAAATAATATTCTATGCCCGAAAGCACACTACCGGCTACCGGCAGTTTTATGGATAACGAATTGAGCTTTAATGATTTTAGGCAAATTGTTATAAACGATTACCGCATTGGCTTTGAAAGCAGGCAGGCCAGCTTACTGGGCCGCCGTGAGGTACTAACCGGTAAAGCTAAGTTTGGCATATTTGGCGATGGTAAAGAAGTTGCCCAGTTGGCTATGGCCAAAGCCTTTAAAAAAGGCGACTGGCGCGCAGGCTATTACCGCGACCAAACTTTCATGTTTGCCACTGGCATGAGCACGCTCAAAGAATTTTTTGCGCAGCTTTATGCGCATCCTGATATTGAAAAAGACCCGGCATCGGCAGGCAGGCAAATGAATTGCCACTATGCCACCCGCTTTGCTAACCCTGATGGCACCTGGGTAAACCAAGCCGAAACCATGAACTGCTCGGCCGATATATCGACCACGGGCGGGCATATGCCGCGCTTATTAGGTTTAGCTTACGCTTCTAAATTATACCGCCAAAACAAGGAACTGGAAGAAATGAAACAGTTTTCGGTTAATGGCAATGAGGTAGCCTTTGGCACTATAGGCAATGGTTCGACCTCAGAGGGCATTTTTTTAGAAACATTTAACGCCGCCGGGGTACTGCAGGTGCCCATGGCTATATCTGTTTGGGACGATGCTTACGCCATATCGGTGCCTGCCAGTTTACAAACCACCAAAGAAGATATTTCTGAAGCTTTGAAAGGCTTTCAGCGTGAAGATGGCACCAATGGTTATGAAATATTTAAAGTTAGGGGTTGGGACTACCCTGCCCTTTGCGAAACCTACAACATAGCTATTGAAATTTGCCGCACACAGCATGTACCTGTATTAATACACGTTACCGAAATTACGCAACCACAGGGCCACTCAACTTCAGGATCTCATGAGCGTTACAAACCAACCGACCGCTTAGCCTGGGAAACAGAGCATGACTGCCTGGTGCAAATGCGCAAATGGATGATAGATTCGGCTGTTATTTCTGATGCGGAACTGGATGAGTTGGAAGAAACTGCTAAAAAGCATGTGCGTAATAGCCAGCGCGAAGCCTGGAATGAACTTTCGGCCGAGATTAAAGCAGAGTTGGAAGAAGCAGCCGCTTTGATTGAGCAAATGGCTAATCATTCTTCAGTACAAGAACTACCTGCGGTGGCCTCTGCATTACGTGCTACAGTTGATCCTGGCCGGCGTGAAATTGTAAGCGCCGTACGCAAGGCATTGCGTTTAACCAACAGGGAAACATCTACCGAGCGCAAGAATTTACTCGAATGGCTGGCTCAGGAAAATGAATTGAACCATGAGCGCTTCAACTCTAAATTATTTACCGACACCCCCTTATCGCCATTAAATGTACCGGTGGTGCCTGCCAGGTATGATAGCGACCCAAAACTACTCGATGGTCGCGAAATATTGAATGCCTGCTTTGACTTAGCCTTTGAGCGCGACGAGCGCATTGTAGCCTTTGGCGAAGATGTAGGCGCTATTGGCGATGTGAACCAAGGCTTTGCAGGCTTACAAGCCAAGTATGGAGATTTACGTATAACCGACACTGGTATACGGGAGAATACCATTATAGGGCAAGGTATGGGTTTAGCCATGCGCGGCTTAAAACCTATTGCCGAAATACAGTATTTAGATTATTGGATTTGGGCCATTACCGTTTTAAGCGATGACTTAGCCAGTTTAAGTTACCGTACCAGGGGTGGACAAAAAGCGCCGCTAATTGTGCGTACCCGTGGGCACCGTTTAGAAGGCATTTGGCATTCTGGATCGCCAATGGCCTCTTTGTTAGCCAATTTGCGTGGCTTACATATTTGCGTTCCGCGTAATATGACGCAGGCTGCCGGCATGTACAACACCCTGCTGCAAGGCGATGAACCCGCCATTGTTATAGAAAGCCTGAACGGCTATAGGTTAAAGGAAAAAATGCCTTTAAACATTGGGGATTTTACTGTTCCGTTAGGAATTGCCGAAGTAGTATTGCAAGGCACTGATGTTACCGTGGTAAGTTATGGCTCTACCCTACGTATTGTTCAGGAAGCTGCCGAGGAGTTGGCTACTATGGGCATTAACATTGAAATTGTAGATCCACAAACCCTTTACCCTTTCGATTTGAACAAAGATTGTGTTGCGTCGCTTCAAAAAACCAACAAATTACTGGTGATAGATGAGGATGTACCCGGCGGTGGTTCGGCTTATATATTGCAAAACGTTTTGGAGAATCAGGGTGGCTATGCTTACCTCGATTCTGCACCACAAACGTTATGTGCTAAAGCTCATCGTCCGCCTTATGGCTCAGACGGAGATTATTTCACCAAGCCATCTGTCGATGACGTGATTGAAGCAGTTTATGCCATGATGAATGAGAGTAATCCAAGCAAATTTCCGGCGATATACTAGGTAATATTACCTCGCTATTTTGTATAGATTTATAAAAAGGAAGAACATATTTCTTCCTTTTTTTTGTGTTAAAACCACATAAAGCTTCATATTTCCTCAAATAATTGCACTGGTCCATGGGCCGGGGTGGACCACCCCAGCCAATCCATAAGGTACAGGTAAATTATCAACCCTAGTTGGCGGGCATACTCGACGTTAGTTTGCGTTAAGGATTGCAGCGGATACCGGCCCGTGGCTAAGGCCTGTGCAGTATGAGCGTAAAGCCTGGCCCGAAGGGAAACGCCCTGATTAGTAAATTATTGATTGAATTGGTTAATTGTTTGGTTATAGTTCCTATTGGCTAATAACTCAATAACTTCATATTAACTCCTCAACTTAATAAACAAACCCTATTTTTGCCGCACTATATAACAAGTATTAAAATTTATGGACAGTACCAAATTCACCACCATAGCCGAAAACATTAAAAACCGCCGTACCATTAAACCGGGTATGATGAACGGACAAAAAATACCAAACAGCCATGTGGCCGCTTTATTAGAGTTGGCAGATTGGGCACCAACGCATGCTTTTACCGAACCATGGCGTTTTGTAGTTTATGAAAATGCTACAGCATTTTGCCAGCAACATGCCGACTTATACAAACAAGCGGCCGAAGCTGCAGGCAACTTTAACCCTGCTACTTACAATAATTTGGCTAACATGGGTGCCAATGTATCGCATGTGGTAATTGCTATTATGCACCGCAGCGAGCTTTCTAAAATACCGGTGGTAGAAGAAGTTGCCGCCGCTTCTTGTGCTATACAAAACCTGTTGCTAGGTGCTACGGCATTAAACATTGGCTCGTTTTGGAGCACTGGTGGTGCTACCCTGAAACCTGTAATGAAAGAATTTTTAGGTTTAGGCGAAGAAGACCAGGTATTGGGTTTATTGTACCTGGGTTACAGTGAAGCACACCCCGAAGGTGTACGTAAAACGCCGTTAGAAGAAAAAATTAAATGGGTGCAATAAGCATCCATTTAATTTTTAGACTGCTTTTTCAAGTTAATACGATAGCCAAGTCCTATTTGCATAATAAGCAAGGTTTCTCCCCTGTTAAAGGCACCTTTAAAGAAATTGTCGTTATAGGTATTTTTATGGCTGTATATACCAGCCTGCAATTCCACGGTTAATTTATCAATAAACGTTTGTCTTAAGCCAACAAAAGGCTCAAACGTACCTGTATTGCCCGGGCTTATACGCGTTGTTTCGTTGGTTGAAAAGGCTTTTGTTCTGATCAATGATCCACGGATACCTGTATACAGTTCGGTATCATCACTTATTAAAAAGTTGAAATAGGGTTGAATTTGAAAATTCCGGTAGGTAACTTGAGTGAAATAATTGATGTCCTGATTATTAATTATTTTAATACTATTATCTCTGCTTTTACCCGAACCATACCAAGCCATTAAACCAAACTGAAGATTATCAGCTTGGTCAATATATCCTAAGCCAAAAGCACTGTGGTGATATACATGCCCTCTTTCTCTATTGGTAACACTGGTGCTATAGGCCGATGACAGTACCAAATGGTTAACCGGCATTACTGAAGCCTGGAGGTTTAGATCGGATGTACCGGTCATTGCATTAAGATGGATATCTCCCTGCTGTTTAAGCATGGGGACCTGGTAAGCAGAAGGCCATATAAGCGGAGAACAACTTGTGAATAATGTTAACGTAACTATATAGCTACAAATACGTTTAAAGGTAAATAGGTAGTGCATGAATAATGTGTAAGGTTGTATAAATTTAATAAATTATTTTGTCTATACACAACTATTCGCATTGTTTACCTGTTGTTATATGAGAATATAGTGACGTTTTTCGACAGCCGGTTGGTTATATTTGTATACAATCACAATATTATAGCCTTCACTTAAGCCTGTTGACTTTTAAGTTGTACCATGATCAAAACTATCACCGGACATATGAAAAGAATACTCTGGTTAGCCTTTACGCTGCTAGTTATTTTGTCGTGCGCTATCATCAGTTCAAGATCGGCTACGGTAAAAAAAGCAGCATTAGTTACAAAAAAAGAAGCAAAGGTAACTACAGTTACCAGTGCTTTTGCCACCTACGTATCAGATATTTACCAAACCGCCGGCTTAAAAACGGCAGGTTTAGATTACGATGTTTTTCAGAAAGCCATTACTGGCTACTATAATCTTAAGGAAAATAAAAAGCTACCTGCCAACAGTTCGGTAATTACAGTGGTCGATTTTAACAAAGCCAGTACCGTGAAACGTATGTGGATTGTTGATTTGCAAAAGAAGTTGATGCTGCTGAATACCTGGGTTGCTCACGGACAAGGCAGCGGAAACGATATGGCTACGCAGTTTTCTGACAAGACCGATTCGCATCAAAGCAGTTTGGGCTTTTACGTTACCGATGATGTTTACTACGGTAAGCACGGCCGCTCTTTACGCTTGGATGGCATGGATGCCGGTTTTAACTCTAATGCGCGTGCGCGTGCGGTGGTTTTACACGCTGCCGACTATGTTTGCGAAAACACCATTAAACAGTTAGGACGCCTGGGCCGCAGCTTTGGTTGCCCCGCGGTATCGCCAGAGGTTTCTAATCAGATCATAGATTTGATTAAAGGTCATAACATGCTGTTTGTAAACTCTAATGTAAGTGGTTATAGTTCAAAATATTTAAATGAGAGTTTCTTGTCGCAGTTTGCCGCCCCTGCCGATAGCGCTGTGCAGTTAACAAAGACAACATTATAATCATTTAGTACTATAAGATTTTCAGGCCTGTGCATACATTTGCACAGGCCTGTTTTTTTATCCATTAAGCAGCCCGGCGTTACCTTTCAAATTTGTAACCCATACCTTTCTGCTTCCCCGCCCATAGTTACAGTCAGAATATTCGCCAGAAACAACCTTACCCAACCGCTATAGTCTTAAAGGTGTATAGGTTTAATAACACGCATGAAAGTGGTATACATTGTGGCCAACTTAGCAAATATTACGCTTGCGTTAGCAAATAACCGCTTATGTATTCAAAGCAACAATAATACGTTATAACCTTTCTATCTTCAATTTTTCACAAACTCCAAGGCTTTAAAATTAAAGCCCCCTTCATCTGCTATTATCCTCAGCTTATTTGTACCCTTTTTGAGTTCTACTTTTTTCACGGAAATGGTGTACCAATCTTTCGAACTTGTAGCCAACTGCGTGCTGCCGCCCGCGGTAACGCCATTTGCCTGAACTGACATGGCTCCTTTACCACTCTCTGATGATACCCGAATGTTGATATTGTATGTACCTGCCAACTTGGTATCAATAGTATATTGCAGCCACTCACCATCTTCAATGCTAAAAATGTGATACCCTGAGTTATCGGCTTCAATATCTACACCATCGTTCCGGTAAGCATGCCCACGGTTGCCTTGCGTTTTTACGCCGGGTGTATATTGGTAGCTGGAGGTATCTTTATCGTAATACGCTTTACGCTGGCTACCTAAATCATAATCTACAGCGTTAATGGTGGTATTACCGGAAATGATAAGCTTTTTTAAAGGCGCGGTAACATCAGTTCGTACCTGCCTGAACATGGCATCAATCACATCGCGGTGGTAGATGTTATTTTCTAATTTGATATTCTCTAAAAATTCATTCAATGCGGCTATGGCTTCGTTTTGTGTAGGTTTAGGCCCTCTACCGTACCAATAATCAATCAGTTTTTGATACGATGGCGTAAGCTTTATTTCGAGAGGATTATTTATGCCGATCTTTTTTTCCTGCCACCAGCTCCAGCCAATGTTCTGGCCTTCTACCAGCTTAATGGCTTCGGTAAACCAGGTATTAGAGTTCTCGCCCGATTCGCCCATCCATAACGGCACGTTATTGTCACGGCTTATATTCAAAAAATTTTGGATGGAGCCGAGGTTATTAAAGTTACCATACTTATGAAAGCTGAGCACCATATTGTTGTCCCACAGCGGAAAGATGCCCCTGTAATTGTTGCCGAAACCATTGCCTTCAATAATGATGATGTGGTTCTTATCTACCTCGCGTATAGCTTTAGTAATATCAACCATAAGCTTGCGCAATAGTGCATTTTTAGTTTCTGCGGTACCCTTGGTGTCCTTAGCATCTTCAAACCCCCAGTTGGGTTCGTTAATAATATCATATCCACCTATATACGGTTCGTTAGCGTAACGTTGCGCCAGCTTTTTCCACAAGTCAATCATCTTTTGCTGGTTGGCCTGGCTTTCCCAAAGTGAGGGCTTGGAAGCGTCGCGGTCGGATATGGCCAGATCATTTCCCTGGCCGCCTGGTGCTGCGTGCAAATCTAAGATGAGGTAGAGGTGATTAGCCTTGCACCATTGCAGCAAACTATCTGTCAAGGCAAATCCTTTTTCTAACCAGGTGTTCTGTCCGGCCACAGTTTCCTGCTCTGCAGGCAAAGTATACAACGCATAATGCATGGGCAGCCTGATAGAGTTAAAACCCCACGAAGCCATGGAGTCAATATCAATTTTACGGGTATGGTTGGTAAGCCAGGTATCATAAAACTTTTGAGCGAACTCAGCACCTGCTACATCTACCACACGGGCTTTAATGCGGTGCTGCTGGCCGGTATTTCCTAACTTGAACATATACCCTTCTTGCAGCATCCAGCCGCCTAAGCCCATACCCCTTAAAATTACTTTGTTGCCCTTGCCATCAGTTATTAACCGTCCTTGTGCTTTTAGGAAAGTTTGGCTGTATGCGGCTGGTATCAAAAATACACACAGCATTAATGCAATCATTAACCTACCTAAAGACAGGCATGACCGCTTAGTATTTGCACGGCTAAAAAGCATAGGGTTGTTCTTCATTTTCAGGATTATCGGTATCACCAAAACTATTGAAATAGCTCATAAAAAAACAATGTAAATCACATTTACATTCGAAAAAAACAACAGATACGCTTCATGAAAAGTGCCAATACACGCTTTAAATACGTTAAATAAACTATTCATACGCTGTATGGATATTTAACAAAAATATCATGATACGCTTTAATCGCAATAGGCCTATTTTCAACTTAAACAGGAGCCTTGAAGAAGCCAAAATTATTCTGCTTAAGTATCAAAAGCTTACATTTTATTGGTGCTACTTTTATATCATCTACCTCATTGTTAGCTTATATTTACATTAACCAATTGTGCACCAGCATACATTATGATGAAGAAACTTACAATGAGCATAGTTATGCTCCTGTTACTAACGCATGCTAGTTTTGCCAAATCTTTTTTGGTTCACAATGAGCAGGAATTTAAAAATGCTAACGACGCTGCCCAGCCCGGCGATGTCATCAAAATTGCTAACGGAACTTACACGCCATGGTCGGTAACGTTATCGGCCGGCGGAACAGCGGCCAAACCCGTAACGCTGGCGGCAGAAACCAAGGGCAAGGTCATTTTCACCGGTGATGTTAAACAAACCATTATCCGCGTAACCGGGAACTATGTGGTGTTAAACGGAATTAGTTTTATTGGTTGCAACTTATTGAAAGCCGATGGAAAAACAGGATTACTAATTAACCTGGATAACACACAGCATTCACGCATTGCAGATTGCTACTTTGAAAAAAATAGTGCTAAGGTTCAGTTTATGGGGTTGGTTATTGTATCGGGCTTAGGGCAATATAATCAAATTGACCATTGCACCTTTAATGGCAATATTGATGAGTTGGATATACAGGTAAAAATTACCAAAACAGCCGATTGTCCGCTTTACACGCTCATTAACGACAATACATTTCAAAATAAAAATAAGGTAAGCTGGAAAGTATTTAACGGCGGCGAATGTGTACAAGTTGGCCAGGACCCGGTACTGCTTGGTACCATGAGTCCTAAAACTACAGTACGCAACAACCGCTTTATTCGCTGCAATGGCGAGGGCGAGGTTATAAGCAACAAAAGCAGCGATAACCAATACATTAAAAACTATTTTGAGAACTGCGATGGTGAACTGGTTATGCGCGGGGGCCACAATTGCCTGATAGACAGCAACACCATCAAGGGCGGCGAAAGTGGTATACGTATTAACGGTACCAGTCACACTGTAATTAATAACACCATCAGCAATGTTAAAACAGGCATCCGTTTAATGTACGGCATGGCTAAGGGTAAAAACGAAATAGGTTTTTACATAGCGCCAAACCAATGTGTAATTAAAAACAACAGCATCAGCAATGCCACAATAGGCATATTGGTGGGCGACAACAAAAACCAGGACTGGACCGGCAAGTTTGACACCACACGTTATCCATCAAGAGTAATGCAGGATATTGCCCCGGCCGATAACCAGATAACTGACAACAAATTTACCAATACAAAGACCACCATTGTTTACCAATAACAACGCCCGTAAACATTAATTTAAGCTTTAAAGGGCTCTTTATTCTACTATTTGATATATTTGGACTACAATTATAAAACCACCAGTTACTAAATATCCGGCTATTTAAATCTCACTGTTAAGGTGGATGGTATGCTGATGAAAAACTCTGGTAACTGCCAAAATTTATTGCTCATATATGGATAGAATGCTACCTTCTACGCATTTCTTATATTCTAAAAAACTATGGTTGACTTGCCTGTTGAGCCTGTTTTTTGCTTTGCCGCTACTGGCACAGAACGCCATTAAAATAGACAGCAGCTTAAAACAACACAAGTTTACCATGGGCGAAATTGAGTTGCTGGAAGACACGAGCAACCAGCTCACCTTCGGCGATATTGAAAAGTTAGCAACTAACCCTAATCGCTTTACAACCAATACACTCTTCTACCCTAATAACAAAAACCGCAAGTCTACCTACTGGTACAGGGTAAAGGTTCGGTTCGATAGATCGGCAGTTGATAAAGCCGCCCTTTTCGAGTTTTTTGATCAAACCACCGACGAGGTTACCGCTTACATTCCTAACGAACAGGGTTTGTACACGGCCAGTAAATCGGGTGCAAATATTGATTTTGATTCTAGATTGTACCAGCACAAAAACTTCGAGTTTTTGATCAAGAACCCGAGTGAGGGTGAGTACACTTATTACTTCAAGCTAAAATCGCGCAACCTGGTTAACGTTATTATTGTATACCGCACGCTCGATTACTTTATTCATTACGCACTGAACGAGTACCTCACCTTCGGCCTGTTCTATGGCATGATTCTCATCTTTTGCTTCCATAACCTGCTCATGTTTATGGCAGTAAAGCGGCGGCAGTATCTTTATTATGTATTTTACATTTTAAGTGTAGGCATTTATGAAATGAGTGTAGACGGTATTGCCTTTCAATACCTGTGGCCTAACACCCCTATTTTAAACGATTATGCGTACGGAACCGCGCTGTACCTGCTCAGTGTTTTTGCTTTAATATTTACCGAGGAATTATTACAAGCTAAAGTAAGAGCCGGACGATTTTACAAGCTTATTAATTACACGGTGCTGTTAAGAACCCTGTACTTTCTGTATTGCTTGTTTTTTGATAAAAGTTTATTTGCTTACAAGTTTGTAGAAATCATACCGCTATCCATCGCTTTTGCCGCCGGCATTTACATTTACAGGGGGGGGTTCAAACCTGCACGCTTCTTTGTGTTGGCCTATGCCATTTTGTTTACGGGGTTTATGATCAAGGCATTAACAGCCTTAGGTTATGGCCGTATGCTGCCTGCATTTGTAAGTTATTATAGCGTGGGTTTCTGTTTTGTGATAGAAATGGTGCTACTTTCGTTTGCCATTGGCGATCAGGTGCGCATTCTTCGTAAAGAAAAGGATGAGGCACAGGAAGAAACCATTACGCAAATGCATATTAACAGCGAGCTTAAAGATTCGATAAACCGCGAGTTGGAGCACCAGGTGAAGGTGCGCACTAAAGAGGTGGTAGAAAAATCGCAGGAAATATTAGAGCAATCCCGAACCATTGAGGAGCAGAACGAGCAGCTGATTAGCATTAACCATTTATTGGAAGAGCAGGCCTCTGAAATTACCCGAATGAACGTGTTGCTGGAGAAAGACAACATCCAGCTAAAAACCAATATTGATAAAGTTACCGATGCCCGTGTACTCTCTGCTGAATTAAACTTTGAAGAATTTAGCGCCAAGTACCCCGATCAGGAAACCTGCTACAAGTTCCTGTCCGAATTAAAATGGAAAACAGGTTATCAGTGTACCCGCTGCAGCCACACCTCTTACTGCGCAGGCCGTGTGCCCTACAGCCGTAGATGTACCAAATGCAGCTACGAGGAATCGGCTTTGCATAATACCATATTTGAAAACAACCGCATTCCCATTAATAAGGCATTTTACCTGGTGTATTTAATCTACAGCAGTAAAGGCACTATTTCATCACACCAATTATCAGATAAATTGAGCATTAGGCAAAGTACCTGCTGGACTTATGCCACCAGCATAAAGAAGGCTATGCAAGAGCAAAAGCGGTCGCGCAAGAAAGATATACCGCAAGGCTGGAGCACATTGGTTATTTAATTTGATTGGCTTACATATGTCAATGGAACGCAAATATTGACTTTTAATTGATAGCCCGGGCTTAAATGAATTACTTTTGCAGCACTTACAAAAGGCGTTGCAGGTATGAGTGATCAGGCTATTTCTATTCCATTTCCAAAACGTTATTTGCGTATAGCCGTAGGTGCGGTGTTCTTTTTGCCGGGCTTAATATTTGCCAGTTGGGCATCGCGTATTGCTACCATACAACAAACTTTAAATTTGAGCGATGCCAGTTTGGGCGCCATCCTGTTCTCAATTCCTGTAGGTTTGATATTGTCGTTACCAGTTGCGGGTTGGTTGGTTTCGCACATTGGCAGCCGCAAGCTTACCCTTGCCGGCTTGGTGATGTATGCGCTGGCTTTAATTGGTTTAGGCGCCGCCCCCAGCGTTCCATTGCTGGTTACTTGCATGGTTTTGTACGGCTTTGCCAGCAACAGTGTTAATATTGCAGTGAATACGCAAGCCGTAGCTACCGAAAAACTGTATGGAAAGCCCATTATGGGCTCCTTTCATGGCCTGTGGAGTTTGGCCGGTTTTGCAGGTGCGGGTATTGGTACCCTAATGATTGGCCAGGGAGTGGTACCTGTACAACACTTTGCACTTATTTCTGCCATTGTTATTGTTTTACTTTTCGTTTGCCAACGCTACCTGCTTGATGACAGTGCCAAAACGGAAACAGGCCCTGCTTTTGTATTGCCCGATAGGCCGCTCATCAAGTTAGGCATCATTGCCTTTTGTTCATTAATATGCGAAGGCGCTATGTTCGACTGGAGCGTAATTTATTTTAAGAAAATAATAAACGCCAACGGTGCCTGGATCGGCGCCGGCTATACCTGTTTTATGTGTACTATGGCGCTGGGCCGCTTCGCCGCCGATTGGTTTGCCGCCCGTTTTGGCCTAAAGCAAACACTGCAGCTCAGCGGGTTACTTACCGCTTCGGGCCTAATGGTTGCGGTTATATTCCCTCATTTGTATACCGCCATGTTAGGATTTTTGCTCGTTGGCTTTGGCGTATCATCGGTGGTACCAATGGTATATAGCGTAGCCGGTAAATCAAAAACCATGTCGCCCGGTATGGCGCTGGCAGCGGTATCAACCATAGGTTTTGTTGGCTTTTTAGTAGGCCCACCGGTAATAGGTTTTATTGCAGGGGCGTTTAGCTTGCGTATTAGCTTTATACTGATAGCCGTAATGGGCTTATGCGTTACCGGGATATCCAGTAAAGTAAAACTGTAATCAGCCCTTATTAATCAATAGATCTCAGGATACGGTTCCACCTGATTTTATGCAGCAAATCGGCCTCCGCATCGGTACTGAACCAGGTAATCATGGCTTTACCCACCACATGATCTTCGGGTACGTAACCCCAAAAGCGCGAATCGAGCGAGTTGTGGCGGTTGTCGCCCATCATCCAATAATAGTTCATTTTGAAAGTGTAAGTATTGCTTTCCTTGCCATTGATGAATACTTTGTTTCCTTTTTGCTCCACTTTATTATTCTCATACAATTCAATAGCACGGCGATACAAGGTCATGGTCGAATCGTTCAGGGCAATGTTCATTCCACGCTTTGGCATTACCAACGGGCCAAAATTATCGGCATTCCACCTAAAATGTTCGTTATGCGGAAACACGGTGGCATCATACTGGCCCGCAGCTTCAATAACCGGCGTTACACTTTTTATATTAGAATAGCCTTTAAAGGTGGCTAATGATTCTTGCGGAATGATTACTATCCAGGTATAGGCATCGGTTTGCTGCAGTGGTTCCATATGCAAATCGGTAAAAACTCGTGGATTAATGGTGCTGCCATCAGTAGTTACCGTGTACGAGGTTTGGGCTTTCTCGGCGTTGGGTGCTGCTTTACCGTTAATATAAACCTGAGCATTTTTAATTTCGAGCCTGTCGCCCGGTGTCGCCTGGCACCGTTTAATTAAGTTGGTACGTACATCAACAGGTTTGTTATAAATGGGATCGGCTTCCTCCGGTTTATTAAACACCACTATATCCCCTCTTTTTACCTCAGAAATTCCCGGCAAGCGGTAGTAGGGAAGTTTGATACCATCCCAATAAGTTTTAATACTATCTGATGTAACGGTTGATTCTAAAAACGGAATGGCCACCGGGGTAAACGGCATACGGGGGCCATAGCTTATTTTGCTTACAAAGAGGTAATCGCCCGTGAGCAAAGTACCTTCCATAGAGCCGGAAGGTATGGCATAAGCCGAAAACAATAACCCCTTTATTATGGTAGAAACTACTACGGCAAACACTATAGCATTAAGCCACTCGCGGGCTGCAGATTTCTTGGGTTTATCGGCTTCTTTAGGGCTGCGTTTAAAGTTCCATTTCATAATTAAGGTATTGTATACCTTTGACTATGGCGTTGGCAATTTGTTACAGCCCTGAGTTTACTTTTTTGCTGTGTTTAAATCACTGTCTGTTGGGTTCAATACGTACTCATGGTGTTCGCCGGTGTGGCGTAATATAAATTTAAGCCGTTCGGGTGCCTCGGCTATATCTAAGGAAAGTGTTGCAATTACATCGGGCAGGTTCTCCATAATGGTGCTAACATTGCTGCCCGACGGCAGATCGATCAGAATATCATTGTCAAGCGGTTTAATTTTCCAGTCCTTAACTTGCGCTGCATTTAAAACGTCGATCCATTTTTGTTGATAGGCATTCATTGTAATATAGCTATTGATGTTAATAAAAGAGTTTTCGGCTTTAAAGGTTTGGTTACGCTCAATAAAAAAGGGCTAACCATATAGTGATCAGCCCTTTTTTGTAAATAATTACTGACCGCTTACTTAGCCGAAAACTTATAAATAGTGGTGGTTTTGTAAGTTTGTCCCGGCTTTAATTCGGTAGACGGGAACGATGGCTTGTTAGGCGAATCGGGGAAATGCTGCGTTTCTAAAGCAAAAGCAGTGCGGTTATCATCTTTCACGTCTCCTTTAAATTTAAATTCGCCCTTCATAAAGTTACCGCTGTAAAACTGGATGCCAGGCTCTTCGGTAAATACTTCCATCTCAATACCGCTTACATCGCCCAGTACAGTGGCAATAGGCGTTTGCAGCGTATGCTGGTTTAATACAAAGTTGTGGTCATAACCTTGTCCGTTCTTTAACTGCTCATCGCCTTCGTTAATGCGTGCACCAATGGTGGTAGCCTTACGAAAATCGAACGGTGTGCTTTGAACGGGTGCAATTTTACCTGTAGGGATAAGTGTTTTATCAACCGGGGTAAAATTATCGGCGGCTAATTGCAAGCTATGTTTTAAGATAGAACCGCTTCCGCAACCGTTAAGATTAAAGTAAGAGTGGTTGGTTAAATTAACCACGGTATTTTTATCTGTAGTGGCGCTGTAATGAATCTCCAGTGCGTTATCGTCGGTTAATTTATAGGTAACTGTAGTTTTTAGCGTACCCGGAAAACCCTGCTCACCATCTGCAGATGTGTAAGACAATTCTAAAGTAGTAGCGTCTACTTGTTTGGCGTCCCAAACCTTTCCATCAAAGCCTTCTTTACCACCATGCAGGGTATTAGGGCCGTTGTTAGCGGGTAGTTTATATTCTTTACCATCTAAAGTAAATTTGGCATTGCCAATGCGGTTGCCATAGCGGCCAATTAATGCGCCATAGTAGTTGCTTTTAGCGCTTTCATAATCGTCTACACTGGCCGGGCCAGCTATAACATCTACCATAGTGCCTTTTTTATCGGGCACCAACAAGCTTACCAAACGACCGCCATAATTAGTAATGGCGGCTTGCACACCTTTACTGTTTTTAAGCATGTAAAGCTTAGTGGTTTTACCATCAATGGTTTTTTCGAAGCCCGAGGCTGCCGGTAACTGCCCTACCGTAGTACTATCTGTCATTTTGGTTGATTGTTTTGTGGATTGATTGCAGGCTGAGAACGACAACAGGCCGGCCGCCAGCATGGCTACATAAAAGTTTGTGCTTTTCATAAGTTTATAACAGGTTAATTGGTTTTATTGTTGGTTTAGTTTTGGATTATTTGGTGCATTAAAAATCAATAAAAAATATAGCAATGACAAGAATTGTTTATTTAACACTTATTCGTGATTATGGTTAACACCATAGCGCAGCGCATGCCCCGGCCCATATAAAGCCAGTGGCATCAATTTATCCTGAAACATCACCTGCCCGGCCTTATAAAACTGCCTGAAATCTTCGGCACTTACCTGCCCGGAATAAGGTGCATAATAATGTTCGGGCCCGTTGTTACGCCAAATAAGCAGGTAAGACAAAGTATTATATTGCGCTAGCAGCGGCACCAAAACCTCTGTCCACCAGTTCTTTAAAGGTATGCCCTGGTAACCGGTTTCGGCAATACAGGCCAGCTTATGGTGCTCGTTAGTTACTTGCTGCAATATCTGCAACTGGCGATTCATGTTTTTTTTATAAAGCTGTACATCATCAAAGCAATAGGTGTCAAAACCAATAAAATCGGCATAATCATCGCCGGGGTAACGCTCTAACAGGTCTATGTCTGAATAGTACTCCGCAGCGGAGTACACCAACAGCAAATTGTGCAGCTTTTTAGTATTTCGCAGATAATTAATAGTAAAACGCCACAGTTCAATAAAATCATTAGCATTACTATTGCCATAGCCCCACCAAAACCAATCGCCCGTAAGCTCATGAAAAGGCCTGAACAATATAGGAATGGGCTCTCCGCCGCTGCCCTTTAATGTACTTAGGTAACGTGCGGCCCGGTCTAACCAGGTAACGTACTTTTTATGGTACTCGCCACCGGGAAGTAGCTGGTATACTAAAATTGAAGTGGTATCCCAGGAGGTTTTATCGTTACCTGGGTTATTCATATGCCAGCAAAAAGTATTAACACCACCACGTTCGTAAGCCTCGCGTACTAGCCGGGCCTGCGTAGTAAAAGGTATGCGGTTAATATCAAAAGTACTGTCTAATTCAATGCCCGAGAGGTCCCACCCATAAACTGCCGGGTAACTACCTGTCACATTTTTCACGTCAGAACTGTCTTTAAACTTCCAGTTTACGCCATAGGCCGTATCATCATGATGTCCAAATAATACACCAGCACCTTGTAAGCGCTGCAAACTGCTTAATAAGCTGCGCGTTTCGGCAGTGGCCAAACTATCTGTTGCGGCGGTGTTTTGTGCCTTTAGTAAATAGGGTACAAAAAGCATCAGCATAATTAGAGGATAGCGCAGCAACGGTAACATGGCCTCAAATATGGTTAACCAAAACAGTTTTTACAATGCTTTTACAAAGTTTGGGCATAAGTTTTGAGTGTTGTAGCTGTTAGTTCAAAATATGCAGTAATTTTACAGGCTCATAAATGGATACGCAAAACAGCACATCGGAGCCCGAAGCTAAATCAGGCCCAACATTATTTAGTCGTATTAGAGACTTCTTTATTGATGTTTTTGATGTTTTTAGCTTCATTGGCCGCTTTTTTAAAGAAGCGTTTGCACCGCCGTACGAGTTAAGGGAGCTTATTAAGCAAACCTGGGAAGTGGGTGTACGTTCGCTCCTGCTCATTACCGTAACCGGTTTTATTGTAGGTTTAATATTTACCAAACAATCGCGCCCATCTTTAGTGCAATTCGGTGCAACATCCTGGATACCATCACTGGTTTCTATTGCCATTATGCGTGCTTTGGCACCTTTGGTTACCGCACTCATCAGCGCTGGCCGTGTGGGTTCAAGTATAGGTGCCGAAATTGGCTCTATGCGCGTTACCGAGCAAATTGATGCCATGGAGGTATCTGGCACACACCCTTTCAAATACCTGGTATGTGTGCGTACGCTGGCTACCACTATAAGTTTACCTATACTGGCTATATATAACGGCTTAGTTGCCATGCTGGGTGGTTACTTAAATGTAGCCGTTAACGAGGGCACCAGTTTTAGTACTTACATACAGCAGTTTTTTCAGCCGCTGAGCTTTATCGATTTTGAAGCATCGATCATCAAGTCCATCGTGTTTGGCTTTACCATTGGTATTGTAGGCAGTTACAAAGGCTGGAACTCCTCAAGTGGAACAGCGGGTGTAGGTAAAGCGGCTAACTCGGCTGTGGTAACCGCCATGTTTCTGGTGTTTATTGAGGAAGTAATTATAGTTCAAATGACCGGCTGGTTCCGTTAACAGATCATAGATATGGAAGACCACAAATCAGCTATAGATTATAACGACAAGGTAATCAGCATTAAGGGATTGAAAAAATCTTTTGGCGATTATCATGTGCTCCGCGGTATAGACCTTGACCTTTATAAAAAAGAGAACCTGGTAGTGCTGGGACGCTCGGGTACAGGTAAATCGGTACTTATTAAAATTATATCGGGTTTACTAAAAGCCGATGAAGGTACGGTAGATGTTTTAGGTACAGATGTAACCAGCATCACTCCGCGCGATTTGATGGAACTGCGCCGCCGTATAGGTTTTTCTTTTCAGAACAGTGCCTTGTACGATAGTATGACGGTACGCAAAAACCTGGAATTTCCGCTGGTGCGTAACCAAAAGAACCTGCGCCGCAAAGAGATAGATGAAATGGTTGAGCGTGTGCTGGAAGCTGTTGGCCTAAAGCAAACCATTAACCAAATGCCTTCAGAGTTATCGGGCGGTCAGCGTAAACGTATTGGCATAGCGCGTACTTTAATTTTACGCCCCGAAATTATGTTGTACGATGAGCCTACCGCAGGTTTGGACCCAATCACCTCTATGGAGATCAATAACTTAATTAACCGCGTTCAGGAACGCTTCAATACTTCATCAATCATTATTACGCACGATTTAACTTGTGCCAAAGCCACCGGCGACCGTGTGGCCATGCTGCTCGACGGCCAGTTTCAGCGTCAGGGCACCTTTGATGAGGTTTTTGCAAGTGATGATGAACGGGTAAAACAATTTTACGATTATAACTTTATCAACTAATCATGAGTTTTAAAGAAAATAAATATGCTTTTTGGGTAGGTCTGTTTATAGCCATTGGTTTGGTTATATTCATTGTAGGCGTATTTACCTTAGGCAACCAACAGAAGAGCTTTAGCAACGGGTTGCACCTGCAGGCCCGTTTCGATAACGTATCGGGTCTAATAAAGGGTAACAACGTTTGGTTTTCGGGTGTAAAGGTAGGCACTATCAAAAAAATATCATTTACCGGTATAAACCAGGTAGATGTTGAATTTAATGTGGACCCAGCCATTCAAAAATTCATCCATGCCGATGCTATTGCAGCCATAAGTTCTGAAGGCTTTATTGGCAACAAGATCATTACTATTGATGGTGGTACCCCCTCAGCCCGTTTGGTGCAAAGCGGTGATGTATTAAATTCAAAAGGCATGTTATCTACTGATGATATCATGAAAACTTTCCAAAAAAATAATGAAAACCTATTAGCCATTACCAGCGATTTTAAAATACTAAGTAAAAACATGGTAGAAGGTAAAGGTTTAGCAGGAACTCTTTTAGCCGATACTGCGCTGGCTATGCGTTTCAGATCTGTTGTTGCCAATTTACAAAGTACCACCAGCCGTACCGCCGTAATGGCCGATGAACTAAGCCGCTTTGGTTACAAAATGAACACCAAGGGAGGGCTTGCCGACAAGATGCTGACCGATACTGCCTTATTTGCTAAATTGCAGCAATCGGCTAATCAGTTACAGGAAGCTACTGCTAAAGCTGGTACCCTAACTGATAATTTGAACCGTGCCAGTAACAAGTTAAATACTACAGACAATGCTTTAGGTGTGTTACTGAACGATCAGCCTACGGCCGATCAGATGAAAAACACACTC
>Ga0265780_10003314_pt1 | contig 21246 bp, 22 predicted proteins | sample P1T30metagenome_FD_192432 | JGI IMG/M metagenome (GOLD analysis project Ga0265780, IMG submission 192432) | Plant litter microbial communities from East Loma Ridge, Irvine, California - P1 T30 | ecosystem: Environmental > Terrestrial > Plant litter > Unclassified | place: USA: California...
GGGGTGCTCTCACTGAGGGCGGCAGCAGCCCTGCTGCTCTCCAGAAGGTCACCGTCCCCATCGTTTCCCGCGCCAGCTGCCGCTCCTCCTACGGAACCTCTGCCATCACCACCAACATGATCTGCGCTGGTTTCCCTCAGGGTGGAAAGGACTCCTGCCAGGGCGACTCTGGCGGCCCCATCGTCGACTCCTCCAAGACCCTCATTGGTCTCGTCTCCTTCGGCAACGGCTGCGCTCAGGAGGGCTTCCCCGGTGTCTACGCTCGCACCTCTGCTCTCCTCTCCTTCATCAACTCTGTTTAAGTGCTGGCTGAACAGACTTGTGCTCGCTACCGAATCATGATGATGGATGGATATGGCTCTTCAGCGAAGAGTCGGATGATTGTGAACGACGATGATATACCAAGTGGTCAGAGGTTTCATGAAGCCTCTTGCAAAACCATGTTTTGATACGCCTTTTTTGTATATATCTATCAGCTACGAAATGCATTCAATAACTTCAAACATCATGCTCAAATCCATTGTAATATGCCTGTGACATCATTTTCGCATCAGTCGATATCATCGATCAAGATTTTGTCAACACCATGTGTCCTTTTTTTCCTGAGATCCGAAAATACAATCTATACGAGACCAACGCATACGAGGCCGCGTGTACTTTCCCAACACTACACCATGACGTAGAAGCCCAACGACTTTCTGCCAGGTGCCGGATCCCCTCGAGCCTTTTAGACAAAACGGTGTGGGAAAAACGAAGGAAGTGCCCGTTGAGCGGGATGATGCTTGTAGGGCTGAGAACAGCACAAGCTTCGCTGTCGCATATTACTTTTTTCTCTTATATTTAGACATGTTTTGACACATGTGTCAGGTTATGGAGAGAAAGAAGAGACACAGCTGGCGTGTAGGATAAATTGTCTGCGATCGCGATCGCACAGTGATGATGGCGGTCTTGTCGTCTTTTGATCAGGCGCGCGGAAAAGCAAAACATAGGTTGTCAGCATTATGAATTTGATGTGAATTTTCTGGAAGCAGAATTCATCGGGTACACGTATCGCAGAAGAAGCAACCATGGTTTTACGAATACTTCGGTATGAACACACCATGTGCGACGGCGTGTGCCTTTTCGATGTAGAACACTGGCTATCACGATGATGTGAGACCTCTGAAAATGTAACCACAAGGCCAAGTACGGGGGTATTTTTGGCTTACAGCCCAAGAAAGACATGTTTGGGTCGTGGTCAAGTTTTTGATCTAGATCTGCAGCGCATGGGGGTCTCTTTGCAGCGCCTGGATCGGAGCGATCACTTTCTCCCAACATTACGTCGAGGCCTAGGTTATTTGGGGAAAGCGGAAGAACTCCATAAATTATCGAGATGGCTGTTTGGAGTACGTAGCAGACATCGGGGCTTGACATCCAGTTTTTGGTGAATTTGGACCGGGTATTGATGAAGAAGAAGACTTGGAGAGAGCATAAGACAGACTTTTATATGTCCCGGTCCCAAGACGAGCTTCTAGCTCAATGGTATAACCCTTGCAAGACCAAGGTGCTTGTTGCACATGAAATGGGCACTCAGGGTTTTGAAGTCGATGGCAAAACGCCGTACAAAAGCCGTTTTTCTTTTGCTCAAGAACGAGGTCGTAACACATTACAATTATTCTCCATGACTTCTGATGTTCGTAGTGATTGGAGTATTGGAAACGCGCTCGATGAAATCGGAGGAAGCGGACTTTGGAGCAAGCACACGCCATATCCTGATGCTGATCTTCTTTTGGTCCACAGTGGTGGAAGAATGTTATGAGGAGAAAAGAGAACCCCAGCACATAGAGCTGGAGCATTCAACCTTTTAAGCAAAGCAGAAGTTTACTGGACAAGAAGTTCAGTTGACAGCAGAGAACATTCAAGTATTGGGAGTAGTTTTCTCGACGACGGTCTCACTTCCACATCATGTCTTTCGTTTTTTGATAATCGTAAATGAACACAGCAGCCGAGTCAGCCGCACATGCTTGCTGTGTACGCTTTTTTTGTGAAAAGGCAGGAAGCGGACATAGCCATGATATCTTGAAATTTTGGACAAGACTCAGGGAGCATGAACAATAGAGGCGTGGCTTTCCATCTGCTGTTGACGTTTATATCTCTTGAGCATCATGCCGGAGATGCATGTTGAGGGCCCATATCAATGGTACGAAACATTGAACTGAAGACTGGTATCTTTGGCAGTCTGGTCTTTTGAAACGCATTGCCACATACTGTTCAAGTTCTGAACAAGGACAGTGAATCGAACGCCGGCACCATGTCATTTTTCTCCTGTGTTTTTGGAACTCGGAGGGGAGTCACACATCGGGCACACGACCTTGTCTTTTGAGAAATGGATATGAGGAATTGAGGAATATAGAAGGATCGTAGGTGAGCACTGACTGGAGATTTATATAGATGGACTGGCGAAGAGGAAACGTGACATGCATACATGAGTGACTATTTTCAAAAACACATGACGATAATCCCATGGTAATCGCGAAAGGTTCAAAAGAGGTACACATTGAGTTATGTGATTAATGAGATTCTGTAATGGAGGAGCGCCTTGTTGGTCGCTCCTCTCGGGTATTGTAGATAGTAGAATATACATGAACTGAACGAACTCTCATCTCACCATCGTACACGCACTTCTTCATCCTGACCTTTGTGTCTCACATGCATCCCCACTGAGTCGTACTTCTTTAGTACCTTCCGCTCTCCCTTCGTCCAACACCAAGGCTTCCATACGGATTACTTCTGCCCAAGCTCGCCGACTGACCCAGTGTCTTCTCACCGCTCTCCCTCGCAGCGCCTAAATTGCCGAGACTGATCCTCTTTAGAGGGCTGACGTCCCGCTTGCTTGGACTAGCCCTGCGCTCGAAAGCACCGCCGAGACTATCCCTTCCGCGGCTCGCGCTCCTCTCGCCATCTCTTGAGAAGTTTGCACTTGCGGACTTCCGTAAAGGAGACGCGGCATGAGTGTTGACCCCCAGGTATCCGCCGTCGCTAGGCTTGGTATTGGTTCGGGGAATGGTGGGTGCCTGACGGAAGGGATTGGGCGTTTGCGAGGGTCGTATCGGAGAGGAGAAGTCGGCGTCTGTAGCTGTGGAGGTGGTTGTGTATTGTGAGGTGCCACGATCTTGGTGGACCGAGGATCTTCGTCTCGAGGAGCGTGTGACAGATGGAGATTCCATGTTATCAGGATCGTACTGCGAGGCGTAGCTTACGTTCGGGTTCGTGCGGAAGGTTTTACGGTTCACGATAGTAGTCGGTGTGTATGTGACGATTGAGCTCGCAAGACCGTGGCTACTGCCCTTGACACCGACGCTCAAATCTCGGGTTCGGTTTGTAGAGATGGTCTGTATTCCGACGTCGCGGCATGGCTTCTGTAGTGAGGGGTGGACAAATTTGCTGTCGTACTCGTGAAGCACCTGGCGACTGATGAGAGAGTTGTCCTTGGCCTGCTGCATAAAGGAGCTCCTAAGCCACCAAAGATGAAGCGAGAGCGCGGCTCCGATGAAGATCGTCGTGGTCACCCTGACGCTCGGTCTGGGATCTAAGGGAGCGACGGGGAGGTTGAAGTAGTAGAGCACCACATGCAACGGGCTGAACAGGCAGAACAGCTCCAGGCATAGCGGGTTTGGGTCCCAAACGGCGACTTCCCAGACGTCCCTGCCCTCGACAGGATGCGCTCTGCTCGCCGCGTTGTTCTGTACCAAGCCCCTCACGAACTGCATCGGACTCGCTGCGGCAGGCGATGAGTCGACTCGGACACGCTTCGCGCTGGGCGTCTGTGGCGCAACATCGACACTCTGCTCGAAGAGACGGTAGTACCTCCTCTTACCCCAGACCATAAACGCGTTGGCAAAACTGGCTGCGCCTAGGACCAGGACCAGCAAGCCCATGATCCACTTTATCCATCCGGGGCCCTGCACCTCGTTGAAGACACCATCGTCGTCCGAAGCCGTGGATGCGCCGCTGTTGGCTTGTGCGAGTACGAAGAGGAGGTTTGCGCCAAAGCCGATGTAGAGCGCATATGCGGATGCAAAGTCCTCCCAGTCAGAGCTGTTGAGTTCCTCCGAGATCCAGATGAGCCAGTCGGACAGATCGAAGTAGGCTTTGATGCGTTCCGAGAGCGGTGCGCGGCGCACGAGAGGAGGCATGGCGCGGTGGTATTACGATTATAAGTGCTAAGGGCGAGTCCCAGGTTGTAGAAGAGAAATGGGAGAAGGTGGAGTAGCAGCAGGGCTCAAGTCATGGTGGTGCGGCGACAATGAAGAAAGCGCGAAGGGTGAAAGAAGCGACAGTACAAACAGTTGGCCTAACGCGGACTAGGCCCTGGTCCCGCCCATGACGACGGCGCGCGGGAGCTCCAGCTTCAGTGCAGCCAAGCTCCGACCTCACGACAGCTGCCTCACTACACTCTCACTATGGCAGCACCCGCGGCACAGTACAAGGACAGGCAGTTCCTCGCCGTGATAGGCGATGAGGTGTGCATCTCGCGGCTTCCCCATTTGGCGGATCAAAGGCGCTAACCGGTCGCAGGACACTTGCACGGGCATGCTGCTTGCAGGCGTAGGCGTAAGCTATCCTCGACTACGATACGCGACGTAGACAAGAGACTGACGGGTATCGTAGCATGTTACCCAGCCGCCGGACAGCCAAAAGAACTTCCTCGTTGTAGACGCAAAGACCGAGACCGCGACCATTGAAGCTGCATTCGACCGCTTCACCACCGAGCGCAAGGATATCGCGATTCTGCTCATCAACCAGCACGTACGTCTTATGCGCCCCGGATGTGGCGTTGGGATCTAGAAGGATGCCAGAAGTTCTACGGACTTGTAGGCTGAGACATGTCTAACCACCCACAGATCGCCGAGAAGATACGACATCGAGTCGAGACATACACCGCTGCCTTCCCCTCCCTCCTTGAGATCCCATCGAAAGACCACCCTTACGACCCCGAGAAGGACAGTGTGCTGAAGAGGGTGAGGAGGTTATTCGGAGAGTAGATTTTGGACTTAGGAGACTGGCGGAAGATGAGAGCACCAGAATATGTCGCATACACTACTCTTGGATGGGTACTAGGCATGTGCCGCCGGCAATTATCTGCGCATACAAGCTACAACGTCAATGAATATGATATCCAACACTACAGATACAAGTCGTACTATGGAGAGTGTTATTAAGTCGATGCGTGTCCATCCTATGTACATTAATTCGTCATTATATCCTCAATTCACTGGCCACACATCAACCTTAAGCTGGCACTGTCATTGCGAGGTACCGGCAATGGACCAGCCCATCGGCAAACAGACGAACTGGTACATTGCAGGTACCTCGTAACACCAATGCGAGTTCAAGTTCAATGTGTGGATCTTACTGGAACCCTTGGTTGGGAAGCAATGAAACCAAAGCTTACAGTCGAGACATGCTGATATCGCGAGTCAAAACAAAGAGAATCCGCCAAAAATGGCTTACAGCTCATTCCTCCGCCTTAAACGCTCCTGTACCAGACCAGCCAAAGGTCCACTCATCTGAACCCTAGGTTGTCCCATCTTAATCTTGCTGCCACTGCCTACATTACTTTCCTCCGCGTTTCCCCTGCATCATTGAATATCAGACATCCTCGTTGCTCATCGCGTGTTGTAGAGTCGTTACGAAGTGAGGCAATTTACCGGTGGAAAGCGATCTTGGCGGTGAGGCAAGTAATCTTGTCGCCCTCTGCGGTGAAGACATCGGCGAGGACGGTGTATGTGCCCTGGCATGCTGTCAGTACTCTTCTATATTCGTCGCAGCTTGAAACGTACCGGAGGAATCTCCCTGGGCAGATCAACGTCCTTGGTCAGGCTCATCTCGCCCTTCTCGAGAGGGCACTCGAGGTCACCCTTCTTTATCGTTTCGCAACCATCCGCGTTCTGGTTGATGAGTGTGATGAGGCCGTACTTGACTTGCAGGTGCATCTTGAAACCCTCACCGACCTCCTCCTTGAAGTCGCCTGTGGCCTTGATGCTGAGCTTCTCGCCACTGTGTACAAGTTAGCTCCAGTCTTTACACTCTTGAGATTCGCGAAGCTTTCATGTGCGCGATTGCGCAGCTACACGATACTTCGACGAGGAACACGTACGGCTTGGGTGGATTGGGGCTCAGGTCGACCTTCTCAATCTTCAGAAGATCGTCGGCTGGGTCGCCGCAGAAGTACAGAGGGTTGTCGCCTGGGACCTTGTATTCCTCCTTAATCGTGACCTGGTCGCCACCCATCCATGAGGGCGATGCGGTGACAGAGACGGCGCTCAGCGCGGCAAGGAACAGGGTGGTGAGCTGCATGGCGGCGGTGAAGACAGCTGCGGTACAAGAGACGAGCTGTGGTGGTGTTGTTGTCGCGCGATAAACACGACGGGAACAACTTCGATGTGGATTCGAAGTTGGGGAAGGATGGTTGGGGTTGCTGTGGAGAATGGAGAGCTCTGGTAGTGGTCGAGGCTGGCGTCTAGATAGCGGCCGCGGTTGGATCTTGCTGAGGCTGGGGCTGGGGCGAAGCATGGACCCTGCAGCCAACGTCATCGCTGTTGGTCACGCAGCACGCGTGGGTCTTCCGCTAGCACCATCTGGGCTTGACATGTACACATGTACTGCACGTTGTGCCGTCGTGCATTCGTCTTGTGGAGACATAGCAGTAGAGCGCAATAGCGACGGACTTTTGAGCAACTTCTAACTGATCAACGAGTGACTGCATTGAGCGAGTTCTGGAAATCTGAAACCCGATTTCCATGATAGAGGTATGCCTGGTGACGGTACGTATCTGAGATCGATTCGGAGCCATAATAGCATTCCGACATTCTAGGCGGTGCCTGCGTGCTTAGAGTATCTTCGCGCAGCATCCAAAAACAGACGATCCAGCTCGGCCGCAGCAGTTTCATTGCTGACCTTCAGTTTCAGAGTTCGCCGTCCATGCGAGACTCCGTCATTTATCCATTCGTTTGAGCCATCTTCAGCGTTGATCTTGTTGTAGCCGCGGTCTTCTGCAATGTCGAACATGTCTCCAAGGCCATTCGCAGCATACATGATAGTCTACACATGGGCGCAAGAAGTCAGCGTATGCCTCGCAAGCAATTCGTAAAGGGACACCTACAAGTGGATCCCAACTAGGTAGCGGCTTCCCGAAGCCATAGTAGATGTAAGCCATTCGGATTGGGTCGTCTTCCAGATCACTCGCCATCAGCGGCCCGCCTATCAGTACATCTCTGCCGACAGTAGTGCCTACAAACGTTATTGGGCCGTCCCATGTGTCTAATACATGAGCAGCGAGGGCGGGCTTGGAGCCCCAGAAGTTCCAGCTACGACCCTTCGGATACTTGCCACCCATGACGACGAGCTCTGCCACTTTAGTCCTGGCAAGCTCGCGACCGTCAAGCCGAGAGTACTCATCGGGTTTGGAGTCCAGAAGTCCAGAGAGCTGTAGGAATTAGCGACCAGCTGTCAATAGACAAGAGCCACATTATGAAAACGCACATTATCGAGGAAACCGATGGAAGCAATCGTCACGCTTCCGTCTTCTGATTCAGAGAGCAGTTTTCTGTACAGGACAACTGGATCCCATGCCTTGTCTGCCTTTCCCCATGGTAGAGTGCCTCCGGACCAGTGGTAGGCCACTTTACTCGTGTACTCGCCGCGCTTGTAGTCCCAGGCGTCAAAGAACCTCACGTCGTTCATTGGACGACGGATACCAATAGGTGTCTTGGGGTGTCCATAATGTGCGACAATAGCAGATGCTGCGAGAGCAGAGTATGAACAGGGGTGGTTGACGTTGACACCGAGAAGGTTGACATTGGGGAGAGTTGCGCCTAGCAGCAATGCGCCCGCATCACTAGTACACTAGTAAGCTTCTTGTGACATGAGAACGAGGCTATGCGTACTCAACATCGCTGTGCAAGTCGGTGTCGATGATGAGGTTCTTGCGCGTTGTCATTGCCTGGAAGTTGACGAGAAGGGAAGCAGTAGAATGCCAAGGTAAGTTGAGAGGCCCGTAATATCTGTGAATATCTAGCGTGTATCTTGTAGTGGAGTGGAGAGCTGGGAACGTTTGGCCGTCAACCAAGCATGAGGGGTAGCTCGCAGCCTCAGGCCCACCGGTTCTACCAATCATGGCCTAGCCCACAAGAGGCAGTCAGATAGATATGGGCGCCTACGTATCTGGCTTGCCTGAGGTTTTGGACGAACAAGTCAGCAAACATGGTTCTGACAAGCCAGCTGTGTTACGATGTCACATCAATTCCCTGTCTTGTTTCGTCCATAGTGGGGCTAGAAAGGTGCTTGAAGCTTTCAGCTTTATAAGAGACCTATTACTGAGGCTGGAGAAGTTTACATCGGCGGTGGATTTAGATCAAGGCCCTCAACGCTGAGCTTGAAGCTGTCCATCCGCGAATAACTTCCCCCAGAGTCGAAGTCGAGTCTGCCACGCTCACAATCGTCAAAATCGACGTCTGCAACTAACAACTCATCTTCTTGCTCCCATACCGGTCCGGCAAGCACCTCGCCCAAGGGTGATACTATCATAGAGCCGCCTCGGGAAACGTATTCCTCGCCGTCCGCTGACTGAGGCTGCGAGAAGGGTTGTTGCTTGGGGCTAAGCGCATCTTCTGCAGTGGATGAGGAGTCAATCGCCGATGAATCGCCCTCAGTCGCCTGTCCTTCTGGTATTGGTATGCAAATTTCGTGACCCTCCGGCGTCTTCGTGATGGTACTTCGTCGTCTGCCAGCGACTCCATTACTCTGTTGCGAGAGGCTCCTGCCGACGCCGCTTCTGCTCGCATAGCCCTGCGATTGTGCTTTGCCGGTGATCCATTCTGGGAGGTGTTTCTTCTTGACGCATTGGTTTGCACTAACCACGAAGCATCGGCCTTCGCAGCCTACCGTGCGCATCAGCGACGTCCAAGCATCGCGTGCATCTGCTGTCGGCGCAAACCACAGGTTGACGTTCTGGCTGTACAAGCTTTGCCTCAGCAATGGCATGTAGTTCTCCCAGCAAATCGCCGACCCCATACACAGTTTGACACCCTTGATTTCCGTTGTCACGGCCCTCAGTGTACTCGCACTTCCCATGCCCCAAATCAGCCTTTCGCTGCCCGTCGGCATAACTTTCCTCCTCTTGCCCAATACACCCATCTTCGGATCGACGAATACAACTCCACAGTATAGTGTGCCACCCGACTTCTCCACAATCCCCGTAACAACAAAGACCCCCGTCTCTCTTGCTATCCTCTCTAGCTCCTCTCGTGTCCCATCACCCCTGTATTCCTTCCCTCTCGGTAGCTCGAGCTTCCGGTCTAGCCAATCTTGCCCAGCGCCGCTCGGTGTGTCGCCCATATCGACAGCATCGTGGAAATAGTGCAGGAATTGCTCACGACCTTCGGGTGCGCGACCACCAACCGCAGCGCCAAAAGCGCAAGTACGAGGATATCCACCCAGGTATGCTTCTGGAAACAGGAGGACATCGATGCCTTGGGATGCGGCGCGTTTCGTTGTCACTTCGAGAGCGGCGAGGGTCTCGGCGGTTGTTGAGAGCGTGCGGGATTGCGCGGATGCGATTTTGAGAGTTTGGGGCATTATGGATGGAATTAGAAGAAAGAAACAAGTGCTTATGGATGGCGGAGTGAAGAGCACGCGAGAGAATGAAGGGAGGTGATGGCGTATGAGCTTCCGAAGCTTGCCGTGATGGCAGCTGAGCTTCCCGAGCTACCCCGCTCGTAACCCCCACCTCGAACGAGCAAAAGAAAGCATCTCCAACATCGAAGTGGAAGGTAGCTTTTGACGCGTCGCGGTGTTAGGGGAAACGCGGATAGGGCCGAGAAACGAATGATGATCTCGGTGGATGCTTGTGGATCTGCTAGACAGTCGAAGCTTCCACAACTCCACACCACGACGTCACACTCTGATGAACACTAGCAGGTGCAGAATTTCTTCTTCCTATGTAGATTTTACATCGTAACAGTCCTACTTTCAATCAAACTCGATAAACCATAAACCTCACAAAATGTCGCAGCCCGTCGACGTACCAACCCATCTCGACTCCCTCATCACCTCTTCGCACCCCCAACTGCGCGATGCCGTCCTCCCAAAACTTCTCAGCTCCATCCACACAATAGCCGGACACCTGCGCACCTCTCCATCGGTAACCCAAGTCGGAACCGCCAATGCCTTTGGCGACGACCAACTGAACGTGGACGTCCTGGCCGAAGAAGCGATCCGTAAAACCATCGACTCATGCCCAGCTATCGTAACAGCATCCAGCGAAGAAGACCCTGTCGAGAAATCATCGAAATCTACCAGCAGCGAGGATCAAGGCAAAGAAGTCTACACACTCGCCTTCGACCCGCTAGATGGCTCCTCCATTATCGCACCAAACTGGAGTGTAGGCACGATAATCGGAGTCTGGGAAGGAGCATCAGCCCTACATCAATCGCCGGACACGAAGCAAATCGCCTCGATACTGGGTGTACTAGGCCCACGTACTACCGCCATTGTCGCCCTCCGCTTGCCAGGTACCAAGGGTTCATGTTTCGAAGTCGGATATGCAGATGATGGCGCCATGCAAGTCATCCGCCCAGACGTGCAGTTGACGCAAGCCTCTGAAGTAAAGACGCGATATTTCGCGCCGGCGAACATGCGCGCAGCGGCCGAAGACCAGAGGTATCTGAACCTGGTCAACCGGTTCATCATGCAAAAGTACACGCTGCGATACAGCGGCGGCCTCGTTCCGGATGTTGTACATGCGCTAGTCAAGGGTCATGGTGTGTACATTTCTCCGGTTACGGAGCAGAGCAAAGCCAAGCTTAGGCACCTCTATGAACTAGCGCCTATCGCGCTGATCTTGGAATGTGCTGGAGGTGCGGCATTGGATTCTGCGACGGGGAAGAGAGTCTTGGAGACAGCGATCGAGGATACGGATGAGAGGGGTGGGTTGATCTGTGGAAATAAGGATGAGGTTGAGGCTGCAATGAAGTCTTTACTTCAGTAGACGGAATAATTGAGAGATTAATCTATCACAATTGATGTGTCAAGAGATGCATCTAGATGAATGAATAAAGAGGGTCTAATATTAGGAGGCTCTAATGTAATTCGATCCGTACTCGTCGTCCTTCTACCAGTATCCAATATGTAGCCAGTAACAACAAGGGAAGATAAGGGGGTATATGTCATGACTAACTCATGACGGAAGTATGCAACGAGGCATAGCCATCGTGCCCTGAATGTGTGCACTCCTCAAATTAGAAGCGGCTGTAATGTCGTAGCGTGCTCAAGGAATGTCTTGAGCCGTTGGAATAAGAACAAAGGGAAAGGTATATGGGTCTAGAAAACCAAAAGGTCGACGAAACGATGATACGGGTGATACAGACAGAAAAACGAACGGCAAGAATTGGCTCAGTAAGCGCGACCGGCTTCTATATCGCCCTCGCGACTCCGTCCACGAGTTGCTGATGTGCCTCTACTGCCTGGTCGTAGCGCTGCGCAAACTGTCTTGCAGCCATCCCGCCAACCAGACTGCGATGACACGGGTAGCGCAGTGAGCTCCTTAGTGCTGTGAAGACTGGCCTGCTCGTAAAAATCCCGCTCTTCAACCTCGACATCCAATTTGTTGGTTATATGGATGCCTTCCAACGGAACGTCACCGCGAATCGATCCAGCAGTGCACTGTGATCGCTGTGTCGAGTGCTGTGATGCTTTCCCAGTGAAGCCTTGCGATAGTGTATTTGACGACGGGCCGGACGCTTGACCGGGGATTCCAGTCTGAGAGTAGCCGGCGCGCGAGGTGTACATGCTGAAGTATCGACCGAGGAAGACTTTGAGCGAGGGCGCTGACGCGCACATTACGGCGAGCTGGGCTTCGAGTGTCGTCCAGATCCAGCCAGAATACGCTGCCCAGGTGATGTCGTAGGTGACTAGACCAGAGAATTAGTTTTGCTAGATGACGATTCAAGAAGATAGATCCATACAGTAGTATAGCTTTGCGGCATAGAACGTTCGCATCATACCGCAGATGCATGTTATCAGGCCCACGCCAAAAATGGCACACAGGCCGATCTTTTGGCGTTTGCTGATCTGGAGGTTCCAAATCAAAAGCACTGGTAGCAGGCAGATGATGAAGTCCTGGAACAGTGAAATCACCGCGCATGCAACAATAAGGGCCCCCTCGTTGCGACACGTCAGTTCATTCTGCAGTCTCCAGGATATGTCGAAGAGGCGGAAGAATCCTATAACCGGTGTACATGTGAAGACAATGGCAATAGTAAAGGCGATTCCGTAGATGATGCAGAAGGCGATGGTGCCGTAGACCCCTGTGGAGCAACGTTAGCTTCTGTGTGGACCAGGCTGGCTTTGGCGAGATACTTACAGTAGATAAACTGATTCGTCAGACGATCACCGATTCGGCGGTAGAAGCAAAGGATCGAGACTTTGATCAGCGTCGAGGTTAACATGTAGTTAAGTTCGATTGCAAAAGCGATCTCTCTTGTCGTTACTAGCGTTTCTTTGGTCTGGTCCCAGACGTGCCATTGGAAGCCATAGATACGAATACCTGCGTTTGTTAGCAAAGACCACTTTGAAAGGAAGCGATACACACCAAGTACGCTTGATATGGTCAGACCGAATAGCGGCAGCATTGCCATGCTGACAAGTATGTCATCCAGCCCAAAGTTCTTCGATATGACCAGCCTTGCCCACATCCGCGCACAGTATACCAGGAAGGTGATGCCCAAGACGACCATGAGCAGTATTGGGGGCCCCCAACCTCGTTCCTCCGGGTCGACATAATTCGGTTTTGGCCAGCTGAGAAGGACTTCTGGTGGAGGATGTAAACCGCCTGCACGAGCGACGAGGCTGCCGCCATAGGATCCCAGAGTGTTTCCGTCCATATTAGGAAATACCGGCGTAGTAGCAGCAGGCCTAGCTGTCGGGGTGAATGTGACACGAACTGACCATCGCAAACAGAAACGACGCCCGGGATATGAGCCAGATCTATACACACAAGAGTCGGGGGTCCAAGACCAATGACTCCGCTAGTAGTTAGCGGGGTCCATATCTTCCCGCACCTCAAACACTGTGGAGTGATCTACGCCACAGTACGGGTCCCCTAGTCTTGCATGGCGTATATGGACTATTTCGCCGACTGCTTCCATTATTAGGCTCTTTCCGTGAGAGCTTCCAAGAAAGTTGCGGTGAACATTGGAGGTACAAGGCGGAGTCATGTGCTGTCAGCTTCGCGACGTAAAGAAGTCGCTGTAGTTTTGCGCATAGCCCTGGTAAGCGTGGCGTTGTGTAGAAACCCGGAGGCGCGTAACAGTGAACGTAGCCGAAGGCTATACTGACCCTGCGACCGCCTTGCATCGTGGAACGCTGATCTTTGATCACCATGAGGCAGGGAGGTTTGATCGCACACGTGGCATGTGTAACAGGACGTTTGTTGGCGTTGCTTCTGCAGGTGTTTGAAGATCGCGCGACCCGCTGTAGCGGTAAATGATCCACGCGAGCGTATGGAGCTTGAGCTTGCCCAGGTGCGAAGCGACTCTTGGGGTAGGATTGCCGATGCCACATACTAGTAGTCGAGCTAGAATCATCACTGCTACCCGTGTGCCTGCAGATCTGCGACGTCCCCACAGGAAAACGGCTGGTGGTGGGTTGTGATCAATAACCCTGGGCCATGAATTTTCGTCGAAAAAGAGAAGAATTCAAATGCGTTGAGACATCGATGTCCAAGAATCCATGTACAATCGTGCGCATACCTGCCTTACATCATCATGGTGATGCATGTCAAGGAAAGCTAGTTCTGAACCCAACCTCGAGGCAAAATCCATGGCGATCATAGAGCGGTGCGCAATCATGGAAAGCTTCAACGACAAGACGCCATAGTATGCGACTGCATTAGGTGCGCTTGTCACAACTACCGAGGATTTGCAACCGCAGTTCCAGATTAGCATTGAGGTGTCGAACATATGCAGTCGCCCTACGAACGATTCCCGTCGCGAGTAAGAGGCGGACCTAGGCTAAGGCTAACGGACGTCTGAATAACGACTTGAGTACCGCTAAACGCGTAAAAGGCCCTACCAAGACCAACGGATGCTTGTCGTTTTACAAATGCTAACCGGGAATTTTGGCAGTCTTCGAATAGGGTTGCGCTCGCTGCGGGACTTACCATGTCAAAACTCAATTTAGCGATCGACAGCCACGCGACTGAGGCGTTCGTGACGAGACGTTGTACGCGCAAAGTCGGCGATAGAAGTTTGTAAAGTGTCAATAACCGCTGCAAGGCTCGGGAATATGGATGAACGTGCGTGATGATGATGATTGAACATGGTAGGTGCTAGAGATTGAGCCTGAGGAATCCATCGAAGAATGCTGACATCATCGGCAGCGCACAGACTTCAGCAGGAAAGCTACACCATTCAGTCAAACACGTCCTCCCCGCATCCCTTTGACCCCTGTTTGGTTCACACCTCAGGCAGAATCTTCCACATTCCAGGCAGAATTTGACTCCACGTATCGGGATGCCTCTGTCGACCTCGAGATCGGGCTTTGAGCGACGGCCTTCGTTACCAACCGGCAACGTCTACTCCGAGATGACCTTTCGTCTGAGCTCAGGGACTATTCGAAATACAATTGAAGATCTCTAAACGCTACATCTCTAGGTACTAGAAGATCTGCCGTGCTCACTCACCACGTGGAAAGCCTAGCAAATGCTTCCATCGCCTTTAGTACAGCCTCGGCTGCTTCTGACTGCGGAACAAGATCGACACATGCATCAGCGGATTGTCCCGAATGCGCCACCTCCACAGCATCGTCTGTCATCCCCTTACCGCCTTCCATATCCTCGTTATTGTAATCGCCTGGATCTTCGCGCGCAGCTTTTGCCAGAACTGGTTCGCTTCCAGTCGGATCACGATAATCCCATGTCCCAGGCTTCTTTCGATGTATTGCATGCAGCTTGGCAGGCTGTCTACGGCCACCACCCGCACCAGGACGCTTCCGTGGCTTCGTAATCATTCCGTCTGCAGGCTCATCCTCCACGCCTCCAAACCCGTCCTGTCGCATGAATTGATCGAAGAACTGCATGCGAGGTTCATCAATCTTGAGCACTGCCTTACATGCGCGATAGCCCTTCTTCAGCATTGCTGCGACGTACTTGTTGGCGAAGTGTTGTATCCTGTCCTCCTCAACTAGCCCGGTGCTGTCCATTGCGGCGTCATCACCGGAGCCAAGAGTGAGACTGTCGAGAGCTACTTCCGCACGTACTACATCGATCAGGCAAGCCGGGCAGACGAACGGCTTGCCTTGCATCGGTCGCGCACAGGTCACACCACAGCTTGCGGTATACTCTGTTTGGATCCTGTGGCCACACTGTAGGTCATGGAACGTCGATAATGGGTTGCATGGACTGTACATGTCGTGGAAGTGCTGATCACTCTCTTGGGTCTGCAGCTCACGCTGTTGCCTTTCGGTTTCGGCTACCTTGTTGTGGAAGGCATCGATGATAGCGCGAGCTTGTGCAGGAGCAGCGTGCATGTTTACCCGAGAATCACCCCGGGCAGCTGAAATGATGCAGTCGGTAGCCAGGCGTGTAGTTTTGATGTCGCATTCGAGCTGGTGATGAGATTGTCTACGTTAAGAGATGGTTGGTGTTGTGCTTGGGTAGCAGAGGTTGTCGACCCGGAGGGAGAGTCATGTGTTGATAGGGGAACTCCGCGCGTGACAAGATGCGCAATGCCGAGGACGGCTGACTAATACGGGAGCGGAGCCTTGTGTCAATAGCACCGACTCACGGTAAGACACCTGTACAGAAATTTGATGAGAAGTCTTATTTGTGTATCTTCATTCGACTCACAGTAATGTCGAATGGTGGGTAGTGCAGCTCGACCCCTTCCTCATTCTCAATCAGGACAACCTTGCTCACAGGCCATCCATTGCTGTCATGATAGCCGTCGAAGTCGAACCAATCGCACGATGCCAATCCTGGAAAGATCATCCTCCAAACCTGCGCTCCAGGTCCAAATTCATCTGTCTCGCCTACGCCCTCCGCCGGCTCCAAGACAACTCCTTCCGGTGTAGAGAAGTAGCGTGGCTGGGCATCCGCGGTCCAGGACAGGCGATCTATTGCTTCGAGCGCGGATGAACCGTTCACCATGAGCGAGCGAATATACAAAATCTGGTCTTGGATCTCCAAGTTGGCGTAAGTGGAGGAGTTTGAGAGCGCGGTGGCGACTTCATCAGCAATGAGTCCAGTGTCTTCACCAGCGCTGTAGAACCCTGCAAATCGCTCCTTCGTTCTTGTGCTCAATGCTTCTGCGAAAGCAGGCGCAAGAATAGCATGTACTGTATCTCTGACAGTACTCGTTGAGATACCTGCGTAGTCGGCCAGACCAGATCCTTGCACGAGCACGATTATGCCATAACCGAGATTTGGTATGGCGTCGATCCAGCTATGCCAGCCTCCTCCATCGCCGGACTTGCCAAAGATGCTATATGTCTTCATACTGTCTTCCGCCAGACTAGCATTTTCACTCGTCGGTAAGTTCAAGATCTCGATCTCCCAGCCTGGGCCGCTCTGCTGTTTGCCGTCTGCAAGTATGACACTTGGCTTCATGACTTGACGACGCTGGAAGGGCGTGATGAGCGTAGGGTCGGGCGCGAGCCATAGGCCATGCATGTACCTGGTGAGATCGTTTGCAGAACCCCACATGCCGGCTGCTGGGTCGTAGCCTTCGCCTACGATCAAATCGACCCAACTGTCACCGCCCGGTACGGTTATGTCTGGGATAAGATCTTGCGGCACAGTGCCAAAGAAGCTATGGGTCATGTTCAATCGCTGAAGAAGTTCCTGCGATGTCAGCTCAGACCAGCTGAGAGATGAGGAAGTGATGTTGTTGTAGTATGTCGCTATAGCAGCTAGCGGTCGATTAGTCCATGTTCTCGTTAGTCGCATGCTATATTCACTCACCACCTAGAATACCCAAGCCTGCATTCGAATCTGTCCGTGTCAGTACGTGTCTCGTTAGCAGGAGGAAGTCGCTTACAAGCTGCCCTCTGGCCTGGCGCAAACATCAGGTTCTTCATTGCTATCCCATCAATTACATCCTGGGCAGTTTCACCCGCCCATGCGGCTCCAATGGTCGGCGAATCTGCTTTTCCCGTACTAAGAATCATGTTGAAGCCAGTGCTGTAGCTTTCCCTTGGTATACCCGCTGTGTGGCTGGCAAGCATACGCAATGTGATCTCGCTGCCGCCATCGTTCCAGTCTCTCTCAGGCAGACCGAAAGAAGGAAGCAGTTGGCGAACGGGCGTGTCGATAGTCAGGAGTGATGACGACGATGAGGAGTTTTGTCTGAGCTGATTTTCGATGACCAGAGCAGAGGCCATCGCGACGTTTTTCGAACAAGACATCAGACGGAAGACAGAGTCGCTCGTCACCAGATTTGCGTCAGTTGGGCCCACATCCGTCTCGTTGAACTTCAATGTTCCATTGTTGAACACATATGCTGGCTTTGAGCTTGACGCATGAACCTTGTGGTCGTTAACGATGGGCCTTTTGTTGAGATTGGACCTGCACATACAACAGCGAAGCTGAGTCCATCGCGCGTAGTGTTGATGTATAAAGCTGAGAGATTGCGCTGGACTTGTTCAAATGCTGTGATCACTGCCGGATGTTGGAGCGTCAGCGGGTCAGACAGTATCTTGTCGGCGAAGTCGGGAACGCAAGCGCATGCTGCGAAGGAAAGCAGATTTGCTGCAAATGCGAATGTGATCCTCATTGTGAGGCTGTTGTTTTCGAACTCAAATCACAGAAGCGAATGTAGGATATGCGCGAGAATGTCGGGCTTTGGGGGTACTTGTACATTGCGATACAGAAGTATGTTGTGCACAGGTAGATACCGCTGCAACGGTCCAAGAGTTGCGTATGCGCCGAGATGGCATCAGGGATGCAATAAGCCAATGATGTGTTTGTGTTCCTGCAACTAAAAACACCTGCCTATCGGGGCCGATTTGTTTGCATATAGCTGCAGATGATCCATATTGCTTCTGGTTATAGGTACCTTTTCACTTGGGCGACGCTGACCTCAATTACCGTCAACAGTCATAGATCGATCACTTGTTACAAAGCAGTGACCCTGAATAGTTGGAGCCTGTCGCAATGCTTACTCCCGAAATGAGGGCGAGAAGGACCGGATGAAACGTCCATGGATGATCTTCGAAGGACGAGGTTTAGGTCAAGAGTGGGGTGACCCCATGTTGGTACTTGCGCCCCACATCAACGCTTATCTCTAAAGTCAACAGCCTTGCGTTTACACCTTTCATTTCTTCCATGATCGTGTTTCCTCGATACCGGCGACTTTCAATTACTAGTATAAGACCTGCTGCGCCCTGTATTCTGTTCATAGCAGCTCCTTTCTACGCCGCTGCGCCTGAGTTGCCCAGGCGGGAAGGGGACGAAATGTTCAAGGATGTCGTAGACACCTAACAACGCCACCAGCTAGAAGGTGCTTGCCAGACGGCACTGCGAAGCGGTGACAACAACCGCTCGTGACAAGTCAAGCCGAGGTTTATCGTGTTTCGAACTTGTTTGCTACCAATCAAGCGCACGCAGGTCAAAGGTCTTTACATGTGATCTCCGCACACATTGCTGTTGACATACATGTGTATGGCGACCAACTTGACGCGGTCTGAATGTATCAGATAAAGAGTAAATAGCGACACGATTGTGTCGTTCTGTATGTTTGATCTATAGCTTTTTTTCCGTCACCTTCAAATATTGATTCAATTTCGGACGCCAAACTCGACTCAATCACTTGATAGGCCATGTAAGATGAATGAAGTGTAATAAAACGTATATTGTGTGTAAAAGCAGAACCGAGAAGGTAAAGATAACGTATTTGACTTTGCCGCAGCTGGTAAAATGAACCCAACCGTTGTATCATTAACGTAGAAAGAACGTATCTCTGGTCAATGCATCGCGCTCTAAGCGCCTCTGTCGCTCACTCTCCTCTAAACGTTTGAGCCGAGATCTATCGATGTCGAGACCTTCCAGGTTACTTGATGTCCTATCGCCAGAGCCTCTCGCGGCGGTAGGTCGATGGTGCTGCTGCCACGGATTTTGAGACATCAATACCGGCATTGACGGTCTTGAGGCGAGAAACCGTTCGGGAAACATAGGCTGATCTTGCTGTCGTCTCTTCACGCGAGCGCCCTCTTCCAGCGAGTCAAGTCTCAGTTGCAGAGACTCTAACTTCTGCCGTATAGCTTCCGGTTCTAGAGCTTGCGGAGACGGTACAGGGTCGGGAAGTTTCCTATGAGTGCGACGCCTGAATCGTCCAGGTATTCCTGTGGCTGTGCGGATTTGATGGTGTGGCGGGACAGGATGGACTTTATCTGTGCACTCCTCGCCCCGAAAGTATGCTTGTGAAATCTGGCTGTCCAGAGTTTGGGCGCGAATTGGAAGTGCATAAGGAGCTGCGCCGGAGCGTCTAGCCCATTGCGCTGCTCTTGTATCTCCTGTCCTGCTAGCATTAGGCTGGGGTGGAGGAAGTGGAATTCTCTGGTTCTTATCGAGGTTTACGGTGCAAGCCGAAGCGCCGACAGACAGCTCGCCAACGCGTGGTGGTATTGTTGGGTCGTCATCGCATACTCGCTTGGTGCTCTTGCTCTTCAGATCGGCTTCCGAAGTAGCCTTCACTTCAGGCTTTGAAGAGCTCCGAATAGAGGACGTGAGGTTTTGACGCAGCCGATCCAGCGTCTGTACCAGGATTGCGCAATTCTGGCACGGAGGTGTACTGTCGAATTGCGAAGTCGATTGTGATGAGAACGCCTGACTGGAAGCGTTGCTCATGTAAACATGCTGGAAGTTCGGATCCATCTCGCCACAGACAGGATTCGGTTGCTTCGCGTTGACCGAGGGGACGGGCGCGATCGGTACTGGGTCACGCTTATGCTGCCACTGCTGGATCTTTTCTTCCGTGGTCATTGAGCGTGAGAAGTTCGAGAAGAGCGAAGGGCCTGCAAAAGGCGCGAAGTCGGAGTTGCGTTGCTGAACGAAGTCTGCGGGAAGGGTTGCCGCTCTGGCGAGTGGCTTCTGTAAGTGTTTTGATGGTGTATGTGTAGAAATGCCGGGCGCGCGTCGCAGAGTCGGCTCAACGGGACCGCTCGGTCTTCGTAGTGGAGTGAAGTCGGAACTCGGCATGTCCACAGCACTTTTCCTTCCATGCCGGATGACTTCAAGCATTGCGTCGCCTTTGGGGGCTGTAGTCAAGTTCTCGTAACCAGATGAGGTGATGAGAATATCGTCTTCTATGCGAACACCGCCCACGGCCATGTAGCGCTTTAGTACCTCAATATTTATGTACTTGGAGTGAACGGGTGATGGGAGATAGAAATGTTGTAGAGCGTATGCGGAAAAGTAGATGCCAGGCTCGACAGTGACAACCATGCCTTCTTCGAGATGGCTGCTCTGGGGATCGCTAGGCGCGAGGCAAGTCTCAGAGTCATATACCGGGACATGGAAATCCTGTGGATAAAGGGATGGTGCCTGTCATTCTGTTAGCGACTGATCAATATGCGGATTGGTTGAACTTGCCTGCTGGTACACTGGCTTCCCTCTTCTTACACTCATTAGTTGTGCCTGACCCACGTCATGGACTTCAAGGCCTATGTGATGTCCAAGACCATGGGGAAAGAATGCTCTACTTGTACCTGCCTTGTAGATTTCTTCTTTCGTTCCGTGGTGAAGGATTCCCAATTGCAGTAACCCGTCGATCGCGATCTGATGCGCCATGATGTGCAAATCGAGATATCTTACGCCGGGCTCTAGCCTTTTGATACATGTTTCCTGCATACGCTGGACCAGCTTGTAGATGTTCTCGGCTTCTTTGCTTGGCCAAGAAGTAGACAGCGGGAAAGTGCGGGTAATGTCACTTGCATAGAGCTCATACTCGCATCCTGCATCTAAACACATGAGTTGACGACCCGCGAGATCTTCATCGTTCGCGGCATAGTGAAGAGTTCCGGCGTTCGGTCCGGAAGCAGCGATGGGATCGTAGGCCTGTTGCTTCGCTTGCTGCGATATGCAGACATCCATGAACAATCCCTCAACCTGTGCCTCGTTCTTGAAGTTCGTGATGTTAGCAAGGATTTCTCGGTGCGCTTGCGAGCTGATGTCGTTCGCTTTCCGAATAAGCTTGATCTCGTGATCATCCT
>Ga0265780_10003318_pt1 | contig 21223 bp, 28 predicted proteins | sample P1T30metagenome_FD_192432 | JGI IMG/M metagenome (GOLD analysis project Ga0265780, IMG submission 192432) | Plant litter microbial communities from East Loma Ridge, Irvine, California - P1 T30 | ecosystem: Environmental > Terrestrial > Plant litter > Unclassified | place: USA: California...
CGAACTCGCTAATGATTCAGCACGTTTTGTTATTGGTAAGTTTCGTTGTCGCGCTTCAACTGACAGGTAGACGAAGCACATTGCTGCAGTCAGCTGGGCCACGGTAGATCAATCAGTCACCTGGCTCACCTCGGTCGCTGATCGAACAGACTTTCGACCTGATTACAAGAAACTAGGATCACTCAAAACGCTTTTCCCGAATGTTCCCATCCAGGCAGTGGTGAGTTGCAATACATCCAGCTGCGACTCGTACATCGCTAATCGTAATGTAGACCGCAACTCTCAGCACCAAGACATTGCCCGATCTGCTCAAGATTCTTAGACTGCCCCCGATCTGCGATGGTGGAGGTCAGTCCCAGACTCAGTCCTCGCTGATCATCAGCGGCCAATGGTAAAGGGACCGTCTTCTTCACATCGCCGCTGTATCGTCCCAATCTCCATTATCAGGTGCAGACGAAACCGCCGAGTTTCAAGGCTGCTATCGAGAAGATGGGTAATTGGGTCAAGGAAAAGCATCAGTAAACCGCAGTCTCGGTATCATCCAGGTTGGCTGATTGTCAGGGGCGATAGTGGTATCATATATTGTCTGAGCAAGAAGGATGCCGAGTCAGTGGCCGACGAGCTGGCTGAGTGGTCTGGTGGGCTCATCAAGGTGAATAATCCGATCCTTCCCACATCTCATTGACAACAGACTGGGGTGTATCATGCAGGAATATCGGAAACAGAGAAAGAGCGAATCCACATCAAGTGGAGAGAGGGAAAGGTCAAGTGAGTCTCTCCATGCAGTAACGATGGCAGCTGATACCATAGTTGCATATGTGCTACAATTGCATTTGGTCTAGGCATCGACAAGGGAGACGTGCGATATGTCATTCGTGAGTACCTCATCGAGACGACATTCTGGTCGCAACACTGACCTGGATAGATCATTCTGTAAGATACCACGGCGATAGCCAACTCACTCCCAGATGTCGAAATCACTTGACGGATACTATCAGGAAACGGGCCGAGCGGGTCGTGACGGCAAGAAGAGTGATTGCATACTGTTCTATCGCGGTCAAGATGCTTCGAGGCTTTCGTCCTTGATCTACAGCGACACAGACGGTACTGCCAAATGTGCGTCGGCTCGGCGCCGTGGCATCGACTGACTCTCTAGTGTATGAAATGCTCAAGTTTGCACAAGACCTGAAGACTTGCCGAAAGATAGCTTTCGCTCGCGTGAGTACATAGAGTAGGACGAGACCTGAACAGCAGTACTTCTCCACCAGTGCCCAGCTGTCGACCAATGCTTGGGATCATGGAGATACACTGGCCGGCAACACATCGGGAAGTGTTGCTACTTGCGGCAGCTGCGACAATTGCCTTCGAGCTCCAGACTCGATCATCACCAAGGACGTCACCCTTGAAACCTGGAAGATATTAAAGGTGGTGAAAGAGGTGGAGCGTAACAACGGCCGAGCGACTCTCGCCAACATCTCAGATCTCGCCAGGGGTCTAGGGAGCGCGAGCTATACAGGAACGTCGTCAAGCGACTTCTCGAAAAAGAGAAAGGCCGACCCGGAGAAGGTCACTATGGATATCATGGCCATCGCTGGAGGGAAAATCACCTTGAACAAGGAGGTATGTACGGCTGATTATCGTTGCTGATCGTTAGGACACCGAAACCCTGCTCATCCACCTAACCATGATCGGGATTTTGAGAGATTGTAAGTCAATTCTCACTTGGCTTTGGCTGACAAATTAGCATACCACCCGACGGCCTGTACGCGAAGTCCAATCACAAGATATTCTATTGTATAGCTGACGTATCCAGATAGTGTCAATGTCTACATTTCTCTTGGTCACAAGTCGACGCGACTCCTTCGCCTATCTCAGGATGATATCGAGAAGGGGACTCTGGCCGAGCCGATTGAATGCACATTCCCCGCACCAAAAGCGAAAAAGGGCAAAAAGAAGGCCGAGTTCGATGAAGAGGACGACGATGGTAGCAGTGGGAAAGCGAAAAAGAAGCCTCCGACAGCGAAGAAAGCAAAAGCTCCTCCAAGAAAAAACAGCAAGAAACCGTTAGATGAAGAGAAAGATATCCCGTCCGACTCAGGCTCTGAGAATGAGGATCTGCTGGAGGTAGATGATAGCGATCATGGTTTCGATGGTATTGAGAGCAGCTCGGAAGCAGAAGGTGGGTGGAAGGTGGAGATTTCGGCACAAGCCGCCAAGAGCCGAGGACCGACGAGTCGCTAGGGTAGAGTAGTTGATTGAGTATACATAGAGCCCCGGTATCTCACGATGACTGTGTCCTCTGTTAGCGATATCACACGCGAGTACATCAGTGTATCAGCTGCGATTCATAAGGCTCGATGAAATTTCGCGGACTTCGCTCTCAGGAACTGCGGGCTTTTTGTGGGCACCTGTCCAGATCGATCTCCCGGAAGGCCTCGAGCTTCACGAGCAAGTTCTCCAGTGAAGGTTATGACGTTCTACTCAGCTTCGCCGCCTACTGAATTATCCAGGATCGTTAGTGTTCCTTCCGAAAACGTGTCGAGCGTGTTCATTCCTGATATACTGTATACCAGATCAATCCACCGCGACTTGTGCAATAGGCCAGCAAATTCTTCTTTGGATGCCAGACAAGCGACAAGACAGCTCCAACAACCGGTACTTTTCCGACCACCTGCTTCGAGTAGACCGACACCTGAATGTCAGCTAAGCAATATGGGTTACTGGAGAACGCACTATAGTGATGTTTGGGTCATCTCCGGCGATAGCTATCAGCTCACCGTCCGAGGAAAATGCCGAATGCCGGATGGCCGCCCTAATCGTTAGCCTTCAAGTGCGTCACTGGTATAGGGGTCACTTACGTGCACATGTCGAATGTACGCTGACAGATCCAATCTTGGGTATCAAAAAGGCTCAGCAGAGCATCTTGACCTCCAATGGCCATGTATCTGCACGGTCAGCGATCATCATGAGTGTTGCTCTCGATACGCACTTTCCACTTGGGTCGAAGCTCAAGCTAAGCAAAGATGCGGAATGGCAGATGGTATGTCGCAAGCATCTAAGTGGGGCGACTTTCGTCTGAGCCGCGGTTACTGCTGTAGTGCGAGGTGGCGGTGTCGGTACACGAGACGGTGCACTTGATCTCGAAGGTGGACTCGCCAGTGCACCTGACTTGGGCGCTTGACTGCTTGAAGCGACAGGCATCTCGATATCGGTCTCTGTAGCTTCTTCCGTCGACGTTTCCTCAACGGTGTTGGACACATCTGTCATCTCAACATCGGTGGTGTCCGCCTGCGTAGCTGTTGTATCTGTCTGCTGTGACGGCTCCTCCCCAGTAGGCACGTCTACCGGGTCGCCTTCGCCGACAGTGTCCTCGGGTTTGCCTTCCTCTTCGACCGGCGTGCCTTCCCTTGGCGTGGACGCCCTGCTCTTGCGGTCATCCGGATCTCTCCCCTCACCTTCCGCTGCTTCCCCTTCTTTCGCTTCATCGACGACTAAAGCACCCTCTGATGGCGATGGTGCTCGAGATATATCTGCAAGAGGGTACGCCCATGCGTTGGCGCTTCCGTCATTCGACACTGCACAGAGCACTTTGCCCGATTTCGAAAATCGCAGCGAGTTGATCTATGTAATCAGGAACATACCCATCTGTTATTCGAGGTCGAATAAGCTGACCTCTTCGGACTCGACATTTCCCAGCGACCCTCCTAGACCAATGTCATGTCTCTGATCCCATTCCCCTGTAATTTCTGATCGACGGAAGAATACCGCCTCATCCCGTAATGTCCTCGTACATGTCACTGCGAAATGAGCTCCGCTTGGATGAAAGTCGATATGCAGGATATCTCCAGGGAGCTTGAATGTGGAGATAGCAGCAGATGGTTCTGAATATCAGTATTGCCGAGCAGGATGAGGAAGAAACGAACTTGAAATATCCCAAATTACCACCACTTGCCCACTTGAAGCACTCCTGCAGCCTGAGACCAGAATATTCGGGTCCACGGGTGAGAAGGCAAGGGCAGCTGGTCTATCAGATCGATTCTCGTTATAGCAGAATTGAGCATACCGATATGTCCATTGTGCGGACTAGAGTCCGAACCCTTGGGTAGTGAGTAGCTCCCACTCAGCTCCATCTATACCTTCAGCTTAAGCTCAGACACGCAGCTCCAAGATGCTACTCACAGGCTGTGTAGCATTCCATATACGCAGACCTTTGTACTCTGTCCCCGTTGCGAGCTTCTTACCATCGCATGAAAATGCGATACTTCTGACGGATTTCGTATTTCCCCCTCTGACCTCTTGTGCCCTGCCGAACCGTGGGACCTGCTGTCAGCACTTGGAAGCAAAGCTGACGTACTTGCAGCTCTCTGGCCGAGTACTGAAGGTATGGGTTACCGTCTGACTCGTTGACCATGTTGATAACGAAAGAGACTAGGTCGCATGAAAGTAGCCGAAAGTCGCGTCGAGGGCCTGCTGGATGTTGACGTTGCTCATATAATCCTTTTCTTGGGGCTATGCTATAGCCAGCACAGAGCAATTAGGGATAGTCACGACTGTACACAGCGCATACGTCCATTCGATTCTATCCCAACTCCATAAAGAGAAAAGCATGCTTGCTCGACCAATCGCTCAAACGCTCAGACCGAGCTACCGGTCATTCTCGTCTTCGCCATGCCGCCCCACAGTAGCCGAGACTATCGAATCTTTAGCCACAAAATTCAAGCAGGCCGTCCAGCAATCGCATAGCGAGGATTACAAGGGTCCAACCGAGAAGGGTTTGCGGATGCTGGTGTTTGGTAAACCAGGTAGTGGAAAGGTGTGTCTCCTAACATTATAAAATAACACTGCTGACGATGTAGGGTACCTTGAGCGCCAGGTGAGCCATTGCAGAAGCTCGGTATTCTTGCTGATAATTAGACTGGTCAAAGACTATGATATCGCATTCGTGTCTACCGGTGATGTACTGCGGAAAGAAATCATGGCCAAGTCGGAAGTCGGTAAACGAGCAGAAGAGGTGGTAGCCAGCGGTGGTGATTCTAAGCTTTTCTTTCAGTCCGAGCAGATGAGCTAACATAGTAGGGCTGGTGCCAGATGAGCTCATGCTCGATGTTGTCAAGACTGAGCTCGACAGGCTAAAGGGCAAGGTCAGCTGCCCTACTCGTACCTAGACCAAGGCTGACGAAAAGAGCTGGATTATAGATGGATTCCCACGTACACTGCAACAGGGTGAACTGCTTGATAAAGTCCTCGAGGCTGAGGTAAATCCGCACTCTCTGTCGAAAACGACTGCTGACCTGGTAGGATCGGCCATTGAATATGATTGTCCACCTCAATGTCCCGGACTCGGTCATCATGGCGAGAATTGCTGGTGAGTAAGATGCCGTGTGGTCGATGTCATATTTACACCGACTAGCTCGATGGGTTCATCTCCCCTCGGGTAGAGTGTACAACACAACCTACTCTGCTCCTAAAGTGCCAGGGATCGACGATGTCACAGGCGAGCCACTGAGTAAAAGACCTGATGACACCCCTGTAAGTCGCTTCGCTCTTTGGAACGAACACGCTGACCAGCCAGGAGACTTTCACAAAGAGGCTGAAAGCATATTACGAATCAACAGCACCATTGCTAAAGGTACATTTTCAGCCTCTGACCTAGACCTCAGCTCAAGAGCAGTATTTCTCGGATCACTATCCCGATTCGCTATTTTCCCTCACCGGATCAACATCAGACGAGGTACACCAATCTCCCTCTTCTACATCTGGTCACAAAGCTCAAGGTCATGCTTCCTCTTCATCATCCACCCCTTCACCTCCACACGTATCTCCGCGTATCACTACTCCTCACATGACATATATACCCGATCTCGAAATGGACGATAACGATAATGCCAAAAATGCCGTCGATCAGCTATGGCCCAAATTACAACAACTCATTGAGCCATTCGGTCTCCATCGAGACAAGGAGCTAGGCGACAAGGACAAGGGCATCGAGCATGTCAGGAAGGATGCAGACGATCTGCGCGATCCTGAAGAAGATGTGCACAGGGCTCAAGAAGAAAAGAAGAACAAGTAGAATTCGGGACCAATGTGATGCATATATAAACAATGTTTTCTTAATGAGAGACCTTCCTTTTCACTTTCGAATCGAGGGAAACATGATGCAGATTACTGAGAGAGTTTAGAGAAGAAATGGAAGAAGTCAACATTTCCGGCAGCCATAGAGCTCTCGTAAATGTAATTTGACGAGACCCATGCGGACCAAACAGCTCGTTGATACTACTGGTCAGTGCTGCACCCTATGTGAATTTGGGATACTCACCTGTTCTGGAAGTCGCTGCATCAGAACATCAAGACCGATCTTGTCAATCAAAGTCCTTGGAAGCGCTCGGGAGAGGACATTCTTTCGCGACGACATGTTCTCGTAAAGGTCAGAGACCTCAAGATCATGTTGTAGCTGGTTGAGAGTTGAAGACAACTCGTCCGAGATGATAGTTCGGGGCTTGGCAGACTTGTTTCGGTGGTACTCCTTGGTGATACTGCAAGTCAGCACATGTGAAGGCGACTGTCGTAGAGAAGACTTACCAAGAGTATTCTGCAGCGGCGTTCTCGCAGATCTTCTGCTGAATATCCTTGACGTAGCTGTGGTCTGATACGTCAGTCTTGCAATTTCACTTGGTGGGATGGACCTACAGAAAGCAGAAGGCTTGCCATCCTTGAACATCATAGACTCGGTGTATTCCTCGTCGGTCAAGCTGAGACCAGCGAGGACTTCCAAGGAACTGGAAGTCACACCACCCTACGTGATGAGTACAGTTCCGTAAATACAGTGGACTGCTTACCTTGTTGGTAGAAGAGTCTTTGAAGAGAACGACACCCTTCTTCTCCAAGAACAACCTCGCTTGCTGGGTAAAGAACAGGTTGGCGCCCTCGACGACGTACTTGAAATTTGGCTTGCCCTCAGCATCAATCAAGTTCGAAACATTCGAAATATTGACGGCCTCGGGTCGACCACCACAGGGCACAAAGAGATCCGCCTTGACTCGGAAATGGAAGTTGTTTCGGAAATCAGTTCCATCGGGAATGATCTCGCCAGCTGAAGGTCAGCTCAAGTCCCGGAGCACTCAAATAGCAGCTTACAAGGAAGCTGGATATCTTTCTGGTCGACAAGGATCTGGTAGCCCTCGGGACCGAGCTTCTCCTTTGCGAAGAAGTTGATGGGTTGTCGGGCCTTGGCCAATCGAACAAGCTCGGATCGGTCCAATCCTGCTGGATCGTACAAGACACCGGAACCGTCGATTATGGCAACAGTCTTGTCTTTGCTGAGAAGGATTTCGTCTATTTTATCAGTTTACTTCTGTGACATACGGTTTGCTACTCACTGGAACCAAGATCTCCATCGGGACCACCGGTCTGGAACTTGGTTACATCCCTCTCGGCGAGACCATGGGCCTTCATGACACCAAGAATGTATTGCCTGACGGACAAGGAGGTCATACCATCTAGACTGGTCAGCTCCTTGCACCAGTACTCAAGGTAGAATCAAGCTTACAGATATCGTGGGGAATACCACCGAGCTTGGCAGCGCTCTTTCCGGTAGTGAATGACTTCCACCAAGGAGCATTTCGAGCACGAGCGTGCTCGGCAGCCCAGTCCATGAGATCGGCCGAGTTCTCGTCAGGACCAAAGAAGAGGATCTCCGGGTCTGTTCGTCCAGAGACATCTACAATCGGGCCCTTGATACCGGGTGACTGACCAGGAATGAGCAAGTCGATGATGGACTGATGTATTAGCACTATTATTTGCAAGGAGGGCGATAGAGCTTACGTCTACGTATCGCTCGAACGATTGCTTGAAGTTTGCGCCGATCTGAGGCAAGATCGTTCCCTTGGCACCTCCCTCTGGAATGTCTTTGTTCTCTGCGAGATATCAGCCAGCCTCCCATGACTCCGCGAATACACATACTCAAGTTCTGGGTGGCTGCAAGAGCGTAGTTCTCGTCGAACAATGTTCGAACATTGGAGTTATAGTTCCTGCTCTATCAGCTTGTGCAGTGCTTGAACGAAAAGGCTTACTCCTTTCCTCGCGATCGAATGATTCGAATGCCACCTCGAGCGACGTCCCTAAATCGGACGTGGAATCCTCGGAAGTCGGCGCCGACGACAAAGAACATGCCGAAGGGCTTCTTGGGGTATTCGACCTCTGGCAAGAATGAAGGATCCAGTCGGAAAGATAGGGCAACCTCTGCACATCGTCAGTCCTGGTCTCGGTATCAAGAGAATCACGTACTGGTAGGCTGGTAGAAGTTGCACTTGAGAACATGCTTATTAAACACCAATAATGCCTCCAAGATTTGGAAAGCGTGTTGGTTGGCAGACTCCTTCCTGATCTTGAGGTAAAGATCTTCATCAGACAGAGGCTGTTCCGTCTTCAATCGCTGGAACGATAGAGTGGGAGTCAGTTGAGATGCCTCGTCGGCGGCAGGGTCTGTATGGTGAGCTTGTAGCCCTGTAATGAAAGGCAGCGACTTACAATGGGTCATGGCAAAGTTGATGTAGAGCATTCGTACGAGCTCTGGGTGAGCCTGGATGACTTCACGGATGCTTTCCCGAGTGAACGTCTCCTCCCTGAATCGAGTCTTGATCTTGTTCAAGACCTGCTCATGGCCGGGCTTGGTCTCATCGAGCACTACGGGTCAGCGAAAGCCCAACCACCGATAGGAAGTAAGACTCACCATTCTTGAGAGCTAAGTAGGCGGAACCCAATCGGTTACAGAAGTGCTGGGCGAAGATCCAACCGACATAAGCGTATGTAGCTTCTTGAACAGCATGAGCAGTGTCTTCGCCTTGAACAACAGTGAACTAAAGGTCAGCTACCCGACTTGTGCAGTATAGCGACAGACAAAGGCTCACGAAGGGGTTGTCCGGGAGGCAGTAGAGCAAAGAGGCTTCTCGAACGACTTGGTGGATCGAGTGCTCGATGGGTGGCGCTCGCGTGTTAGGTACAGGGTTGAGGTAGAGGGCTAAAGATTAGACAGGTCCTGCGATTGGTATAAATAAGCTTACAGAAGATGGTGATGCCGTTCGAGAACTGCTCAACGTACTTCCTGGCGGAGCTAAGGGTCAGCGTCTAGTACTAAGCCATGGAAAAAGACACTCACTAGAGACCGTAGAAATGGTACAAATCCGACATGGCAGAGAAGAACTTGTGGGTACCTCCCATCCTACTTGATCAGCCGCTGTGACCCGTAGAAATCAATCAGATACTTACTTGAAACCAATGACAATTCTCCTCTCCCTGCTCTCTTCGACCTCGAACATTTCGATAACAGGTCCACTTCTCCTCTCGACCTCGTTCATGACTTCTTGATAAATATCGATTGTGTGATCCGAAGCCTTGTCGAGGAAAGCAGCATCAGAAACGCTCTTGATATCTGTTAATCCCTCGGCGTTCTTGATGGGACCAGCTGGTGGGAAGACACATCGAGCGACAAAGTAGCATCGAAGCTGCTGAGAGACGGTGGAAGAGATGGCACCAGTTGATCGGTAGGTCTCGAGCCGGAAAGCCTTTTCAACGGTACTGTTGTCGAGGTAGAGCTGGTCGATTCTGAAAATCAGCATGAGCACCGTCCATGTGTTAAGGCGACTGACCTCTTCTCGACGGTAGCTCCAGGTCCTACAGAGACACTCTCACCAGCTTTACTGGTATGGATAAAGATAGCTCCTTCTTTGCCAGTCTGACCTTCAGGCGTAATCTTCTCGAGATCAATGACGAGCTTCTCTGGGTCGTGCTTGGTGTAAGCAAGGAGCTTGGCCGAGTATAGAGCGAGGATGTGGTCGGCGACTGTCTCGGGACCTTCGTAGAGGCTACAATGTCAGCTTTGGAGCGATGAGAATTCATAGCGGACTCACAAGAACTCGTTTGAAAGACCAAGATGTCCATAGAACCAATCTACTTCTCCAGCAACAAGGTCGGCAGGCATGAAGCCAGTTTCCGAAAGGATCTTGGTGACTTCGGCCTGTTGGTCGGCCTTGAGAGGAAATGGCGACGACTTGTAGCCGCTGACGTGTCAGCTTGAAACCTTGACAGAATAGTGAAAGACCTACATGGTGTCTTTTCGTATCCTGTGTTCTGATCCATTTCGGGAAAGAGACTGCTTTGGGGTGATTGCGCCGTTCATGATATTTTGAACAGCATTATGAAGAGGGGCGGTGATCTACTAAGTCAGCCAATGTCTATATGATCCGAGTGGGAATGTAGACTTACGTTGCCAAGGGCAGGGGTATGTGATTCTGGTGTCGACATTGTAGACGAACGTGTAGTGGTCGTGATTAAAGGTTGAAGGGAAGAAGATCAAGACTAGAACAAAGAGATCAGCTATTATAGTCCAAGCAGGTCTGGAAACCAAATAACACCGGCAGTCCCGTGCTCGTGGAGGTATTTGACTCAATTAAAGGCGTTTGGTGATAAGGAAAGGAGTCTGGAGTGTGGGGTTGAAACGTGGATCAGGGGAAAGTGACGGCGGGAGGTCCACAGGACGATTTGCGTAGATGACTGGAGACGCTGGGGTGATGCTCGACAAGGTGCGGTTGACTCTGCGCTTATATAGGCTCCCTTCACACGAAGATAGGCGGAACATGGCGAGAGATGGTGTGCGCGGATATTGTGGCGCGAGATAACGAGGTGAAAGGAGGGTGATAACGCAAGATAGGGTAGCGATGGTGTGGACCGCTTATCTCGTTGGACAAACATGACAGTAATGGCACAACAACTCACCAGGTATATGTACAGGCTGAGTTGCCAGTGGTGGTACAGCGCGTCGAAGGTGTAGTATAGATGTCGTTCCTAAGAAATGTTAAGTCTACCCCAGGGGACCTCTGTGGATATATGTATGGCGTTGTTTGGGGTGCGCTGATGGACAGTAGTGTAAAATTCGAGTATGTAGTACGAAAATGGGCAATCTTATTCAGAATGATTTCGAACTGTGCATGATGCTCTGTCGTCACAATCCTCTCATGCTCCGCTCCGCCTCGGTTAAACCGTGTCAACGTACCGTGCAATGATCCCTGAATTACCCCAGCCACCTTTAAATCTTCGAAATAACGATCAAACAGGGCAGAGACAGAGAGGAACGGCACTGCCGTTATTGCACTGCAACTGGGGTATCTTTGGGGCCACAAACAAATACAGCGTCTAGAAGGTCGAAGTATGTTTTCCGGTCCTTCGTGAGCAAGTCTACAGTTGTGACATGGCATGGTGTTAGTCAGTACATGCATCCATAGTCAATCAGTCGACAGAATACGTGCACTCCTGTAACAGCAGATATGAGCCGATATCGCGATGATGGGCCAATCTAGCACCCAAGAATTGGCCCAAAAGGCGAAAAGGTCAAAGAGGCTTGGCGAGATTCGAAAAGACGGATGTTAATTTCGAATAGGGCAGGCACAACGCGGTCAATTCGTCATCCATTTTCGGGTCTCTCGGCCTCGGGGGTATGGAGTCCCTGTCAATGGGCAACGGGGAAGCGAGGTGGGTCTGTGCATGCATACTAGCGGGTCCGTTCGCGCGGCACGCGAAGTGGGAAACGGTACATGAGCTTTCAGAATATATGGAGGACTACGTTATACGAAATTACAGAACACGGTTGTCACCTTTACCAGCCTCGACAGCGGCTTGGGGTACAGGCGCGACAGAGCTTAGTGCTACGGCCTCTTCCTCCTCTCTCTCCACAGTAGCAGAGTCATGTAATCGCTCTCCGCGCTTCTCGGCGTCCCCTGCCGTGACGGTACCATCTTCGGCTGCGGCCTCCTCCCTTGCCTTTCGGATGGCTTCTTCCTCTTCTGCCTTAGTCTGCATCTTGCTGTTCTTGATAAATAGGGCACCGCAGAAGGCGAGAATGGCGCAAGGTACACCGATGATATAGACTGCTCGTAGCGTTTCGGTATAAGCTCGAAGACAGTTTTCGCGGTACATCTGTATGTCAGCGATGTCGAGAATGAAAATCGGTACGCATACCTCTGGTACGGTGTCCCATACGGCTGCGGGAGAGTTGATGACTGCATCTAGGTATTGAGGGGGTAGATCTGAGGCGAACTTGCCAAGATTGACTTGTAGCATGTTGCCGAATACGTTTCCTGCGAGAGAGATACCGATAACTCGACCTGCGAAACCGACTGGATGTCAGCCTGATCCCTGACCTGTCAAGAGAGAACGTACGGAAGACAGCGATACCAACACCAGCAGAGATCAACCAAGGCTCCTTTTTTAGCTCAAACTGCACAGCGAGCATGGAGTTCTGCATAGACAGACCAATTCCGATACCCAAAAAGACCTGGAATCCATAAAGATGCTGGATGGGCGTTCCGTATTTGATCGAGTAGAGCAGTCCAGACCCGATAGCGATGAAGATAGGACCGGCAGCGATAATGTATTTGAATCGACCAATGAAGGGAATGACCCTCGACGAGGCGATGAGAATAATGATTTGGGTAAGGATGAATGGCAGCAGTCGAACGCCAGCATCGGTAGCCGAGAGGTTGTAGGCTGCTTGCATACCTATCGAGAGGTAGTAGACTTCGAACATGAACGTAGCGAAGAGGAAGAACAGCACGACCGAGGCGCCTCTATGATATCAGCAACTCGAGCTGTGATATAGCAGGAGTTGATAGACTCACGCGATGGTCCTTCGTCTAATGAGGGCCAGCTTGAACATGGCATTATCGCCGAGCCAATATTCCCATCCGAAGAAGATGAAGGGAATGACGAATGTCATGACCGCACAAGCAATGACACTGCCATCCTTCCATGACTTGGTGACTCCTCCCCACTGGGTGAAGAGAATCACACAGCATCCCCAAGCCATGGCGATAGCGACACCTAGCCAATCGCATTTAGCAAGAGCGTGAAGCATATCCCAGCTGTACCCTTTGTACGTCTTGGCTCGGCCAAGGGGAGGGGTTGTGGGTTGGAATAGGCAGAGACAGGCTAGGGCGACTCCTCCGAAGCTGATAGTCAGTTATGGCCTTCACAGATCGAGAATGAGCTTACGGTAGATTGATGTAAAAGCACCATCGCCAAGAGACGTGGTCCGAAAAGGCACCACCGATGAGGGGTCCGATGATGGATGCCAAAGCTACCCGTCAGTATTTGGCGAAACGAGTAGGGACACAAAATACCAAAGACTACACCAAACAATCCCATGTACTGAGCCCGTTCGTGTAAAGCGGTGATTTCGGCCTTTCATCAGCTGTGCCATTTGAACCGTATAAAAGAACATACGATGATCAACATGCCCCCACTAAAGATGCCCGCACCACCTACACCACAGATCGCTCTGCCCAAGATCAAGACCCGCATACTAGGTGCAACAGCACTGACTAGTGATCCGAGCTCGAAGATGAATACGGCGAAAATAATGACGTGTTTCGAAGGGAATATCTGGGCCCATTGCGAGTATATGAGGTTGAAACCGAGTAGAGTCAGGCTATCGGTCAGCTCGGAGATGTACAGTAGACGTACAAGAACCCAGAGGCAAGCCAGGAGAGTTCGGTAAGGGAGTTGAAGGCTTCGGTGATTTTGGGAATGGCAGTAGCCAGGATGAGTTGATCTTTACGTTAGCCCTGGAGTCACCGAGCAACAAGAGACTAACCTAGAGCGAAGAGAAAGATGGAAATCATCAACGAGATGAAAATAGCCCAGAACCGCCATCTGGAAAGTTGCAATGGCGCGACCATTCCTTGTTGAGGTGTACCAGGCTTAACCACCTTCTCGGGCGATGTACTAGATTCATCGGACCCTCTTCGCGTGTGAACACCATGAGAGTCGGATGATGCAGGCGGCTTGGCTTTGGATACAGCTGACTCGGAATGATCGGTAACCATAGTGGGGGTCCTGGATAATGTTTCTGGTGGTGACATCTTATCGACCGAGGATGAGATTGCAAGTGGATGAGTTATTCAATCGTGATCAAACACTGCTGAATATATACATGTATGAAGCTGATGACCGGGGGTCGGCATCGGACGCTTGATCATAATGAAAAATGGCCGAGGTTGACGCTGATCTTCGAGACCGGCAGAGGCGTCAAACAGAAAAAGGAGTAGAAATCCAAATTTAGATGCTGACCTTATGGCGCGCAAACCCGCTTTATCGCGTCTCGGGCATCTATCGCTTGTCATTTCGTCAGGTGAGCCCTCCAAGTGATGGTATCGAGGGCACTCTCATGCCTAGTAGTGGCCAGGCTAGGCTCTGACTGAGCTGGACGCAAGGTCTATCCATGCTTGACTCGACAGCTCGAGTAGAGGATACTCTCAAAATCACCCAATCGGTCAATTAGACACACACTCAGGGTCGGTCAAAGGATGGAAGGGTGTGTGGAACACACGATATTCCCATCGGAACTCGGTCTCGGTCGCCGAGGCTTCGGGAATCGTACCAGCATCAGCACGTTTCACATTTGTTTACGCGTATGCATTCGGCTACTGTACGAGGGTTGTAGCGGGCTCGTCCTTGTAGACTGGCCTGTGCCATCTGCGTCTACGTGTCACCTTGCGCTGCGGGCCCATTGGTGCGTCCGTTTCGACGATTGGTTGGAGTGATGGATTCTGTAATGTCAGCAATTACAGGTCGGCAAGGCCAAGGTCAGGCTGCTTACCTGCCACGAATCATCGGTGTATACCCAGCCATCTATTCCAGTCAGTTCAAGATCAGTGGAGAGGGAGGCGGTGACTCACCTTGATCTGACCCGGAAACACTCCATAGCCCACCCGTATCTACCTTCCAGCCCTCCGAGGGCAAGAACGCCCACCTGCTCTCGAGAGCTAAGATGACCTCCCTGCCCTCTTCACCCTTATTTTCACTAGGTACTGCTGGAGCTCCCTGACCAAGAGGCTTCCACTTGGAGTTCTCCCCGTACACCTTGACCCACGGTGCCCTCTCGCCTGATCTTAGGAACCTACTTCCCCAGACTGAAGGTGTTGTTATCGGTTTGGCAGCTACCGAAGGGTCTAATCGTTCATTCTCCCATACTTCCACTTGACTGATTTCTTTCCTCCCCATCGTATCGTCCAGGCTATCAATGACTATTAGCCGTTCAAGCTTGGCGCGAAGTCGTAAGAGTATTGGGTTTCGGGGCAGAGCCAGTACGCTCGGAGTGAGATTTGGGTGGAAGAGGAGTGGTGGGGCTAATCCCAGAGCTAGAAGGAGATAAGAGATCGCCCATCCTGGTAAAAGTGGGAGAAGGAGGGAAGGAGGCAGTAGAGCCAGGACCAGGTGGGTAGTCGTGATGGGAAATGTAGTGGATGAGGAAGTCGGCTTATTGAGTACCGTCAACTTTGGGGCGAGATAGTCGTATGCATCCGAGCTATCGTCAGTTTTGACCCGCTTCGAGCCAGGCAAGTAGCTCACACGATGCCCATCAGATTTTGAATTGCCTGCACATTCAAGTAGTAATCCACTCCACTCTCCGCTTCTTTAGGCGGTACGACCGGTACAGTCGCTCCTCCCTCTTTGTCGACTTGAGAGGCGGTAAATGCGGCTCCCTCCGATCCGGAAGGAGTCACTCTTGCGGTCCCAGCTGAGGGAGCAGGGGCGACGACACCAATGAGCGACGGAAGGGGTTTGTTGCGTTCGTGATTATACAGTATAACCATCAAGAGAGTGACGCTTGGTAAGAGGAGGAGAAGTCTTGGGTTGAAAGCTGTTGAATAAGCACAAGTGTGACTTTCATTGACAAATATCCATTACAGATGAAACCCCATGCTAACATGTAGGCGTATGTCCATATGGGTTTCCGCCAGAATAGAACTTCCTCTATACGGTCCTGTACCCAAAACAGCGGACCGACCTATCTCATAAGTCTCGGTTCATCACTTGAGACGATAGCAGATGTTGCTATAGTACTGACCTTGGTGACGAACCGCCTAAAATTATTGGAGACCAGCGGTAAACTCAAGGCTTCCCTTTGCGTGCTCAATTCCCTGACTCTTCCATCACCAGCTCTGTTTACACTAGCCGGAAGCTTGGGGAGGTTTGGCGGTAGCAGCGAAGATAGCAGCAAGTCAGAGACATTGGTGGAGAGGGCCGAAGTGGGAACGTTGAATTTCCTAGGAGCGGGTTGTTGGGTATTGGAAGCTGCTGGAGGGAACGATGGGCGGGCCGACACTGGTGGCCGGGGCTTGGTGGGTGGTTGCAAATCTTTCGGCTCAGTGATGATCTGCCCCGAGGGCGGAACGGGTATGTAGGATGGGATTGGAGTCGTCATGTCATTGTGCAATGTAGAATACAGAGGAGGGCAAAGTAGAAACGTCATCGGTCAATTAGCCGGAATCCTCATCACCTGGATGTGGGGACTCAGAACGGGCTTTTCAAGCCGCGACACATCTTGGCAAGCTAGACAGGAGCACTAGCCACTGTGCGACTTGACCTTTTGAATGCACACCTTCTGCGCACATGCATCACCAAAGATATGCACACCGCTATCGAACACCGTTGTTCCTCCAGCACCCGAGGCGCGTGACGCAGAATTGGTTCCGTCCTCGAGCTCGACCATTGACGTACCAATTCAAAGACCATTCACTACCCACAACCCTTAAGCCCTAACACCCTCACAACCCTACGGATCAAAGATGGGACAAGCAGAGTCATCAATATATAATAACCTGGAGAAGTCTTCAAACTGTAAGTCCATACCGTTCACGTGAGAGATAGAGAACAGGCTGATCCTTTGTAGTTTCCGGTGCTGAACTTTTGAGGTTAAAGAAACGATTCATGAAGCTCGATAAAGATGGTTCTGGGTCTATTGATCGTGATGAGTTTCTGCAAATTCCTCAGATTGCAAACAACCCACTGGCACATCGGATGATTGCTATCTTTGATGAAGAGTGAGTACAGTATTCGCTTTAAAGGGGGGTTCAAGGAGTTTAGTTGGTCGGACTGGGACCACGGATCTGGAGTGGCCGCTGAGACTTACAGTGGAAGCGGAACAGTCGACTTTCAGGAGTTCGTGGCTGCTCTGAGTGCATTCAGTAGTAAAGGCGGACGTGAAGAGAAAATGCGATGTAAGTCTGCCGCGAGGACGACGAACCTGACAGCCAGTCGCATTCAAGGTGTATGACATGGATAGAGATGGATTTATATCCAACGGTGAACTGTATCTGGTGTTGAAGCAAATGGTGGGGAACAATTTGAAGGTGTGTCAAGTCGGATTCTTCTGATGGTTTGCGCTAACAGGTAGGATCAACAATTACAGCAGATTGTCGACAAGACCATAATGGAGGCTGATAAGGATGGGTGAGCATAGACCGTCCACTTTGAGCGGGAAGCGAGCTAATGGAATAGGGACGGGAAATTGAATTTCCAAGAATTCGCAGCAATGGTCGAAAACACCGACATTGTCAAGTGGGTCACTGCGTATCGAATTAGTGCAATAAATGCTGATATCTAGGCAAATGACACTAGAGGATTTGTTCTGATCAACAAGTACCATCAATGGACGATTACGAGTTCTCATTCGCATCGTAATTTGTATAATATCATCATGTACGACCGTGACGACCCCGACATGTACATGAAGTGCGGTATCGGAAGATGGATACATCTCAAAAGGGTAAGGTAAGGGTGCTATGCTAAATTGTCCCGTGACTACAAAACAAATGAATCCCCTCGTTATGTTCTCTTCCCTACTCATCCACTGGCCGGTTGAGTGCTTTGGGTCGAGCGTCTTCGTGGCTGTTGTCGGTGAGTACCACGCCCATGACGACACCGCCGATGACCAGAGCGATCTGTCCGTCAGTCTATGCGATCCGCGCGAGCCATCCACTCACGATGATAACTCCGATGATGGCGTAGATCTTGATCCTCTTCTTCCGGGCTTGCTCAGCCGCTAACCATTCACTTCGTTGTCAGCACCACTCATCAACATGACAAGTCAACTCACCTGTCCTTGCCGTAATCCTCCATCTTGGCCATGACACTGAACCGTTTCCAGAACTCTCCCCCTCCACCCGGTTGACCGAATACAGTCTGTCTGAATCCCATAGTCAATGTTCTGCGAGCACCACCTCCTTTCTTTTGAGGTCGTCTAGGATTCATGGGCATGAAGACTTCCTCATCCCCTCCCCGCATCAGCGTATGTTTCTCCTTCATCGCGTCGAATCCTGTGATGGAATCTGTGGTGGATGCGATCGAAGATCGTGAAGTATTGCTACCGAAAGCGGATCTGGGTGGGGCGAGATTACCGGAGAAAGTGGTCGATGCTGCTGACCAGGGGGTAGCCAAGGCAGGGGAGATGGGTGTTTTAGGCTGAGGGAGAAAATGGGGAGACAGAGACCGTTGACATGGGATGGTGACACTCGGTTGAGGTCGTGTCGTCTGTGGAGCCCGAGGACCTGGATGGGTAGGATTGGGGTATGAAGGTCCGTTCGAATATTGACCTGGAGCTTGGCCTATCTGTGGTCCTGGGAAATGAACGATACTCCTAGGCCTCTCTATTACTATGCCCTGGTGAGATTTGACACTAGGAGCACCACCTTGACCTGGGAACTGATGTCGCACATCCCCTTGTCTCGGTTGTTGGTTCTGAGACCCTTGATATGCTTGAGGGTGCCTGATACTTCGGCCATCTTCGTCGTCAGAGTCGTAGGGTTGGGAAAGGAGGGCACCAATGGATGAGAATGGAGCATTGGAAGATGCGACAGATGCTCTTTCAGCTAAAGCTGGACGGTAGGATCGAGGTGTGCCGGGGTATTGAGATTCGGGCGAGTCGTGATACGGCGCCATCTGGGGCCGGTATTGGTTTGACATAGTATTGAGGTCGGCTGAAAGTAATGCACGGCGCTGAGACTGACCAGGATCGAGCTTTGGTCGTCGAGACGAAAAGGTACTCGTGGGAGAGAATGGTAAAGAGCGTGGGTAAAAAGAGCGACAGGCAAACAAATAAGATAGCTAGACAAGGGATGACAGTTGATGTTGTTCGTAGAGCAAGGGAGATGTTATGTATTAAAGTTGTTAAACAAGCCAAGAGGTCATTGCTCAAGATGAAACGGGGATGCGGAGGACTACGCATTGTTGTTTGTATGGTGTAGCGTATCTGAGTCAGTGCGTCACCGCCTAATGATACTTCCTTCAAAGCCGCTAAATTCCCCTTTATACACACTCACAAAGGGGGTGTACCCAAGGTACCTCACAGGTCCGAGCATGAACTCCTTGAGCCATTGATCGACATTGCATTGGCACTACCAGTGTTTGGACTCTGGGTGCATGCCCTTGAGTTGGTACAATGGAAGATTTGGATGACTTGGACAATAGAGAAAGACTAGAGGTCTGGGTCGGGTGGCTTGGTTCGTCCCTGATCAGGCACTATGGTATCTTGGGTTTCAGTGCTCTGGCGGGCTGGGCTGGAACATGAGATGTATAGAAGAAGTACGCATTGCCGGGTCAACGATATGCTTGCTTTCGGGAAGGCTGGTATGCAGTACGACGACCAGTGATGACGCTCTGAACATCAGATCTGTCAATTAGATCTACGCGACTTGTTGCGCTTGTCATCTGGTCCCAGTTGTCGGTGATACGCATGCATTCCGCATGCTGAGCTGTTTCGATACAGTCTGCCTTGCAGCTTGTACCTTGCGGGTTCTGAGGGTGGCGATGTATATGGCAGACTCGCGGCCGTACCGACCGGACGATGGCGCCAGGTATTATGGCCCCCTGGTACTCCTTCCGCTCGCGCGTCCCATCAGTCGTGAGCCCCCTAACGTCCTAGAGCCGGCATCGTCACTCGTGTGTATGTGACTGGATCTGCTGGTTTACAAACTCGCATTAAAGACATGAGACGGTATTTGAGATCCCGCTTGATTCGCTACTCAGGTGTCAAGGGACCCGCAGCTAATTCCCTGGCCTACGGGGCTTTAAGTAATTTCACTTTGAAGGGTAGACGCGTCCAGATTGGTTCTGGTTTGCGTACAATTCAGAGCTCCATTACCAATAGCATAATAGATGTGGGCCGTCGTCTAGCATCAGAGAGCACCGTACGACGAGCACTTCTGTAGCCATGCATACCGCCTTGACCATGATACCAGCGTTTTGAGCATGCGCAGAATGCCGTAAGATCGTCGCGTCAGAGCCAACTCAATTCGCGCCACGAAAATAGAACAATGCACTTGGCGACATTTAAAGTTGGTTCTTACACTTCCTTTCAAACACTCTCCGTTCCACTCTGATACATTTACAAACACCCTTATCAACCGTCGCCCCTCCCCTTCCCTTTGAACTCGTCATCTTGCATCTAGACCGATCATCGAAAATTGCCAAAGGGTTACCCCTCAATTCTCTGGGCATTCTAATCTAATTCACTCAACACCGCCATGCCTTCAACAACACGTCAACCTTTACTTTCGTCTGCACAGGCTCCTGGCATGTCACGTCGCCTATCGGAAACTTCCCTCACATCACTCGACCCAAATAATCAACGCTCGGGCAGTAGTATGTCGCAACGCATGGGTCCCTCCGCCAGCGGGAATTCCTTTTCATCGTCGGCGCGTCTCGGTCCTACCGCCAATTTACTGGGCAACAAGAACGTGGTGCCCAATGGGGGTGGAAAGGAGTTCGTACCAGTGGGACACGACGATGATGATGAAGATATGGACGATCACCTACATACGTTCACTGCTGCGGAACGAAAAGACCTATCAAGTCCTTTCGACATCACTTCATGGAGAGGATGGGCCAACGCTCTCACGTTACTGGTTCTACTCGGTGCCGTTATCGGTATCTTTGGACTCTACCCTCTCATCTCATTCTACTACACGGATGGATCGGCCTCGGGGAAGAACACGTCGGGGTATAATTTGGGAGGTGTGAATGCGACGGGGCAATTCCCCGTTATCCCCGGATTGCCCAGTCTTGTCGACCCCGATACGCCGTCAGATGTATACACGAGAACTGGCTTTGATGGAAATGAGTGGACTCTGGTATTTTCGGACGAGTTTAATGTGGACGGAAGGACGTTCTATCCTGGAGGTGAGTTTTTTTGCCTGACGACCTGTGATGGCACGCTGACAAATAGATGACCCGTGAGTCACGCTTTCGAAGCGCCCTGACGTACACTGACAATTCAGCTTCTGGACCGCCATGGATCTCAACTACTGGCCGACCAAGTAAGCTCCTCCCAATCTCCCTTGAAACACCCTAATATTCAGCGATTTTGAATGGCACGACCCCTCTGTTCCACATA
>Ga0265780_10003319_pt1 | contig 21223 bp, 20 predicted proteins | sample P1T30metagenome_FD_192432 | JGI IMG/M metagenome (GOLD analysis project Ga0265780, IMG submission 192432) | Plant litter microbial communities from East Loma Ridge, Irvine, California - P1 T30 | ecosystem: Environmental > Terrestrial > Plant litter > Unclassified | place: USA: California...
AGAAAAGTTCTCTTTTCGAAATTTCACTGCTTGTTGCGCATTGCAAAACAAATCACGCAGCAAACCGTAGATTTCGGTTTTGAAAGATGACATGGGATCGATTGGACTAAATTCATGCAAAGTTTCTTGCGAAAACCCTGCTCATCTGAGAATTTTGCGTATGTAGCATACTATCTAACACTGTCCATCTAATTGCATGGCACGATAGATCCAGTCCTTCACCCGCGAGATCAAGATGCTTGCCGCGAGTCTATCGGTTTCATGATTCAAGTCGACCACATATAGCTTGCTCAGAAGTTCCACATCTATCGACAGTAGTCCTACACTTGCGTGCCATTCACAAGCTTAATCCATCCCACATCCTTCGCCCGCAGTTCCAACAGGCTTGCAGCGAGTCCATTGACCTTATGAATCAATACGGTCATCTCAGCCTTGTTTAGAAGCTCCATATGCTTCGCGATGATATCGGTTGCCGGCTGCCGTAGACCCATATCACACTCCATCGTGGTAGTGAAAGCATGATGCACGGCCTCGGGGAACTCCTTGTCGTTCCAGTACTTGCGGCAACTCCGAGAGAACTTCTCAGCGGCTAGATCCTTCAATCCAACGACTTGGTACTTGTCTCCGAGCTCGTACATCTGGGAGTGGAGTAGTAATTGCCAGGCTTCATGGTCTGGCGCCTTGTAATCGGTGCATTTCCGGCAAGTGAAGTTCTCGCAACTGTCTTTACAGGTACTACTCAAACAAGTGTGATGCGGGCAGACGTTGCAGTAGGGGCTGTGGCAATAGCTGCCGACGCAGGTGTGTGGAAACTGATAATGGAAGGTGTTGTTCTTGTTGTCGGGCACCGGCCTGGACGCTTCCAGGTCCTCGTCGTCTTGGAGATGCGGATTGTACTCGCCCTCATAAAGGTACTGTACCAGGGCATTGATGGCGCGAGGATCATCCTCGGGGAGATCTACCTTGCCTTCTTCATGCTCTTTGCCCGGGAATCTGTCGGCCCTTTCGAAGAAGCCTGATCGGCTACACACTATTGCCTTGTGCACGTTGTACGTATCGCCGTGGCATGAGATAACCAAATCTGAGTACTGCCCATTGGCGAGTAAATCCTTGAATGTCGTATGGAAAGCATCTCGGGCGATGTTGGCCGCTTCCATGATGAGATATGGGTGAAGCAGGAAGGATGAGTTGCGTAGAAATCGAATGGTGACAGGTCAAGGTGAGCAGTTGAGGTTGCTGGGTTTAGCCGAGTGTCGTGAGAAGTTCCAGGTGGTGTTGAGACGTAGTCGGCCCAGAAGCTTTATGGCACCACGGTGACCGCCCATCTGTATCCACGCGCTGAATGTGCACGGCCCTTCCAAATCACTTGTGTTTGCTAAATTTGGATTAGTCAGGATGCAGTGAATCATTGCCTTCCTAACTTGTCAAATCTTTGTCGCAAGTGCGGGCCATATCACTACTTCAAATTTTATCAACTGGTCGGCAAATCTAATGAACATCTTTTCTAACAAACCTCGGGCGGAAGCCGCGCTTCTTAGTTTTCTCAGATAGTATATACGGCGTTTAGTCTTAAGGGCAGATGTTTAGAGTGGGAGCGAGGTGTTTGGAGGTCCAACAGGCAGGACATATTGACAAGGTACCTGGGTATTGAGCCTGTCGTCAAATCTTAAATGATCTTGTGAACTCGCACAATTGCGTTCGCATCGAGTTCACAACAAGAAAGTACAAGCTGGGTATCTGATACACCTGCCCATTCATATGTCTGTCGTGAGTCGTTTGTCGCGGTGGCCACTAATCTCGCTGCCAGTACTAACTTACTTTGCGTGAAATTTTCAACGCAATACAAAAGTTTGTCGTGGAGAGTTCATATCGGCTTTTATTTTAAAATCACCTTGGTACACATTGCGGATGTGCGCAGGTCATTCTCGTTCTACGAGCCGATGATACATCAGCATTGTCATTAAAACTCTACGTCAGGCACAAATGGAGTAACGTTGATCTCGAAACGCTAGAAGGCATGCGCCCTTAGACTATGCTGCTCTCGGAACATGCCTCGCTACTCCTTACTTTTGGTAGGCGGTCTTATCCTGACTTGCTGACCGGTTTTCCTAGCGAACATGCGCATGCAGCCTGCAACAAATAAGAGTCCGAAACGACACAAGACTGCAGCCTTATTGCATATTGTCGCCCTGTACCCCTCCACTGTCGCCCTTTTTAGACAGCCACTACATTTGGTAGTCAATTTCGTTCCCCATATATCTACCTAAGTTGGCACGACGCGAACGTCCCGGAGCACTAACACCATGGCCTCCAACAAGAGTCAATACCACCATTACATACCACGGTTCATTCTGAGGCAATTTGCGCATGGCAAGGTGGAAATAAAACGGTTAGCCATGGTCTAAATCCTTGTGAACTCGTTTTCTGACTGCTATACAGGGGTATCTTTGATGACATTGTGAATGTGTGCGAATTACCATCGGAACAGTTCCGCACGAGACAGGTCGGAAAATGTTGCGGCAGTCAAGAACTTTACTACGACTCCAACACGATTGATCCGATGAGGATCGAGCATCTCTTTAGCAAGTTGGAGTCAAAAACTAGCTTGGTCTTCAGTAAGATACGTGACGCTGTTTCAAAGAACCTCGAACATATCGACATCTTGGAGAAGGACGTTCAGACGCTGTTCAGCTTCATGAGCATTTCCCCTAGGCGCTCGCAGCAGTACATCAATAGCATACAAGACGTGCGACGCGAAAACGACTTTTTGTGGAAAGACATGGAGGACGAGTACGCCAAGGGAGGCCGACAGGGAGATACGCGCGAAGTCTGGCTTGCTCAGTTGCTCTATCACCTCGAGCACAGTCACGAAGATTTGCTCGCCGATGCTGCAGAAAATGTCACAGCAAGAACTTATAAGCATTTTGTGGAGACATTTGCTCTGCAAATTTGGAAAGCAGCTGATGGATACGAGCTTTTCCTCAACGACAGCCTGGTCGATTTCGAAGGCGATACAGAATACGGACTGGGAATGAGAACGAAAGAGATGGGCCCGGAACTAATCTGGACGACCAAAGAACACTTTATTCATCTTGTGCTGCCAATAAGTCCCGAGGTGGCGGTCATTTTCTGCGATGAGTCGCGTTGTTGGGAATCACCTTTTGCCAACATGATGCATCGAGCAAATATACCATTCCCGGCGAATAGCCTTTTGGCGAGAGCACCACACAAAGATATTGTGGATGTTCATGTTCCGGAGCGGAAGAGGAGTAGGGGAACATGGCCAGCTACAACAGCGTGGAGGGTCAGCATTGGCACTCTATCTCGAGAACAACATAGCATTATTGCTTCTTACTCTCTGAGTCATGCTACAGCTGTTCTCGTCGTGCGTAGTCGAGAAAAGTTCGAGAAGGCTAAAAAAGAGCTAGAAGTATTCTCCGAGGAGCAGGCAAAAAGGTGGAAGACGCAGGGAATTTCTTTCACCGATCCGGCAAATCTTTTACCCAGAGATGCGTCAAATCCAAGCCGGCAGATCATCAATAAAGTGGTTGACGAGCATGAAGCTGCTCTCGTAAAGATCATGGGGCTTATTGACAAAGGCAAGCCGTTGCGCAGAACGAGGGAGAATACATACGCATCATGGCTCGCCATACGCACTCTTAGGTTCATGTCTCCACACGCTTCGACGAAAGATGCCAACACTGCCATCAAAATTGCTTTCGAAGCCGCTTATCCACCGCAACACCCCCAGCATCGCAAACTTCTCACAGTGGACTTTATGACTTTCTATAATCACGGCATCGACGACGAGACTTTTAGTCGATTGTCTTTCGCAATCGACACGAAGATCCGGGAAGTGATGGCCGCAGAAACATTTTCCGAACACTGGTCGGCTGCGAGTGCTGATGAGGGTAAAACACCCGCAGCAGAGCCACTAGCTGGTAATGCCACACTGATGCAGAAACCAGCTTTCCAATCAGTGGTGAGAGGCGCATGTGGGTTTGAGATTCTTAGTTGGATGTTCGAGGAGCGTCAAGATATTCTGGCTACTTTCATAGAAGATCTGGCAGTTCGCATGCACGAACTGCAACCCCAGGTAACAAGGGTCAGAGGAATACGCATGTAGCAGCGGTCGTTGACGTTTCTGAGGAGGGAAATCTACTTAGATCACTACAATTAGGTAAAAAATAGAAAGATCATGTGAACAAAGGGAAAATGACCGACGAGCGCCAGAAGGAACCTCTTCCTTGGCAGCCACATCACCCAGTCTTTCCAGCCTTCCTCACCGACAATTCAATGAAGACCTACAAGCTATGCCTTCCATATGGGAGATCTTGTTTCAGATGTGGGGTATATGTCGAAACGTTGTTGCTAAATAAAATGTCTCCCGTGCGCCCCTGACTACACCAGATTCGCAAAATGAGGTCGAGACATGGACTCGAGTAATGAGAATGCAGCAGGAAGCTGATACTAGGGTCTGTGACACATTTCTATACTAGTTGAGCATTGTTGCTGGGATCTTGGTCCGCACGTCTGTTTGCGCTAGTGACTCTTCACATCCAAACCTCTCTCCCCCTCTCTATCCTCTTGGTCTCGATATCGTAACCTCCATCTACTCTTATACTGCCACTGAGATACAGCTCACAAACCACTACGACAAGTGTGCCATTCACCATGCGGTCCATCGTCAATATCCTCGTCCTCTGGGCGCTTATCCTTGTCGCCATGGTCGCAGCAAATGGTACGAAGCAGACCTCAAATTATCGCTGGGCGCATTTAACTGAAATTCTCCCAATAGGAAAAGATCCCTTTGACCATCAAACCACTTTCTGGCACGACTTGGCTTTGGCGGAGGTCTGGATCGGTCGTGGTGCAATCAACATTGGCAATGTGCGCGACGAGGATCTGTACAACAAGGTCAGGCCCTTGATGCCTCAAGTCTGTAACGATCATGGCCACTGGCTCTACTGCAATAGATTGCGGGATGGGCTTCTCCTCAATGTCGAGACCAGCTACGTCAAAGACATTAACGCGGGCGAGATCGACTCCAGTCAGTTTGCGTTCTGGACTATAAATGACTGCTAACACGCGCAGCTCAATTCGGTATCAGGGTTTCTGGACAGTGGAAAAACGTTGCGCAGCGTGATATTCTGTGGGACGGTTTAGTCAGGGTCTTGCGTGCGTCCGCATCGTTGAGAACACAACGATCACTTACTGACATGATAACAGAGAGACTCAGTGTCCTAGACCGAAACTGCTACGACGTCCCCGGCCATGGCAAATTCTGCAACGCGCCCGACTTCATCCGGATCAACATGCCCATGGCAGGGACTGCTGGAAAGTCTGAGCACGATTTAGCCTACATGCGAATAAAACTGTACGGCGACAAGGTAAAAACGTATTGACATATACGTGAGAGCGTTTCTAATTTTGTCCGCAGGTGTATGGCGAATTCAGGTGCTGTCAGAGTCGCGGAGACGTCGACGGGGCCATGGATTCTATAAAGACAGGGTTCCTATCTCTCTTTGCTGCCAACCAGCCGTGGAGTCGCGATGTTAAATGCCTCATTTATGGTAGCACGGGTTGTGAGGGCTGCGGTTCTTACTGCGATGCCTGTGGCTACCAGTGTCCGAAATTGGACTGTCCGACGTGTTCATGAAGCAGCATGAAGGGACAGGGTCTTTTGTGGATCTAGACGATTGTATTTTGGCGTATTCAAACCCAGGCGATAAGGATGGAAGCAAGGCTAGATTATTGCGAATAACATAGATGGGTTCGGGATAGACTGTCGTATTTCGGCTGAAAGATGAGTTGGCTGTTGAACCGAATAACATATTTTTCAAATCCATCATGAACTCCACTGCACCCTGCACACAAAGTGAAACGTGTAATCTCGCCGACCTTGTTGCGAGGACGTATCCTCGAAGAATAGTGGAGGAGCTACTGGCCCAGGGGATGGAAAGTGCCCAGTATGCCTATAGGCCCTAAAGATAACGCGATATTGGTTTGAATGAGTAAGGAATTGACTGAGAGACCACGGTAGGAACAAGATGTTCAATGATGGCGAACAACAAAAAGACACGGTCTAAAATGCTAGATGAATAACAGCGTGCACTGTTACACTGATGAATCTGTACACGTATTGTTAATTTCTAGATGCAAGTCGGGCTTTTAATCATGAAAGCACGTTGCAGTACAGTGGAACATCGGCTTCCTGCTGGACATGGCCGTGAGACGTCGCGAGGCTCGCTCTCACGTTGCAGGGAAAAAAAGAATTAGTTCCCTGGCTTTGTAAAGGCATCTGTACATTAATCAATCTTATGAGCACTTCAAGAGTCCCTAGAGGCGTTCATAGCTTTTTCCACTTGTTTTCTTTTTGTCTTGGACTGTTGTCGCAGTCTGGCTTCTTCTTCTGCCATGAGAGGCCCGTTCCACGACGGGCCGCTGACATGCTTAGCAGCATATCCGCATCACTTCTGATTGCACTATCGTTAATCACAGTGCATAAATCGCAAGATCAGGCCTCGATGATGCGCAATAGGAGGTTGGGGCTGACGCGATGCAAAAGAAGGCAATTCTGGGCGGTGATGGCGACATCTGGGGGGCTGCCGAGACTTATGAAGGCGACCCCACCTGCCGCCCGCCTAAACATTCTGCACTCTCTCCGCGACCGACGCTCCGAACAAACTTTCGCGACAATCCGAACGATACCTGAGTCGTCGCTCTATGGGTCTAGAGATAGTCGACCGATATGCCAGAGTCTCCAGATAGTGCTGGCCTCGAACCGGCCGCCAAGAAACAGCGGCGACGTCCTGTTAATGGTATTTGCACTTTGCTCCCACGTCATCGTGTACATTGGCTAACTTTGACCTGCAGCATGTGCGACTTGTCGAGCACGCAAGGTATGCTGCCTTTCTTACTCTGTTATGAATATCGCGATATTCTTCCCGCGAAGAAATTACGCGTCTTTGTCGCCATTACGACTTTGATCACATCCAGCCACTCACGTGACAAAGTGCTGATGATCTGCTACTAGGTCAAATGCGACGAACGTGCAAACGGCTGTCTCAACTGCGAAAGACTACAGTTGGACTGTGTGCAGAATGGCTTGGTCGCTTCAGCTGTAAAGAGACCTGGAACTACGATAGAGCCCATCATCGGCATCAAGCGGAAACGGACTTTTCGATCCTGCGTTCCATGTCGAGAATCCAAGGTCAAATGCTCGGGCGAAAGACCGAAATGCAACCGATGCTCACAGCGACGGACCTCGTGCATGTACGATGCGGAAACGAATGAGCCAGCATGGGTGCAGAGTATTGCAGCTTCCAATGGTACCCCAGATGGTGCGATGGCGACTACGCCTCAGGCGCCACAAACACCCCGAGATGCCTTTACAAATATGCCCGATCCTCAGATAGCAGATTGTCCACAGGCACTGACGTGGTAAGTACGACAAGACTATGCTATGTCGGAGTTACTGACCGAATCTGTGTAGGCTCTTCGCCGCACAACTACCGCCTCGAGCTAGGCTTCATGCTCTGGTAGATGCTTACTTCAACAATGTACATCCCATACGAGTCTTTGCTTTTGAGCACAAGCCTTCTTTCATTCGCATGTTGGATGAGGGTCAGCTTACGGACCCTTCAGATCAGGCACTCTTGCACGTCATGTGTGCCCTGGGCGCCAAATTCTACGCTCTAGAATGGAGCGAGTCGTTTGCGCCTCTATCCAAGCACCTCATACAATCAGCTGGCGTCCAATGGGCAAAGATTGCCGAGGACATGTTTTTCGCCGACTACAGCACCATTTCAATCACGAAGCTAAAAGTCCTCATCCTGCTGCACGACCAGGAAGCACGAGTAGGAAATTATGCTGGATCATTCTTGCTCACTGGCTTGGTAATTCGCATGGCACATGCTCTCCAACTGAACAACGAGGTATCAGCAGATATACTCTGTAAAGAAGAAGGTGGCAGTCCAAATGAAGCTTCGGTACGAGAGTCTAGGAGGAGAATGATGTGGGCTTGTTACATGATTGATGTCTGGGCCGGCAGCGGCGTAGACCATCTAACCATTCTCAACGAGAAGGACCTCAAGATACAACTTCCATGCAACGAACGGCAGTTTCTCCTCCAGATCCCGGTCGTTACAGAACGCCTCCAAGAAGGAGACATTATCGACTTTATCCCGGCCGAAGACATTCCAGAAAAGCCCAAAGAAAACTTGGGAATGGCAGCATACTATGTGCGAATTGTTAGCATATGGCGGCGAGTATTACGCTTCGTGAAGCACCTGGACGAAGAGCAACCTCCGTGGATGTCAGGGTCTGGATTCGCCTATCTGGTCAGCGACATTCAGTCTTGGCGTCAAAGCCTTCCGTCATGGCTTGACTTTTCGCCAGACAACATCTACATTAGGCGCGAGTCGCATCAGCTGGGCGCGTTCCTACTGATTCACTGCATGTACCATCACGTAATGTGCGATGTGCATCGCATCGCCCTCCCGGACCTTTACAAGAACCAGGAGCCTTTTGTATTTCCCCCAGAACAACGTAGCTTCGTGGACCACCTGCAATCTGTTTGCTTTGATCACGCACAACAATTGTCCGTACTTGTTTCGACAATACTGCAACATGGTGTCAAGCACTTTGCGGACTCCATCTTGCCATCTTTTGTATACAACAGTAGCCGCATCATGCTCTACTACATTGCTCGCATCCTCGACTTCTCAAAGCCAAATGCAAGCGTAACTATCAACCGCGCGATTGAGCTGGTGCAGCAGAACAACAAGGCACTCCGCGAAATGACAGTCATGTATCCACTCGCCGAGACACTTTGTCTCACTACCGAGCGCTGGCTTGAACAAGTACGAACAAGTTTGGCCCGAGGCCATGCAACGACCTACATTGCCCCACAAGATCCGTCTGAGAATGAGGCACGGCGCGTCGTTGGTGCGCCAGGGGCCGGTCCTGTTGCACTCAGACAGCCCAGTCCCGGGCTATCAGCCATATCGCCGATTGGGGAGAGCATCCCAGCAGAGTCACCGACGCCTTCTCAGATCGCCACTAACGGATTCGGGTTCTCCGCAGCAACGCCTCAAAATTTGTCGCCTAGCTTGGCTGCTTTGCCTGGTCTCTCGGGTCGCATACCCGATGTCAACAGCGCATTGTACGCTTCTTCCACTGCGAGTAGTTCTGACCAGCCCGTCTTCAACCTGGATGATCTCCAGAACTTCTTCCAATGGTCGGCTACTGGGGATGAGAATGCACAATCCACCGGATTCGAGGGATTCGGGCCGCTTGGATGGGCAAACAACTTTTCAATCATGTGATGTCGCACAGAGAACACGTGAATGCGGGAAATCGATGTGTGAAAACATTACTTGAATCATTCTGACCGCAATGCTCGCACGGACTCACAAAACTGCGCTAAGGATCGCCCCCAACTATAAGGTACTCGGCAACCGCAGGCAATCAATTTCGCACATCTCGCAACCCGTTCGTCATTATAAGCCTCAACGCACAACAGTTGAACAGCGATTTCATCCACCGTCTGTATAATTGCAACACAGTAACGACAAAAAACCGAGTAATATTGGAACGGAAGTAAGAATGTCCCAGCAACATGACCTCGAGGCGCCGGAGTCCGAGCATGGCACACATTCCTCCCAGATCTGGAAGCCGAAGCCAAGCCGAGAGCCAGACTGCCAGAATGCCTCCAAAGGCTTCTGCTGTGCTGGATGCGCCCAAAAGTTCTGGCTACGTTTTCAGATGTTGCCGGCTGAGCTACGCGAGATGGTATACCTATGCAGCTTTCAATCTCTTCCCGACATCTCAGTCCCATTACCCAAAGGAAGCGAAGGTGACTGCCCACGGACGCCTGTTTTGCCTGCGGTATGCTATGTCAACAGATTGGTGCTCTCCGAGTCACTTCCAGCTATATTAGCCTCCTGTGGTAATGCTGTTGTCGTCCACGGCGATGCTGGGATGAAAGTGTTGGACACTTTCTTGGCCCGAGTGCCGAACAAACGAGCGGCTCAGAGTGTACAAGAATTGCATTTGAAATGGGAGTACGGTTTCACACTTGGTGTTTCCCCTACCACCCTAGACCTTCCCTTTGCCTGCCAAGGCTTACGAACTCTCTCTATCGACGTGGAGGCTCAAGAATGCATTGACATGGACGGGCCTTTCCACCTTGACGACGACGAAGTCATCCTGGCAGCCTTCAAGGCACACGAAATCACATACTCTCTCAAGACAACATCAGATCTGATGCTCCAGTTCAACCTGCGTCAGGTCTTTGAGCTACCGATGCTTCGATCACTCACATTCCGGTGCTATGGAGGAACAGACCCTGCCCAAGAATTGGGGTGCGAACCAGTAGAGATCTTTGCCAGCTTAGTCTCACTTGCTTCAGCCGAAGCGAACAAGAAGTCCGCTGACTTCGAGCTACTGTTCATATTCGACTTCGAAGCTCCACATGCCGACACAATGTGGGGCTCCTGTAGGTGGGGCTAGAGCAGACTGAAAATTACTGTGTCGCAGTGTGAGATGGCTCCCTCGCTCGCTCTGGACGAGGATGTTCAGTCACCTTGTGGGTGAGTAAAGGTTGTCGCCTTGGCAATAGTTTTTCAGCATGGGACAAAGTGTTCTTAGGTGGTGATGGAGTAAGTCAAGGATCAGTAATATACCAATTGCATGTCAAAAAAATCCACATTTCACATTGTATGTCCAATTGCTTGTTGGTCTTTTAGCTGTTCCGTCTGGTACTAAGTCAAGTTAAGTGCTGCGACTGTTTGTGAGTGCTACCCTAAAACATGAAGCATTAGCTGTGGTCAAATAAATCAAGCTGTCCAACTTGGATGCTGTCTCAACACTTTATCGTGTACTAGTAAGTCACTGAATCTTTTCAAGAATGTAGAGTGGAAAACAGCTGTATCCTTGTAGTAAATTGAGGTCTGGCAGAGTGTTAAATCCTATTGGCCGTGCCAACAAATATACGTATTGAGAGACCAACTGCAACCACCATACCCATGTAGATGTGTGCTTACTTTGGCCAAGCCACCACTTTATATTGGCCGCGCCAAAACGCCCTCACCTCTAGCCCCGCCTCGCCAGCCTCCACCCCGAACGCTGGTGTCAATGTAGCCTCGATATCGTTTCGGAACGCCAGCCCCAGATTTTGCCACTTTTTAAAGTAAAGGTGCTTCTCTGCAAACGCGGCCTGCACCCATTCACAACTATCCACGTCTGCCTGGAAAATCACCAGCGTCTTCAAGTTCTTCGGCAAAAAGTCTACCGCCGCACAGTCATCGGATGGATGATAGCTGAGGCTGTTCGAATTCGATACAAGCGCGACTCGCGGCAAACTCAGCGTCTCGAGATTTGTAAAGCCCGACAGACTCGGCATAGACTTGACCATGAAGCCAGTGCTCGAGTACCAATTCCGCGGTACAGAGAGAGAGATGAGTGTAGTCTTCACTGGGAGCAGGGCTCTCAGGAGCCAGTCCCACGCCGTCCGCTCATGACCATTGTCCACCGGTGTTTCTTCAATATCCTGCATGTCGTCGTTCATGTTGATGAATGCGGGCAAAGGCTCACCCTGGCGATTGTACATCTCCATTGTCTGCGCATACTCGAGTTTTCCGCGCGGCATTTCAATCGAAAAGTGCTTGACATTTGGGACAATGTAGCGAAGGAAGAGCTGGAGGCCAATGTACGCCTTTTGTCTGGGTGTGTGAGCGTCCAAATTCCGCCCGACAAAGATGGCGAAATTGATAATGACTGCGACGGTATGCACGTTGGGAAGCATTTCACGGCACTCGATCAGATCGATTCTGTCGGCGAAGAACAAAATGTCGACTTCCATTGTCGTCAGTGTCGCCCGTGGGAAGTGCTTGATGGGCCACGGGATGCCGACATGGATAGATGTGAGCGAGCTCTTCTTCAACACGGTATCAAAGTACCGTGGATCGATTGGCTCAGTCAAAGGGCGCTCTTCACGCGCTGGATCGACATAACGAAACATGGCAGCATGTATCAATGGGCCATGCATCCTCAAGTCCTTGAGATTTGGCAGCAAAGAGATGAGGACAGCATGCAGCGCAGCCTCCTGGTATTTCTCCAGCTCCTGTAGCCAAAGAAGTGGCTTGTCTCCAAGGGTCTTGAAGCCCACAACCATGGCATGGAGTCTCGCGATTTTAAAAGTCTCGTGGTATGGGTTGGCTTCGGGCTGTTCGTTGCATTTGCTGATGAGTCGTCGATCCCGCATCCACGTATCCAGCCGCACACACCGCCGCGCCAGGTCTGGCCGGGCCATTAGCGTGCGAACTAGATTCGGCAGTGCTGTCCGCGGATATTGGTTACAGCAATCGCAGTAGAAGTCCTCCAACACCGAGATGTGGTTGTACATCCACCGCTCCATGACAGGCTTGAAGCGACGACACACGAGCGCAAAGTTTCGCGCATCCTGCATACTCATGCTCCAGACCCTCGCAGCAGAGCTTTCTCCCGATTCGAAAAACACATTAGGAGATTTGGGTTCGCGGAGGGCGAGGCGCGGGATGCCTTCCATGACTTCGATGGTGTGATTGGGTATGACGTAGGCCGCGATCATGTCTAGGATTTCATTTGGGAGATCCAGCATGTTGGCAGTTTTTTTGGAAATATTCGCGAGGGTGTTTGTCATTGGGACTGCTGGGAAGGCCTGGGTTTGAAAGGGCTTTGGGCGGAGTGTGTGCGCGGGGCGCCTGCGCAGTGGAGCCCGGGGCGGTAGATATGGCATCGTGGTTGTGGGTGGAGTGGAGTATGATTGAATGATTGTGAGAGCTGTGGAAGATTAACAACGCTTGGGATGAGATATTTCGAGAGCGAGGCTGAGTGCCGCATCGTGGTGAATGCACCCTGGCCGGTTGCCTTTTACATAGAATACATGGCAATGAAGACGTACAATGTATGATGAGCGATTAGTGGGGTAGCCTATGGGAAGTGAAATGTTCCGAGGCGCTCAAAACAGCTCCAATAGAATATCATTCTCTCCATGTCTCAATATTAGCGTAATGGTAGCCTTGATATCAAGATGCATGTACAAAACTTCTCCAAGCATTTCCTGCTTTAAGCATCCCACAATTTTACCATTGCGTGGCATGAATTGGTCCAAGGAGTTTATACCATTGCGGTTGCTCTTTTTACCTGGTTGAATCTGATGTGCTCGAATGACGTGCGCAAGGTCGCCATGTAGACAAGCATATTCGCGTCTAACCATGATTGATGTAGCATACTACTGCAGAATTCGGTTGGTATATACTTCTTCAAGTCTCAGCTTCAGAACCAACACAAGTGCTCGACGTCCGAGTTCAAGGTCCTGCTAAACAAACCGCAAAATTGGAGAGTATATCTTTTTCGCTTGCTGACTCTTTACTTCATATACAAATGGTCTGCCAATTTATCCAGTTCTCCATGAAGAGGACTCCCCCCCTAAACTGATGTCAGCCTGAACATTGAACAAGACGTCGTGATGGATAAAATTAGCAACTCGCGAGCGCATGGATGCCCTGACCTTTGGCCCATTGACAGCGAAGGTACGTGCTCTCGATACCTGTACCTGTTGAACGATTGTGATGATCACAAAGCTTAAATGTAGATCAATGGCGTAAACCTTGTCGATACCTCAACATTTCTGAGCCGAGATGTCCAGATACCCGGTGGTTACGGTGAGATGACGAGGTTTGCTTATCCCAAATCTCATCACCATTCTCCAGTCGATCTATCTGGTGGCTACAATGCGATAATTAAGCCATCGCTTATCTGTACTGTTGCGGCTGGTATGCATAGTCACCCAAGTCTCTTGATATACCTAAAGTAAGTGTACCAAGGACGACAGAGTGGGAGGAGAAACGAGGTTTTCCGGTTTCTGGTCGATAGGTAAGCGCCTGTGGGGTTGCGGCGAGATTCGAGGCTGGCTGACCCCACCAAACCCGCGTCGCCCACGTCATGCTGCAGCAAACACGATACACCTCCAAGATTTCAACAACGCACTGGGTATGCATCCGTACATTCTAGGCATGGTCGAAGACTTCATCTCCCGACCACTCTCGGTGGTCTCGGTGCGTGCTGCCGAAGGGACCAACAGATCACGGCGGACATGTTCCTTTTCTGGTCTGACTCGTGCGATACTTTGATCTCGCATCACTTTTGCAGACATCAAGACAGTTGAGAGAGTTGCAAAAGATGGCCAAACGAGCTGACAGGTGGCATCTCGGAGATGGAAATCTGAAACTGTCAATCTTGGGACTTGTCGGCGCCTCTTACCTCTCAACGGCTCATTAGAATGGTTTCAACGATGAACGATGTCGGCGGCTTACATTGTTATATTGGACGCAAAAGAGCTCAGGAACTGTACTGGCAGAGTACCTCGGATGGAATGCGTCCCGTAATCTTCGAGGGCTGCACTAGCTCGACCGTGGAATCTTCGGGCTCCTCGCCTCGCAGCACTTGTCCACGTGCCAATCCAACCAAGATATATAGAGGTACTTTATCAAATGCTGTGGGTAGGTACAAGGCCAACTCCGGATCGAAGAAGGATAGCCGACCATACTGCATAGCACGTGACGCCTCAATATATGAAGCGCCCAAGTCGAGAGGGCCGAGATTACAACGCTAAACTCAAAACACCATGCAACCAACACTACTGCGTCAGGAGATAAACAACACTCTAAAGTGTCGGAACACTGATATTATTCGACAAGCCAGGCTGGCCTCGTTTGCATAGGCCTCTAGTTACACTGTGTAGCCTGACCTAAGCCCTACAACACGGTGCTGACTGTGTTGCAGACTTTCCTCTCCAATGACGCGTCTGTCGGAGTACACGCCGGCGCATCTCGTGTTGCGATTATGCTGCCGAAATTCGATTTTCCAAGCTGCTCGTTGGTTCCAACAAGACGTATACGAACGCTGTCGTATTATTGCTGCCCGCAAAGATGTGGACCGCCACGCGTGATCCGCGCAGGGGGCATACAAGTCTTTGCATCGCGACACTATGCTTTCCCTTGCCTCTTTTGAGCAGAAGACGTCGAATCTTCGTATCACAAGTTCTATTTCAGGCAGGCGTGGCTTGCGGAAAAATCTCACATACAGTCAGATACTCCACTCTGCTCATGTTCAATGAATTCTGTACGATGAGATCATGTTTGGAGACAACAAAAGTAAATTGTAGGCCGTGCGCCTATCAGATTGCTCGCATTCGAGCCCCAATCACCCAGATTAACCCCGGTTTCTGGTCGCTGCAGATTGACACCTGACACGTGGGGAACTCGAGTGTACATCGGACTTCGGACCGGGGGGGAACAGAGCCTCGATATCGTTCAGATGCCTTTTGTGGACCTTGTGGAAGCTACAGAGTGACTAGTCTGCCGGCGGGATCTTGGCCATCCGGGGATTTGCACGGCTGAAATTTTTCACAACGCACAGCCTGGTCGCCACACAGTCAGTTCTCTACCAACAAGCGTTCGGTAGTTTGTCTTGATATGTTTTGCTACCGATGTTTCGTCATTTGTATGTCGGTAGTGGGGCGCTTTTCAGTATTCGGGACGCCCCTATCACAGCAGCACAGGACGAGCAAGACGAAATCCTACTAATATCGCTTCATTTATTCTCCTACGGACTAGATGGGATGACACTCCGTGTAACAAGGAGCACGGGCGGCAGTTGCCTTGGTGCCGCTGCAACGTCCACACCCTCCTAGGTACTGGGCTCAACCCATCAGTGCCGAATGGGGTTAGTTCAATACACGGCTTGTATCTGAGCATAATTCTACGTCGGCATCATTTCGATCGAGATACACGAGTGGTGGGGCTTGGCCGTAAGAGACTGAATAAGACTGCGTCTCGCGGGTGAATTCACGTCTACCACTTACCGCCTGCTCCAGCATCTTTGTCTCGAAGTCTTCACCCCTGTCCCAAGTTTTCCAGCACCATATTGTATCGCTGCGCACACGTCTTCGACATGGTTGACCAGCCGCGAGGTCATCCTACTCGTGACCTTGGTCACGAGTCAATCGATGATGCAGAAAAGGGCATGCACGATGGCACAATAGAGCTGACAGCACCACCGCCGTTTGCATATCTCGGTCAAGAAAAAGCACTTCGACTCGACGCACGTCTCTCGCCGCTTTCACCAGTACACGAGGGAATCACACCCAACCCCAGCATACCGGACCTTTCGCTGTCATGGCCAGCAGCAAGTCCAGCAGTGCGACGAGGATCGATCAACGCTGCCGCACTGAAGACGACCGTTTCGGTCAAGCCCACACCAGCTAAAAAGAAGATTCCTCGTTGGGTACTGATTGATTTGTGGTTCAACACATATCGAAAGTTCTTCACTTTTATCATCTTGCTCAACGTCACCGGCATCATCATGGCTGCGCTCGGCCGCTTCCATTACGCGGACAACCACCTCGGAGCCCTGGTCTTGGGCAACCTTCTTTCCGCAGTCTTGTTCCGCAACGAGCTTTGGATGCGCTTTCTCTACATGGTCGCCATCTACGGCCTGCGCGGTGTAAGTTTAGCTGGACCCTTTAGCGGATACTTGCTGACCCGGCTTCGTCTAGTGGGCGCCGTTGCGCGTCAGATACGCAGCGACTTCTGTTTTGCAGCACGTCGGCGGTATACACTCGGGATGCGCCCTTTCCGGCGCTGCGTAAGGACCCCTCTGACGATCTTTCAGCGACTAAGCTGATATTGGGCTGCAGGTGGTTAGTGTACAAGATCGTGGACATTATACGCTACCGGGCGATTCAACATCCGGCGGTCATCGCTAGCGGCGTCATCACCAACGTTTTCATCATCATCTCAGTATTGAGCGCGTTCCCGTGGATTCGCAAGTTAGTGGTTCTTTGTTCGAATATCATGAATGATGACTAACGTTGTGCTAGTACTTACCACAATGTGTTTGAAAAGCATCACCGCTTTGTCGGATGGCTGGGCCTCGCGGTAAGTAACGTTGTCTCGAGTACCATTTCGAAACATTACTGACATCAAGTAGATGACCTGGGTGTTTGTCATCATGGGTGATGTATACGATATCAAGCGAGGAGAATGGCACACTGATGCGCACTCCCTCCTCAGCGCTCAAGAACTCTGGTTTGCATTATTCATGACTATCTTGTAAGACTTGCCACGCCTGCCCCTTTGATCCAACTAACATCCACCAGTGTATTAATTCCATGGGTCACCCTCCGCGAAGTCGCCGTGGAAGTCGAAATCCCTTCGCCCAAAGTTGCCGTCCTCCGCTTCGAACGTGGCATGCAACAAGGTCTCCTGGGTCGCATCAGCCGCACATCCATTATGGAATATCACGCCTTTGGCATCATTAGTCCCGGTCGCAAGTCAACACACCACTACATGATCTGCGGCGTGCAAGGTGACTTCACCAAGAACCTCGTCGCCAACCCACCAAAAACCGTTTGGACCCGAGAACTCAAGTTTGGTACGTACCACCTCACCCATGACTTGCATCAAACACACCTAACATCAAGAACAGCCGGCGTCGGCCACGCCTCCGCCATGTTCACGCGCGGCATCCGCATCTGCACGGGCACAGGAATCGGCGCCGCACTCTCCACCTGCATCCAATCGCCCAACTGGTTCCTCATCTGGATCGGATCCGACCAAGAACGCACCTTTGGGCCCACCATCACCGGCATGATCAAAAAACACATTGAGCCCGAGCGCATGATCCTGTGGGACTCGAAGAAGCGCGGCGGCCGCCCGGACACGATGGAGTTGCTGCGCGATACGTGGACGCGCTTTGGCGCCGAGGTTATTTTCATCACGAGTAATAGCCAGGGGAATGATGAGATGATGCAGGGGTGTCGGATGGAGGGGTTGCATGCTTTTGGGACGTTGTGGGATTTCTAGGGGGAGGTTGGGGAGTTGGATCTAGACTTGGATAGATTAGACGGTTGGCGTTGCATTGGTATGGTGTTGTGGGGAGCATTTACTTTTCTTTTTCTGGTATACATGAGTGGTTTCAATGCATCATCGCTTCTACTCATAGCACGCCCAATATGACGGCCAACCTCGCGACACTACTGAGTCACCACACGTGCGAACCACTTTCGAGAAGCATATGGGGACCATTTCAAGTCTAGTAGCGAGCCTGACAGACAGCTCCGGCAGCATGGATGTCACGGCTGCGCAGGAAGACTGCCGACAGGATGATCGACGCGCTTCATCAAAGCTGCCTATGTGGGTTGTGGGGTACCCCACATCCACCATTTTGGTCGTGATGTAACGTCAATCAAGCTTTCTTTTCGCATGCTTACCGATGTTGCTGTTGCTTGTATGTTGGGCAAAGTAGTTTTGTTCTGGAAGAGGAGTCACGAAGATTGAGAAAATCGATGAAACATGTCAAAAGTGCATTACAAATAATCATCCTACAATACTTTACCATATCGCTATGCAAGGTATCCAGCCATCCCAAACACTTCTTCTCAACTTCAACATCCAATTACTCCAACGTCGCACGTCATAAAAATGCTGGTGTATCCTCCCTGACCAACCTCATACCTCCCCTAAGCTTCCCGCCCTCCAGTACACCCGTGCTCTTCCTCTCGCGCAAGAAGCGATCGGCCATGCGCTGACCAGGCGTGATGCTGCCACTGCGCTCGCCTTCTTCGAGGATACTATCAATGGCGCGGCCCTCGACACCTGGACTGGGCTCGCGGCTCTCTGCAAAGGAGCTAGTCGACGGCTTCAGGTGCAGCGCTGGGCGTCGCAACTCCGTTGATGGGCGAGGAAGCAATGTCCTTGCTCCACGGAGGTCGAAAGCGCTCTTGGGGCGACGACTCAGCTTCTCTGGGGATGCCTCTCGTACGATTGCGCGAATTCTTGGACGCGGTGGTGACACAGCTGGGCTTGAAATGTGCTTGGAGTGCTTGATCCCTGGAATGTTGGATGTGTATTGGCCAATATTGGTTGTGCTGCGGTTCAATGCAACTGAAGAAAGCGGCTGCAGCGATCTCGTGCGGGTCGATGGTCCCAGTGGCGATATGCTTGGTCTCGCATTACCTTTAGCGCCGGTCATGGAAGGCGGTGTCAAATTCTCCTTGCTTGCATTTTGGCCATTGTAACTCATTAGAACAGAGTTGCGCGATCGCTGAGATGTCTGGTGCGTTGGAGGAGCAGAGAGGTCGGAGTAGATTCTGGGTCCGGTACTTCCCTTTGCTGACTTGAGTGAAGAAGCAATGCTATCGGGCGGGGACCGCGAGTTGCGAGAAGATCTAGCACTGTTGCTGCTCGAGCGGCGACCCGTGTCGATGAATGGGAAGCGATCATTCATGAAAGCCGATCTCGGTGTATCGACGAGGGGCTGTGACGTGGAGGAAGTGTGGCTCGGAGTCAAAGCTGGGCGCTGTCTCGAAAGCAGTGGCGTTGATTCTGGTCTCTTGAGCCTCTTCTCTTGCATAGGATCGACATTCGGGGGTGTGTTGTCTGGGGTAACTTGCTTGAATGTGTCCGTGTGCGACTGTGATCTCTCCAGTACAAATGTTTTTACTGGAGTCGTCTTCTGCTGCCGTGATGATGGCGAGGATGCCATTTCTACAATAGTCCCGGCTGAGAATACTAACGGCGTAGTCGGGTCAACATGGGGCGTGATGGTATCGCATGATGGGCGAAGTATGACGGTTGTATCGTCTTGCTCAGTGTGCGACGTGCGCGTATCGTTCCTGCGATGCTTTCCAGAAGGTGTGAGATATTGCTCATCAATTCTCAGATCTTCTTGGCTTGTGAACTCCATGTTGGAGACTTCGTGCGACAGCCAAGCCTTCCAGTCACGGCTGGAACGAGCAGAGTCCGGGCGGCGTGGTGATGGCGTACCCACGACATAGCTGCGAACCGACTTGCTTGTCAGAATGACGGCTGAGCCCCCGTTGTGGTGGCGCTCAAGTCCATCTGGTCCACTGAACGACATGACACTATCGTTTGGGAGTATGCTCATGCCGTCAGTGTTTCGCGAGTACACGCTTGGAGACAAGGGTGACATGATTGTTCGCGGAGTTGGCGAGCAAGGTGTTCCAGAAGGGCCAGGAATGTCGGTTCGGTGAACTTCTACGTCTTCTTGCACAGTACGTTGGGTGAATTCTGCGACGTTGTATGTCCGCTCCGTCTCACACGGGAATTGCAGCTGCGCAACGTCGTCCAGAGGCGTCTTCCAGCGTTCTTTCGCCTTTGATACTCTTCGTTCAATCTGCTCGCGAGAGGGCGAAAACACTTGAGGCGTGTGCTCAAGTTGGCTGGTGATGCACAAGTCAGTCCGCAGTGTGTCAAGGAGAAATTCAACAGGACCGACCTTGTATCAATCTTGATGCAATCTTCCTCAACATCGGATGATGTGGCAACAAGCGACGGGTCCAGCTCATCCCTAGGAATGCGCATTGTTCCACAAACACTAGTGTGTTGCACAGGACACGGTGAGGGACGCTGCTCGCCAGGTGTGACAGTGCGGATCGTGGACCGGATAGCTCTCCCAAGCGTCCTGATAGAGCTAGCTTTACCTTGTGTGCTCTGCGCTGCAGCACTCGGGGCGCGCCGAGAAGGCGGTCGTTGTTCGTTCCCCACATCCATTCGAAAGTCTCGACTAGCGCTTGAGTGAAGATCTCTGCCAGCTGAGTGCAGGATTTTCGTCTTGCTTGACTCGAAGACATCACTCTCTGCACCAGGCGTATGGGCCGGAGGCCGAGACGCATCTTCCGTTGACTTTGAGATTTCAATCTCTTTCATCAATGCAGAAAAGACGCGCTTGGGGTCGATTGGTGTCGACGTTTCTTCCAAAAGACTCTCCATTGGCATGGGATCACGAAAAGCTGCAAGGGTACCAGGAGGAAGTGATTTCCGCCTAGACAAGAGAGAGGCTGCTTGGTCTGCCTCGTTGCCAATACTGTCCTTGGACTCGTGTATGATTGTCAATCGCTTGATCGCCCGTTGTGCTAGTGTGTCTTGTGTAGATGTCGTGCCCCAACTGGTCACACGTGATACGGAGATGTTTGTCGCATTTGTTTCGCTGTGGAGACTCTGATTGCTTCGTTTGCTCCGAGCGCTTACGTTGCTGCTCGACCGCGATCCAGACCTAGTATAGGCTGGGCGGGTTGGGGCGTACGATGGAGTACGAGCACGCACACGTTGCAGTACATCTTCATCCGGACTTGGAATGTCGTAGAGATTGGCGG
>Ga0265780_10003322_pt1 | contig 21220 bp, 21 predicted proteins | sample P1T30metagenome_FD_192432 | JGI IMG/M metagenome (GOLD analysis project Ga0265780, IMG submission 192432) | Plant litter microbial communities from East Loma Ridge, Irvine, California - P1 T30 | ecosystem: Environmental > Terrestrial > Plant litter > Unclassified | place: USA: California...
CAGATACTGCGGCGCAGTTCGACCGCCTGACGCGGTTCTATGGTCGGTTCGGTTTCGCCTGGGATCGCCCGGCCGATGGCTGGGGTCGCCATTTCCCGTCTAAGCCGATGACGGTCGACGCTCTCAAACAATATCCGGAAGAGCTGTTGGCAGACGTGCGCCGCGTCGACCTGACGGCCGGTTTAACCGCGATGATTGATCGGATGCTAGAAGCCGACGACGATCGCCGGATGATCGCCGTCCTGCGCGATCAGCTCAACGAACGCCGCGACCGCTGGCGAACGATTGGCTATCGCCTCAATCTGCTAGGCTATGGAATTGCGGCGCTCGCTGGGTTCGGCGCTGCTCGGGCGCTGTTCCTGCTATAGTCGGTGCCGCTCTCGTCGTGTTCGTGACCCTTTGCACCGTTTCAACGGGACGAACGCGCTCAAATGGAAGCTGACAAAGCCGCTTGCTCCATCGTGGAGCATCGTGGCGGCGCAGCCGACACTCCCGCACTATCCACAAGGAAACCGTTCTAGATCCTTTCCAGTGGCTTCCTCGCCTCCCGCCATCAGGCGAAAACGTGTTGGCCGACTAGGCCAACTCCATCCGAGCTATGATTAAATGAATCTATTAGCGGTTGCGTCTGTAATTGAGACTCGCTGTCTCTCCGATCGATCGCCGCGCCAAATTTCTCCAGCATCTTCCCCAACTGCCCGCCTACTGTGGCTTTCGCGAAGTCGCGGCAGGAGAGGGTGGCTAGCATAGCCTTCGTCTCGGCCGCGCTGTCGGCGTGGTGCTGCTCGTGATCGATCGGGACCGGCGCCGGTCGCATCCAGCGCGGGAGATAGGCCAGGACGCGCGCCGGCAGCATCGTGCGATAGGCATTCGACGTTTGCTTGTACCGCGGCCCTATGCCCTCGACCTCAACCCGCTTGAAACGGCGCTGGCGGGCAATGAAGCCGACTGCCTCCAAAATCCCCAATGCACGCGCGACCGTTGCCCGGCTAATGCCCGTCTTTTCCATCAACCATTCATAGGTCGGATAAACCCGCCCTGCGTTAAGCCGCGCCAGCTCTAGAATCCGCTCAAATATCAGGATCACGTTCCCGTTGAGCGATAGGATAGCGCGCTCGATCCGCGACGCCTTGCGCGCCTCGCGGCCGATCGTCGCCCGGATTGCCGAACGACGCGCGCAAAGCTCCTTTGCTGCCTTCAACGTCTTGTCGGTTTCGCCCTTCGCGGGAACCGCGAAAAACATATCCTCGAACGTGCCTTCTTCGATGCTGTTACGCAGCACCGGCGCGCCGGTCCTATGCGCTGCACCTGACGGCTTAGGCTTACGCGCGGAGTTCCATCCGCCGATCGCGCTCCGCGCAATCTCGCCAATCGATAATGCTTCCATCGTCCATCCCCTCGATAGGGCTGGGACAGGACGCGCGTCGTTTTGAAGGGATCGGCCGGATCCTCTGAACCCGCGCTCAGGTCGTGATTGTAATAGTCGATCTTCCAGTAGCAGTCGGTGCCTTCAAACCGGAACCGGCCCAGGTCGTGCTCGCCATACGGGTCGATGGCGTCGTCAAAGCCATCGAAGTCGCGAACCTCTCGGAGCAGTTCCGCCCGCTTGCGGAAGTTTCGGAAAAGAGTGACGTCGCCGATCAGATCTGCGATCCCGCTGGTCATCACGATACGGTTGTTGCCCGGGACGGTGAGATGCTCGCGCAGCCAGTCGTTGAGGCGGGCGATCTCCGCTGCGCCACCCTTGGCGTGGTTTGATTGGGGCGTTTGCTCGGCCATGATGGTCTCCTGCCATTGACCCCGACGATCGGGGCCTTTCGACAGGCGACAGGACGGCCGGGGCACAGGTCGCTCGCGCACCCATAGGGTCGAAACGGAGTGGAGAAGCCCGCTGGCGGGCTTGCGCGGGGGAGCGCCCCGGCCAGGACGTACGAGCCCGAAATGCCGCGCGGATCGTCGACACGGGAAGACTTCAGGTCCATGCTGATGCTGGACGACCACGCCGATCGCGGCGTATCGTTTGATCATGGAAACGGCTGCCGACATCGTTGCCCTGTGGCCCCGCTGGATGGACAGCGCTGGCGATATGCTCCGGATGAAGGCGTTGGTCCGGACCCGGTGCTGCAAATGCGGGACGCTAATGCGGGCCGAGCTGGAAGACATCGTGGCACGCCGCGGCTCCGACTATTCGCTGGTCGACAAGCTGGAGCGCTGTCGGATGGTCGAGTGCGAAGGGTCTACCTTCTATCTGGTGTCGCGAACCTATGGCCGCGAATGGGTGACGCTCCTGCGCGACCCGCGGCTGATGAAGGTGTTCGAGGAACTGCCGCCTGTCCGGACGGCGTGGAGCTGATTGCCCGCCTTCGGAAGAGATACCGCCTGAATTTGGATCCCGCACCCAAGCGGTGGGTAGAAGGGGGCAGAAGCGCGTCGTCCAGCGGCGCTGCCGTGCTTGCGCAGCGGGGCCGGGGCGGGCTCGATGCCCGCTCCGGCGCCTTCACGGTTGACGAGCGGGGAGGGGAGGGGGGCCGAAGCCCCCGGGAGGCTCAGGCGTAAGGGTCGTATTCGTTGACGATCGTGAGCGAGCTGTCGTGATCTTCGGCGGTGATGACGACGTACCCCGTGCCGACGGCGATGACGATGGTTGCCACCATGAGGGTTCTTGCTAGGCACATGGCGTTTTTGCGGGCGATCCAGATATCGTTGAACATGTCCGAGGCTCCTGTGAAGCCGGCGGGGTTCATCCCCGCTCGACAGGCGCCCGACAGGACGGGGAAGGGCCGCGATCACTTTGTTGCCGCAGGCAAGAAAGCCGTAGCAAAGCGCCCGGACCCCTTGCGGGTTGATCGTACAGGGCCCTGAGGCGGCCCAAGGATTGCGCCTCAAAAGCGGGGGGGAAGCCCGCCTGCCGGGAACGTCGTGCTCAGCGTTGGTTTGCCAGTAACGCGCCCCTCGCAGGCGCGGTGGACACCTGCCCAGTCCGTGCCCCTCTCTGCGCCCCGATGTCGACGGGGACAGTGCGCTGCGCGGCGGTGCAGCCCCGGCCGGGCCAGGATGGAAGGAAGTTGCCGCTTTCCGGAAAGACGTTTCCGCGCTGTGCGTCCGTCAGTCGATCGTCACCCGAAAGGGCCGAGACCGGCTACGGCATCGGTGAAGCGAAGCGGAATAGAGCGACGGTCCCGGCTTCGCCGGGAGACGCCATCTCATTTCGAAACGCCAACAACGGCAACCAGATTTTATAACGAGGCTTCAGATCGGAAGGTGATCTCTACCGTCGCTTATGCCTTGGTAGTCGATGATGATCCGCTTATCCTGATGCACGCGTCCGACGCTCTCGTGGCCGCCGGGTTTCGCTTTCACAAGGCGGGTACGGGGGATGAGGCGAAGACCCTCCTGGGCGATCATGCCGACAATGTGATGCTCCTGTTGTCCGACGTGGAGATGCCCGGCGACACCGACGGGTTTGCGCTAGCCCATCACGTTGCCCACCATTGGCACGGGATTGAAATCGTGATCGCAAGCGGCAACCGGAAGCCGGGTCCGGGTCCGGGTCCGGGTCCGGGGGTCATGCCCGACAAGGCTACGTTTATCGGCAAACCGTTCACCGATCGCATGGTTCACCGACATCTTAGGCAGACGCTACCGGACAACAAGCAACCCGAGCAGCTCAAGCGGGCGGTTTAGCTGAGTTTTCCTGAACTTGTGACCTTACGGTCCTGATCGCCAATGAACGCGATAAGAGGCCCGGAGCGTCAGCTCCGGGCCCGTACTGCCTCCCTCAGAAGGGGACGTCATCGGCCTCATTTTCCTGCGCGGCGCCTTGGCGTTCCTGGCGGTTCTTGCCGTAGGAGAGGAAGGTCACTTCGTCGGCGATGATCTCGACACCGTAGCGCTCGATATTCTGGTCGTCGGTCCAGCGGGTGTAGTGGATGCGGCCCCGGACCATGACCTTCTGGCCCTTCTCGACATACTGCGCGACGGTCTGGCCGACGCCGCTGAAGCAGGTGATCCGGTGCCATTCGGTGTCCTCGACTCGGCGAACTTCGCCATCCTTCATGGTCTTGCCGTCCTGGTCACGCTTGGGACGCGAGGTGGCGAGGGAGAAGTTGGTGATCTTGGTGCCGCCCTGGGTGGTGCGGACTTCAGGCGTGGCGCCGACGTTGCCGGTGAGGATGACGAGGTTCTGCATTTCGAAGTTCCTTTTTTTACTCGCCGGGGGGTCCGTCCCCTCGACTGAGCACCAAAAAAGACGGCCAGGACGCCCCCTCCACCGCAAGCGCGTAGACGCGCAGGGGAACCCCGATCAAAGGGGTGGTGCGGGCAGCCGTGGCACACGGCAACTCGGCCCGAATGATCGCGGGTTGGAGGGGGTGGACGGCCGAATTAGGTCGTTCAGGAAAGAGAGGGGATGGACCGCCCGGCGGGCAGCGGTCATGGAACCGTGAAGCAGTACGTCTTTGTCGCGTTACTCGTCCGGAAGTGCCACTCTGCCTCAATCCTGTTATCCCGGGCGGCTCTGACACTCTCCCTCGCTGGTGCTCGCGCCCTGCGCCGGTGTCTGTGGTGAAGGATGATGGTTGCGGCGTGGACCTTGGTGCGGCTTTCGCTGACACGGCGCGCGCGCGCCGAGCATGTCGAGATGACGATGGGACGGTTCGTGCTTCGCAGCATCCCGCCCGGACTGCAGGAACCAAGCGCGGCTGACGTGCCTGCCGGTAGTGCGTCCCGCCTGGCACACCGCGGCGAAGCCGGCGCAAAGGCCATCGCTGTGAGTTAGCGTGCGGCCTGAACGAGAAGCACACGGCGCGGGGCAGACTCCGGCCTCGCCCCACGGAACCGCTCCGCGTCGGAATCGCGATCTGGGCGCGATAAGCCCCCGTCAGTCGATCGTCACCCGGACGGGCCAAGACCGGCTAGGAACTCGGTGGAGCGAAGCGGCATAGCGCGCTGGTCGTTACACTATTCGCCACCAACCATCGCGAGCTTGCCCCTTAGGAACCAGTCATCACCGCTCGGCTGTTCGCCTTGGGAGCGTGCACGACCGATCATGGCCTCGACAGCGCGATCCGCGTCCTCACCATGCAGGCGGGGGGCCGAAGCCGGCGACGGTGACGCAAAGCCTCTTGCCGCTCGCGCGAGGAGCGCCGAGGTTGCTTGCGGCGACCGCGCAATCATTGATCCAAGATGATCGCGGCGACCTGGCGACCCTTGCCGGCGCCGGTGCCGTCACCGAGGAAGAAGCCGGTCCGGTACGGACGGCCATCCTCGGAGAAGCGATTGAGAGACCTTCCTCGACGGATTTGAACAGGCCGAGTAGGTTACGCCCAAACGCGTCGCCGGCATAAATCAGCGTCTCGAGCTGTGCGTCGGAGAGCGCCTTCGCGTAGACGACAGCCTGGGGCAGGGTCGGAACATAGATTGGCCGCGGCGCTGTGATCGAAGCCATGGCGATCGATTCTACCAGCGCGGTTGGATGCGCCGACGCGCAACCGATCGCGATACGGCTTGGCCGATAGGGCAGGTACACACCGACAGACTCCCCCGTCGGAAGTGGCTTGGCAAACACGGTGTAATCGATCGGCGTTGCGGTCTGCGACAGCGCGCCTTTTGCGGGTGGTGCGCTCAGCCGCGGTTTGCTCGCCAAGCCGCCAAAACGCGAGCTGCGCCCGCGGGGGCGGATGAGCAGCGAGGCCGTGCGCGGGACAGGCGCGGACACAGACGGAGCGGTCTTGGCGGTGATCGCCGCGGGCGCATCGGCGAGCGTCGTGCAGCGGATCATCTCGGCAGGCGTGCCGGTCACCTTTTCCAGCACCATGATCTTCACAGGTTGGCTGGTGCCATGCTTGGCATAGGCATTCGCCGGCAGTTCAAGGTGCAACGTCAGCGTACAACCCTCGGTCGCCTTCGCTCACGCGCGACTCGACGTGTCGACGCGGTCGGGCAAGATGGCGGCGCAGCGGCCTCCCGTGCCCAGACGCATCAAAGCGGTGCGAAGATGCCGGAACGCTGTTTGGCGGTCGGCGTGACGACCGATGCTGCGCGATAAAGGCGGATTGATAAGAACGGCCGTAAGGCCGGATGCTCGGCGCCAGCAGGTCGTGAATCAGCTCGGCGTCGTGCCGCGTGACGGCAGCCCCGGGGGAGTCGGCTGCGAGCATCTCGGCGCGAGCCGGATCGATCTCGTTCAGGACTAGGCGAGCATTGGCGCGGGAGGCGAACTCAGCGAGGAGACCAGTGCCGGCAGATGGCTCGAGCACCAGGTCCGTGGGCGCGATGCGCGCAGCGAGCGCGGCGAGGTACCCGATCGGCGCCGGTGTCGAGAATTGCTGGAGCTCAATCTGCTCTTCGCTGCGAACAGTGTGGGTCGGCAGATTGGCGACCAGTTCGGTAAGTGCAGCGACACAAGCGCCAGGATCGGCGGGAAGGCCTGCTTTTGCGAAGTACATGACTTCGACGAGTTCGAGCATGTCGCGGAGCGACCAGCGACCAGCGACCATCTGCAGTCGAAGCGCCATAGGCTTGCTCCATGACCCACACAGCATGTCGCGCTGGAGCGATCCATTCTTGGCAATGGTTTCGGCGACGGCCTTGGCAGCGGTGACTGACGGTTCGGTGAAATCGAGTTTGAGAGCTGCGTCTGAGGTTCGCATCGAGGGCCTCGGTTAAGTCGTCCGGTGATCATCACCGAATCAACAAGCCGAAGGCTCCCTCTCCTCTGAACACCTTGTGCCCGACAAAGCATCGCGACCGCGAAGCCATCTTCCAAAGCCGGTCGGGCGGCGTCGGCCGCGGCTAGTCGCGCAGGATGTCAGGCATATGGATCGATATCACGCGGCCAACGTGGCCCGACCGCCTGTCGACCGATCCTTGGGCCTCATTACAACGACCGTTTCTGGCTTCCCGACCCGTCGTCCTAGTTTATCCCGCGCAGGGACCTCCGGAACAACTTCGCGCACTTCAATTGAGTAGCTCGGCATCTTATTGTCGGCCGCAATCTTCTTCAGCTGACTTTTCAACGTGCGTAGCGGCGACGTGGAGCCGATTTTCGCACCCAGCATCTCCAGAGGCATTTCATATTCTTCATCACGACAATAGCAGTGCGCCAATTCATAAAGGCGTCGTTCAATCGAGCCAAGACGAAAATAGTCGTTGTGGTAGTCATAGATACGACTGTCACGCGAAACCGCGCGGACGAGCCAGTCACAGAGCTGGACGCGGACCGGCATGAGTTGATCGACGCCGCTCGCTGTTTCGCGAGTTGTCGCCTGCGCCTCCGCGAACCATGAGAAGAAGCCCTTCGTCCCCACGGTGCCAGTTTTAATGTTTGTTCGGATTTGCGTGCCCTGTAAACGACCGAGTGCTTCGATGAAGCGATCGTAATCACGCTTCGATGGGCGACCGACGCCGGTCGCCCGGAAGAAGTCGTGTGCATTGAAGGTAAAGACGTTCTGTACTTCACCCCCGGTCCGGCCAATATGCTGCACCATCAACGACAGGACGTAGATCAGGACTTCTTTATCCCACATCGTCGCGATACCGCTCGAACTGGGCTTGATCTCGATTTTGACGCCGTCCATCTCGTAGGTCATGGCCTCCATCTGAGGCCGCTTCGCTAACGAGAATAGTGGAAAGTCCATGATGCTCTGCTCGCCGCGGACTTTGCCGTGCAGCGGGCTGTCGAGATAGTCGAACAGCTTGCCCTGGGAGAGAGCGACTTCTCGCGAATCCATCGTCGGGGCTCCCACCAGCTTCACTTAGCAAGGCCGCTTATAGCGGATCGGCCGCAAACCTGCAGTCGGATAAGCGACCGCGTTATCGATAGCACGAGGATTTGGAGCGATTTAGCCGGTAAATCGGGGTGTGTTTCACATTTTGATAGGTACGGGCCACCGCAAACCCGGTCGAGACTCGTGCTATCGGTAACGCCGTGAACCTCATTCGGAGACCCGGTGTGCAGTACGAGTTCCAGGTCTTTGAGAAGGTGACGAAATCCTGTCATCGCAGTTCAGCCCCCCGGGAAACCAGCCGCGACATCAGGCTCCCGATCGGCGTCGCGTCGGTCCCATCGGACATCCCCCGCATGGCGACCGTGCGGCTCGTGTCCTTGAGGCCGTGGAGCGTCCGCCCAAGGTTCAATTCGCCCTTGTCAGCCTTGCTGCTCATTCCGCGGAGATACGCGCCGGGCCGCTGAACCTCGCCGCGCCGGTATTTCTGGATCGTGGCGATGACGGAGGCAGCGGCACCTCGCTGGCCCATGATGCGACAGGCTTCCTTGAACGCGTGATTGCTGATCCCCGACTGTCCCGCAAGACGCTCCGCGGTGGCGACCACCTCGCCCCACGATCCATCGCGGTGGAGCAGACCGGAACAGAGCTCCGGCGCGATCGACATCATGAATTCCGGATCGACACCGTGTTTCTCCAGATCGTCGTCGACTGCAGTTTGAGGTTGAGAGGAGAGGGCGTCCCCATTTCCACTACTTTTTTTCGCCAAGCCGCTACTGGTATCTGCTTTAGCTGATTGGAGTTGGCTTGTAGTTGTAGAGTGGATGTCCCTAGGTCCATCCCAGCATGAACTATCATCCTGATCGCTACCGGTACTGGGGACAGCGATCTCGGCCGAAACAGCCCCGGCTAAACGACGCGCACGCTCTTCGATCTGCTCCACACAGGCCGTCAGAAGGCCGACATCGCGGACGCAACGCATCTGGTCGGTGGCCATCAACGCCAACGCGAGATCGTCACCCGCCTTTAAATCGTGAAGATCGGCATCGAATACCGTTTGGGCCAGAGCCCTGATATTCCTGCGGGCAGCGGCAAGGCGTTTGCGGAGCACTGTCAGTGCCGCGTCCTCTGCGGCTCCCTTGGCCGCGCGGGCAGCAAATTCTTGAAGCCTGGTGCCGATCGGAGCGAGGACGATGCCGTAGCCCCATGTGATGAAGCCGTCGGCCCCGCGGCGTCCACCACGATGACCGTTCGGACTATCCCGAAAGCTGACCAGACCGAAGGCCTGTGCCTGATTTAAGAGCTTTTGAACCTGTCGGACGGTTACGCCCAGCTTTTGCGCGAGCAGGTCGTTCGACGGCCAAACGACGGGGATTTGTCCACCCTGCCAGTCCTGCGGCTTCGTCCAGGCAAACAGGAGATCGATGACGGAAACCACGCGCAGGGGGACGCCTATGTAAGGAGCCGCTCGTTTGAGCGCCGCAAGCGCTTTGGAAGGTGCCATTCCAGTTTCAAGACCGCAAAATTGCTCGGCAAGTTTCGTCGCCTTGGCGGCATGCTCGTCAAACCGGCGCAGTCCCCGGCCGGGGCTATGGGCAGCAGCCATTGTTCGTTCTCCCTGGGAGGGGAGCCCGTGCAGACAAAGCGACACCGTGGCGCCACGATCGACGCTTTGGGGTAGCAATAGGAAAGGGAGCCAGCTAAAGTGAGGTTTCTCACATCCGCCCTAGCAGGCGTCCCGAAAAGCCCGGCCTCGTGCCGGGTTTTTCATATCTGCACAGCGTCCCCCTTGATCGTTGTGACGCGCGCCCGAGTGGACGGCGGAGGTCAGCGTCGAGCTGATCCACAGCATCGATTGTTAAGCATCACTGGCGGGTCGGTCGTGCGCGATGAATCGTGCTATCAGTAACGGAATGGGTGATAATCACGTGCTATCAGTAACGACGTGTCGATCTTCGCTCGTGCTATCGATAACGCTGTCCCCAGAGGCACGTGCTATCGGTAACGCCGTCGCGCACTCGCTCGTGCTTTCGGTAACGGCGTGAGAATCGGGCGTTTCGGCAGTCTTACGTGACATGTTGCGCAGACGTAGAGCAGCCTCCTCATCGGCGCGCCGGGTAGGCGTGGCAGGGAAATGGCAATTGAGTCAGCGAGAGACTGCAAGTTCAGGCTCGAAATTGGCTGATGCCGTTTGTCCAAGCAGGGGAGCGAGTTGGACGTTTTCGGGCATTCGATATGTCACTGGTGGCTGAAAGACCGGAGTCTAGTGTGACCCGTAGACATCGTCAGCCCGATCTCCGATCCTGTATTCGGAACTCGGCAATTTGAAGATCGAGCCACTGCTCCGAAGCGACAAGAAGGGGAGTGAGCGTACCGACGATCAGGCGGCGTCCGTCTTCGGGATCCGTTTGTCTGACTATGTATCCAAGCGCCTCGAGATGCTCGATGTGGCGCAAAGCGGTGGTCGTCGAGCCTCCGCTCAGCTTACATAGCTGGGACACAGCGATGCGGCGTCGCTCGCATGCGGCTACGTAAAGTTCCAGGATCATGTCCCAGCTCGGATCATAGAAGCGGACCCCGTTGAAGTGGGTCGCCCGCCGGCGCCGGCCGACCAACACCGCCCTAGCCTCGGCAAGCCTGCGCTCGGACAGCTCTCTCGCGTCTGGCGGCATAGACAGCAACGTCTCCTCTATCGCCTTGCGCGGCAGCCGCACAACGACGTCGATCAGGTCATCTCGTTCAGATGCTGCACCCATAATCGTCTCGATCCGTTTCGGATGTGGGGCTCGGCGTTCGCCGGCAAGCGGAGCGTGCCGAGCGCAAGCGTGCCAAGCGCGAGATAAGCGTAGATCCCAAGGCCTGTATGGTAGGCAAAGAGTGGCACACCGGGCAGCAGAGCGCCGAAGATGCTCATGAAGAGGTCGGCTACTGCAAAACCTGTTGCCCAAATTGGCCAGAAGCGGATCGTCGTTACGCCCAGCCAGTAGAAGCCCGCAGCGACGCCCGCATCAATCACCAGGATCAATACCTCACCCGGGGCCCAGCCTTCTTTCGCCGCGATCAATCGAATAGCAGTAGTGGTGGCGAACCCCGCCATGTTGATGAGCGCCCCCAATCGTTCCGGCCTGCCCCCTCTGAGTGCCGCGAAGAGCAGCACGCCGAACATGACGACGTTAAAGATGACCGCGAGGATTATCTGGGCGCTCATAGGATTTCTCGCGGCCTACCCGCCGTTACCCCCGCGGTGACGTAGCCTCCGCAATCCGCGGAACGTCGATCTCCTTGATCGAAACAGATGGCGGCTTCGGCAAGTTCTCGCCTCAGTTCGTTTCTGTCAGGCCCAGTTGGCGACCGACCTTCTCGACAGACAGATGTGCTCGCATTGCCAGCTGATCCTGAACATCAACGAGGGCCGACAGTGCCGCGACCGTCGCCTTTACCGTTTGCTGCGTCATCGCGGCAGATAAGCTGTGGGCCTCCGTCGCCTCGAGTATGGTCAGTAGAAATTGCGCCGTATCACGTGTGGCTAGAGTGATCGATCGCTCCGCTCGGCGCAGGTCGTCCGCGACGATCCGGCTTGTGTCGGAAAGTGATTGCATAAGGCCTCCTTGGGCACCGAGCGCCCATCACAGTGGTTTCAATCCAAGCAGGAGAAGCAGCGTTACGATCGCCATGCCGGCCGCAGTTAGGCCCAAGGGGGTCACGATCGAGATGATCGCGGTCCAGAAGGCAACCTGCTTCCAGGTGAGCATATTCGCTGCCGCCCCAGCGGTCGGCAACGGGAGGGGAAGCGGTAAAGTTGGTGGCGCGGAAGGTAGGTCGTTTGCAGGGGGTAAAGGCTCTACCCCTCCGTCGTACTCCGCCAGGAGCCGCGCGGCATCATAACGGGTCGGCACGCCGAGGATATTATTTGCCTTTAACAGCTGCTTATCGACCGCCCGGTGGCTGCTACCCGTGGCTGCCGCGATCTCCTTCGAGCTGCGGTTCTGAAGCACCAGGCGGAGATAAGACCGCTGACGATCGGTCAGCAGAGCAACGCGATCCGGTGTGCTTACACCCGGCGTCGGTGTTGGAGGCGTCCGTTGGGCAGGACGTTTGCCCGGTTCGATCGTCAGCATGCTCGTGAAAATACTCGCAACCCGGAATGATTCGGCTCCATGTCTGCGATGACTCCTGACGGGGCCCGTCTATCAAATCCACATCACAAGGTTCAAACGTCGCTCGAACGCGACGGACCGGGCACGTTCCAGAGCCCACGACGCCTCGCCGCTTTCTCACTTTCGACGCAGGCTGAAGCCAAGACCAGCGTAGCGATCAACTGCGATCGCCACTCAGCATGAATAATAGAGCTAATGGACGGAAGAGAATATGCAGACGGTTGCCGCTGTGTCGTTCAAGCGGGAAGCCCAGAAGGAAAGGATCTGCCCCTCCACCGGGCGATCGTCGGCTGTATACGCGGCAAACTCGGACAGGGTGCGGGCGAGTTCGGCACCTGTGATTACGCGTTCGCGTTCCAGTATTGTGGCCAGCAGCGCGAGCCAGTCGCCATGTGCCTGCACCAGCGCTTCGATCTGAAGCATTCCCGAACCACTGTTCGAGAAATCCTTCGAAGGGCTTTGGCGCCGGCGGAACCTCGTGAGCAAACTTTTGATCAAGGACATGGCGCGCGTTCCATCAACCGCCGGTAGCCGGGACGGTTGAACACGCGGCAACACTGGTAACCACGCCCCACGTATTCCCCGCACCGACAAGCCGTAGCAAGGTCATGTATCTTGCGGGCCGCCCGACGGAAGTCGGGGACCCAGCATTCGACCGCACTTGCGGGCCAAGGATGGTGTTCAAGCCACGCCGCTATGGTACAAGGCTCAGGCGAAAACACGCTGTCATTGCAAAGCTAAGCGGACCGCAGCATCCTGGAAGCAGGCATCGCGCTCGTCGACGGAGCAATATGGCGGACGGCGCGCTCGTCGCTCGATCGGGGCGCGGGAGATCGCCCCGGCGATCAGCGTATCAATCGCCATGCTTTACCAGCAAGTTCCGGCATCCGAGCACGAAGCGATCCGGGATCGGTATTTGAAATGGACACAGATACACAGTTAGCGTCGGCAGGCTCGCTGAGGCGTCACCAAGCACCTGTTTGTCACACACGGGTGACGGGAACCGGGTTTTCCGTACTTTCGACCGCTGAAGGGCAATAAATGATGGAAAGGCGACAGTCCGCTTTCGGGAAGAGGATGGTGATCGGCCGACGTTCCTGGCGGGCTGCCGCCTTTTCCAAAAACGATCACAAAACGAGAAATTCTAGCGCTGGCTGCACTTCAAATCGATTGTACTCCGGTCAAGGGCACTGAGCGTTGCCCCGACCTTTGCTACGAGCCAAGCCGGCGACGTGGCCGCATACGGCGCGCTCGGACTGCTCTGGGTAGGGCAGGCGCAGGCACTCGAGGTCACGCCTCCCGGTGAGATTGTCCGCGACAGCGTGCGCGCGACGCTGGAAGCCGAGGTTGGTACCATCATGGGCGGTGCTGCCTATCAGCGTGTCCGGCCCCGGATCGACAGCCAGTTCGCAGACTATTGGACCAACACTGGTCGGCCTGGCGCTCGACAGTCGACAGCCCGTACCGAACATGATGCGGCCGAGCGGGCTGCAACCGAAGCCGCAACTAGGCTCGCCGCCCTCGAGCAGGGTTTCGCTGATCTTGAAGCTGCTCGGGCCAGGCTGAAGCTGTTGGATCGCGATCTTGCCGATACGGCGGATGCAGATCGGCGAAGGGTTCTGGTCGATCAGGTCGACGTCGCACGATCCGCGGCGCAATTGCGCGATACGCGGCGGGCCGAGCAAGGTCGCCTTGCGGACCAGGTCAAGGCTCTCGAGGAACTTACCGCGCGTCTGGTCGATGCCCGCAAGGCCGTCAGCAAGACGGTCGCAGAGCTTGCCAGCGCCTTCGAAAACCGATCTGCCCTGGAAGAGGAATTGGCCAACGCGCGGGAGCGAGCGGGTACGGCGCGTGATCGGTTGGCGGCGGCCCGGGATACCCGGCGAAACGCCCATGCCGCGCTCGATGCTGCCGGCAGGCTGGTGGCCACCCAAGCACGCCATGTCGAGATCGCCCGAGCACGTCAGCGGCACGACGAACTACTGCCTCTTGGAGCGCAACTCGATGTGGCGCGCGAGCTTGGTAAGACGCTGATTCCACCCAACGTCATCAAGATGTTGGAGGAGCGCGAACGGGCCGTCGACAAGGCGCGTGCGGCCGTGGAGGCGGGTGCGACCCGGGTCGAGTTGACGGGCGATGTCAGCGGCGTTCAGATCGACGGCATGCCAGCGGAGCCTGGCGACCGGACGCTATCGCGTGAGACGCGCATTCAGCTTGGTGGCGCCATGCTGATCATCCGGCCGCCAGCAGAGCTACAGAGCGCCGAAACAGTGCTGGTCAACGCCCGCGACGATCTGAGCGCTGTACTGGCTGACCACGGGGTGGCGAGTGTCGCCGATGCGCGAACTCATAATGAGGCTGCACGAGATGCCGCTGCTAACGCCCGTACGCTCGAGGTGAAAATCGCCGGGATGACCCCAGCCGTGCCGCTGCTCGGTATCGCAGGTGGTGCTTCAACCCTGACGACTTTCGTAGCGGGATTGCACGAGAGCGCGGAAGGGGAGGGGAGTGAAGAGGGGCCAGACCTCGACGCATTGACGGCGATTGCGGCGGAAGCGGACTCCGCGCTTGCGAGAGCCGAGGGAGGCGATGAGGCAGCAGCAATGCACCTGCGCGAACTGGAAGCGCGCAATGCCCCTCTGATGGTTCAGGCAGCTGGCGCCGAGCGTGATGCCGCTAACGCCGAAGCACAGCTTGCTGCCCTTGAAGGCAAGTCTGAGGTCGCCGGTCTGGATGAAGCCCTGTCGGAGGCTCGTCAGCAAGAGGCGGCAGCGCTGGTCAGCCTGCAGGATGCCGAGCGGGCAGCGACGGCGCATGACGTCTCCGCGATCGAGCGGCAGATCGCCGTGTTGGACAAATGCGCCGAGGTTGCCCGGACGCAGCGTATTGATCTTGAGAAGGTGATCGCCGGGCTCGAGGCGCGGATCGAAGCCGAAGGGGGCAAGGGCCTCGCGGACCGCGCTGCGGCCTCGCGAGACGAAGCGGAGGACGCGGCCGCTAACCTCGCGCGAGTGATGCAGGAGGCGGACACGTTGAAGCTTCTTCGCGATACGCTGGAAGGCACGCGTGCGGAGACGTCACGGACGTTCGTCGGTCCTGTTGCGCGCCGCGCGCGGCGCCATATCGAGCGACTTTTACCGGGCTGTGATCCGAGCTTCAGTGATGATCTGGGCCTGACATCTATTGTGCGCGGTGGTCTTGGCGAAAACTGCGGGGATCTCTCCCGGGGCACCCAGGAGCAGCTGGCCGTCCTGACCCGGCTTGCCTTTGCGGACATGCTATTGGAGCAGGGCGTACCCGTGTCGCTGATCCTGGACGACCCGCTCGTCTATTCCGATGATAGCCGGCTCGATCTTATGACCGAGATTCTTACCGATGCAGCGACGCGGATGCAGGTCATTCTACTGACCTGTCGCGATCGTGCCTTCAGGCATCTCGGCAACCGCATAAACCTAACGGGAGTCGAGTAGGGGCGCAGAGCGGGACGTCTGTTTTGAGGCGAAACTGGTGGAAAGTCGCCTGTCCGCATTCGCGCGGCGAGCGGCATGAGTAGCCGTTCGTCCAGATGACGGGCAGCCGCCTAATCGCTAATTGCTCGCGCAATTACCTATTCCGTGCAGCTTCGGGACCGCGTCGCCTTCGGTCATAATAACGGGCACAATAGTGCCGTCGGTGCCGTAGCATACCCGGTCGATCGCAACCTGGCGCTCGCCCTTAAGCGGCGCTGGACCGGGGGGCTGGTCCCAACGATGATACACAATCAACCACTCATCCTGTGGTGTACGGACGAAGCTGTGGTGGCCCGGCCCTTGATGTCGCGTGTTGCTCGTCAGGATTGCGCCACGGTAGCGCCACGGGCCGATGGGGGAGGGCGCAGTTGCATAATGGACCGAGTAATCAGGGCCGTTCCAGTGACCGTGGCTGTACGAGAGATAATACACACCATTCCGCTCGTGCATGAACGCACCCTCGGTGAAATTGGGCGGCTGGTGTACCGGAACTTCGCGCGCGAGACTGACCAAGTCGCGACTGAGTTCCCAGATACGCAGCTTCGCGCCGGCACTGCCGCCGGCGTAGAGATAGGCCTTGCCGGACCGTGGGTCGACGAATGCCATCGGGTCGATCGCCTCGAATTCCCCGTTCGCCTGACGACCGCCGGTGACCAGTGGCCGTCCGCTGTCGCGGTACGGGCCCTGCGGTGCGTCCGCGACGGCAACACCGATCCGGCTCGGCGTAGGGTTCTGCGGTCCGACCGAATAATAAAGATACCATTTGCCGTCCCGTGTCGCAACGCCCGGCGCCCACAGGAAATGCGCCTTCGCGCCATCGTCGCCGATCCAGCGGATTTGATCGCGGCGCAGGATCTCGCCACGGGAGGTCCAAGTCTTGAGATCACGAGACGAGAAGGCACCGAACCGGTCCGCGGCCCAGCTTCCGCCCGGGCCGCCAGTCGGAAAGATCCACATTTCGCCATCGATCATCATCGCATGCGGGTCGGCGCCCTGGAACACTGGGTTGCGGGCGAGGCCTGCCGCGGCCGTTACCAGAGCGACACCGATTGTGCTTGCGATCCACGGTCCCCAACGCCGCGTCATTGCGCTGGCTGCCCGGAGTCGAGCACGAACAAGAGATCCAGGTCGGGCGCCACACTCGGCGCATCGTTGGTGGCGTACGAGGCCGACATAAGCGCGCCGAGCCCCAGCGTAGCGAAGAAAGCAATCCGCATGACAGTATCTCCTATGATCGCTGTGTCAGGTCAGGTCAGGTCAGGTCAGAACCGAAACCGGACGCCGAGCGAGTAGGTACGCTCGAGATAGAAGATCTGGCGTGCGAACTGATCGCCGGCGTCATCGAACTGGCGATAGCGCCGGATCGGATTGCCCAGAACGTTAACGATGTCGAACGCCAGCGTGACGCTCGGAATCGGCGTGACCGTTGCGGACAGATCGAGTTGCCCGCGCGCCTTCTCGATCACCCCGCCAGTGCGTTGAGCGCCGTTGACGTCGACGTCGAGCGGCTCCTGGCTGTAATATTGAACGAAGTCCGAGCGGAAATTATACGCGATCCGCGCCGAAAAGAACGGCCGTTCGTACAGCCCGACCAGGTTGTAAGTCCATTTCGACACGCCGTTGAAGCGTTGCTGCTGACCGGCGACGTTGGGGGACGTCGCGAGCGTCGATGCGAGATCGCCCTTAGAATCGACGTAGGTGCCGTTGGCCTGCAAGCCGAAGCCCTTCGCCCAGTCAGGCAGTCCGTCAATGTCGAGGAAGCTGGTGAAGCCGACTTCGACACCCTGGAACCGCGTTGCGCCGGTGTTTTCGGGCCTGGTGAAGCGCACGCGACCGTAAGTCGGGTCGGTGGTGAAGACGGTCGTGTTCGAGATGAAGCCCTGCGCATCACGCCGGAAGATCGCACCGGTCAGCGAGCCGGTCCGTGAAAAATACCATTCGAGGCTCGCGTCGTAGTTGTTTGACGTCAACGGCGACAGGTTTGGGTTGCCGGCCGTGATATTGCGGGCGTTGCTGTTTGGATCGTTCGAGTTCGGCGGATTGTTCGGATCGATCGTCGGCGGCGATCCGACGGTCAGTGCGGGATTGAGGTCGAAGAAGTTCGGCCGGGTCCGCGTCTGCGTATAGGCGAGCCGCAACTGCAGTTCATCGGTGGCGGCAACGCGCGCGCTGACGTTGGGCAGGTAATCGGTGTATTCGTTCTTCGCGGTGATCGGGGTGATCACGAAATTCCCCGGCGTCTGTTCGTCGCGCAGGAAGCCGCTGATCTGATTTTTCGTGCGGACGGCCCGCAAACCGACCACGCCGTCGACGACGACGCTGCCGATGTCGAAGCCGTATTTGACTTGAGCATAGGCTGCCAGCGCCTTTTCGTTCGCGCGGAAATTCTCCGAGGGATTGAACTCCGGTCGTCCAGCCGGCGCACCGTAGAAGCTCCGCAACGCGACGAGATTATCGCGGATGCTGCTCGAGGGGATTGCGGTGAAAGTATGGATCGGCAGCGTGTTGTTATAGCCGAACCCGGCCAACGTGCTTTCGGTGCTGACCGGCAGCGCGGTGATGGGGATCTGAGCCGGCAAGTTGAAAATATAGGGCGCGCCGCGATCACGGTTGGCGTCGCGATCGTTGTAGCGAATGCCGAACTGCAGGCGCTTAAGCAGGCCCTCGCCGATGTCGTACTGGACGTCGAAGCGCGACTGGATGTCCTTGCCGCCGACCTTGGTATATTCCTGGAAGAAGCCGCGGCTGAGGTAATTCGCCGGATCGGTCAGGTTGAAGGTGCCCAGGTCGAAACTCGGACCACCGTCCGTTCCTGGCGACTCGAAGACGACGTTGCGGACCGGCGAACTGCGGAACGTGTAGTCGATATTGACCGCATCGAACGTGTAGGTGCTGTCGGTGTAGGCGATGTCTCCGGAAATCTGGAGATTGTCATGTTTCCAGATTGCGCCACCGCCAGCCTGATACGTGTTGGTCGTCCCGTTGGCCGATCCATAATAGCCATCCGGTGCGTTAGCGCCCGAAACCGTCGCGCTTTGCGCGACGTTTGCGTTGCCGGGGCGCGTGACCACATTGTTCAGCTGGAAATCGGCGCCGCCGAAGTTCGGCACGAACATGAACCGGTTGGAATCGCGCCCACGATAACCTTGGTAGAGACCGTCGGCATAGATCTCGAGTTCCGGCGTTGGTTTCCATTGGAATGCGGCGTTGGCGGACGGCCGCCAGCGTCGACCATAGCCGAGGAAGAGCGACTGCGCGTCTGGATAGCGAACACCGCCGGTCGTGCCAGGCGCATTCACGGCATTGGTCGTCGCGACGACCAGCGATTGCTCGCGCGTTGAGTCCAGGAAATTGATGCCGACATAGGACGCGTTGACGAGCAGGCCCATCTCACCGATCCCGGTGTCCCAGCGGTCGCTGACGAGCAGATTGCCGTTCCAGGACATCTTGCCCGATTGTTGCCAGTTTACGCCGTTCAACGATCCCGACAGTTCGAAGCCGTTGAAGTCGAAGGGGCGACGGCCGCGGACGTTGACCTGGCCGCCGATGCCGCCTTCGATCAGGTTGGCAGTGCCGGATTTATAGACTTCCAGCGCTGCGACCGTGCCGGCAGGAAAATCCTGGATCTGGACGAAACGACCTTCGGCTGTGAAAATCTCGCGGCCATTATAGGTGGTGCTGAGATCGGGTAGGCCGCGCACCGTGACACCCGCCGACTCGCCGCCACCCCGCGTCACCTGCACACCCGACACGCGCGCGAGCGCGGACGACGCGAACGTGTCCGGCAGCTTGCCAATGTCTTCGGCGACAATCGCATCAACGATGCCGTCAGAATTGCGCTTGATCGCCTGCGCCGACTGAAGGCTGCGACGCAGGCCGGTAACTACGATCTCGCCGTCTCCCTCCGTAGGACTTTCCTGCAGCGATGGCTGCGGGGCGGCGGGGTTCGCGTTCTGATCGGAGGCGGTGGTCGGCTTGGGGAGATCCTGACCGCCCGCCCGAACTTCGGCTGTCGATTTGTCGGAGATCTGCGCGCTGGCGGACGCTGTGGTAAGCAGTGCCATGGTGGCTACGGATGCGCAGAGAAGTGCCTTCGCTTTCATGTCTCTCTCCCCTTCGATGTCGATGGTTTTCCACGCGACCTGATTCCACGCTAAGATTATCCTACGGAGCTGACAACCGTTTGTAGGACAATACCGAACAATTCTTCGGTTGGTTCTTGGTGATCCGGAGCGTGGCCAGCTAGGATGATCAAAGGCGCGGCGAACAGCGCTGCGGTGATGTGGCGCGTCGTTAAGTGAATGAACGGCACGATCGCTCAACAGGAGAGGACAACCGGTGAAACAACGCACGTCGAGGCAGATGCGGGATGGATCGGAACGAGAAGTTTGCTCCGATAAGCCGCATCGGAGGATTTCGGTCGGAAGAATCGTCGCGCCCATGAGGGCGCTGCCCCCCGTCCTGCTTGCCGCGATCGTCCTATCAGTCAGCCCCGCCCAAGCGAGGGGTCGCTGGACCGAGGGACAAGCCAAGGGATGGTATGCCGCGCAACCGTGGCTGGTCGGCGCAAACTATGCGCCATCAACTGCGATCAACCAGCTCGAGATGTGGCAGGCGGCAACTTGGGATCCCAAGCGGATCGATTATGAGCTCGGCCTTGCGCAGGGCATCGGCATGAACACGATGCGCGTCTTTCTTCACGACCAGCTCTGGCAGCAGGACCCCGAGGGCTTCAAGCAGCGGATAGGCGCGTTCCTGACGATCGCTCGGGCACACGGGATCAAGCCGTTGTTCGTCTTGTTCGACAGTTGCTGGGATCCGGATCCGAAACTCGGGCCGCAGCATCCGCCGATCCCCGGCGTGCACAATTCGGGGTGGGTGCAGGGGCCGGGAATGCCAGGTCTACGCGATCGCACGCGCTATCCCGGCTACAAGGCGTATGTGCAGGGCGTGATCGGTGCGTTCGCCAAGGACGACCGGATCCTCGGCTGGGACGTCTGGAACGAGCCCGACAATGGTGCCGACCAGTATAAGGGGCAGGAGGGCAAGGAGCCGCTGGTTCGCGCACTGCTGGCGCAGGTGTTCGACTGGGCACGCGAGTCCGATCCGTCCCAGCCGCTGACCTCGGGCGTGTGGATCGGAAACGATTGGACGCCGGGCGGCAAGACCTCACCGATGGAAAAGCTTCAGCTTGCGCAATCGGACGTGGTGACATTCCACGATTATAGTTGGCCCGAGACGTTCGAGCGGCGGATCAGGCAGCTTCTGGCCTACGATCGTCCTGTAATCTGCACGGAGTATATGGCGCGTGGCAACGGCTCGACCTTTGACGGTTCGCTGCCGATTGGCAAGCGCTACAATGTTGGGATGATCAACTGGGGGTTCGTCGATGGCAAGACGCAGACGCGTCTACCCTGGGACAGCTGGCAGAAACCGTACGTGCTGGCCGAGCCGACGATCTGGTTTCACGAGGTGTTCCGGAACGACGGCACGCCGTATCGGCAGGCCGAGACCGATCTGATCCGTCGATCGAGTGCAGCGCCGAAGGGTGTCGTACCGGTGGCCCTTTCCGAAGTGCCAGCGGTACGGCGCCAACGCTGAAGGCCTATGCAGTATCGCCTTCACATAGGAAGGCGATACTGCATCTTTATCAGTGATTGTCGCGCGGTAGACCCATCGTCTGCGCGATCCGCTGGTATTTCTCGGCACCTTCGAGGATGGCGCCGGTTTCCATCTGGCCGACGGTGGCGCGCTGGATTTCCTGCCACGGCGTCTGCGAGCGCGGGAAGGCATAGCCGCCCGCCGCAGTCAGCGTGCGGCGCCGCTCGGC
>Ga0265780_10003323_pt1 | contig 21219 bp, 14 predicted proteins | sample P1T30metagenome_FD_192432 | JGI IMG/M metagenome (GOLD analysis project Ga0265780, IMG submission 192432) | Plant litter microbial communities from East Loma Ridge, Irvine, California - P1 T30 | ecosystem: Environmental > Terrestrial > Plant litter > Unclassified | place: USA: California...
CGCACAAGGCACGCAACGCCGCCAGGTCGGGACCATCGGCTTCGCGCGGCACCGGCACCGGCTGCAGGCCGGTCGCCATCAGCCTGTCGACCTGCATGAACGGACCAGGTCCTTCCACCAGCACGAATTCCCCCGGCATACTCAGGTAGGACATGACGACCAGATGCACGGCGTCGGAGGCGCCCTGGGTCGTCATGATCTGCTGAAGCGGAGCCTGGATCTGCACGCCCTTGAGTTTTTCCTGCAGCTGCTGGCGTAGCGGCAGGTAGCCGAGCGGATCCGCGTAGCCCGCGAGCGAGCGCGAATTGGCGCGCGCGACGCTGCGCAGGGCGCTGCCGACACCGTCATCGTCCATCCACTCGCCTGGAAGCAGGCCCAGGCCCGTGGTGCTGATGCGCTCACCCACCGGCTGGATCAGGCGCAGCCGTCGCCAGGCCGGAAGCAAGGCGGCGATCGCCGCCGGATCTTGCACCGCCTGCAAACGCCGGGTTTGTTTTACATAGAAACCAGATCCGGCGCGTGACTCCAGATGGCCGTGGGCGACCAGCTTGTCGTAAGCGCGCGCTACCGTGTCGCGGCTGACCTCGCAACTGTCGGCCAGCTGCCGCACCGAGTGCACGCGCTGGCCTGGCGTCAGGTGACCACCCTTGATCTGGCCGACGATCATCTCGAAAATGCCATCCACTAACGACAGGCGGTTATGCTGGGTGTTGAACGCTTCAAGTTTTTTTTTGTCCAGCATGATACTGGGGTGATGCCTGGGGCGGCCTTGCGGCATGGAAGCCTCGCTGTGGTGTAGCCTGCCACTTCCGTACTGACGAATGCATCAGGACAGTGTGTGGATTTACGGGGGAACTGTACGGATATGACGCTAGTATGACACGCCGTGTTTAATTATATTACGGAGTATCAGTTCCAAACGACAAGGCCCATCATGTTCTCCACAGCACCACGAAGCGCCCCCCGCATGTCGACTCTCTCCGCCGCGCTCGTCAGCGCATTCGTGGTGCTATCCTCGCCCAACCCAGCCTTCGCGCAGCCTGCGGCGAGCACCACCGAACCGGTGCGCACCTACCAGCTTGCCGCAGCGCCACTGCCCCAGACGCTGGACGCGATTGCCGCGGCCAGTGGCCGCCGCATTGAATTCAACCGCGCGGCACTTGGCGGCACCCAGGGCCATCCTGTGCGGGGCGACCTGAGCGCCGGCGCGGCCGTGGCGGAAGCGCTGACCGGCACCGGTTATGTATTGAAGGAGACGGCGACCGGCGCACTCGCCATCACACCGGTCGCAACCGTCCTGGTCACAGCCCGCGACGAGGCCGAGACCAGCTTCAAGGCGTCGCGCTCGGATACGGCGACTCGTAGCGGCGCCGACCTGCACGATGTGCCGGGCGGAATCACGCTTATTACCAGCAAGGTGTTAGAGACGCAGCAGATCACGAACGTCCAGGACGCCTTGCGTAACGTCAGCGGCGTCAACTTTCAGCAAACCCCGGGCCGCCCCCCGACCTTTTCGGTACGCGGCTTTACCGCGGCGACGACCACGAATGGGGTACGCGACAAGAACGGTGCTGCCACCGACGTGTTCGGCGTGGAGCGGATCGAGGTGCTCAAGGGTCCGCAGGCAATACTGGCAGGCGGCGACGCCGACGGCGGCGCGGTCAACGTCGTGCTCAAGAAGCCGACCACCGAGATTGTGCGCGACCTGACCCTGCAGTACGGCTCGAACGCGGACCGCACGATTGCTGCAGACCTGTCTGGACCGCTCGACAGCAGCAAGCGGCTCACCTATCGCCTGATTGGTGCGGCGGCCAAGTCCAGTCGAAGCTACGGCGGTTACGATGGACGAAAGCACAATTCCTTCACTCCGTCGTTGCGCTGGAATAACGAGGCAACCGATATCATTGTGTCCGCTAGCTATAGCGACCAGCACGTAGCAACGCCGATGTACACCTTCGCACGCCGTGATGGCGTCATCCTGCCGCCGCCTGTGGGCTTGCTGTCGCGCCCCGGTGACGGCATTGATGTCATATCGAAACGCCTGAATTACCAGTTCGAGCATGCATTCTCGCCAACTCTGCGGTTCATCAGCCGCATGCAGCATAGCGAGACCGACACGACGTTGCGCTCGATCGTGCCGCTCGGCCTGGAGTACGCCGAAGGTGCCGCCGACGACGCCCCGGAGTCGACCATGAGCTTTTTCTCCAGCCGCGTCCCGCTCAACGAGCGTAACCAGTCCGGCGACCACTATTTCCGCTACAGCCTGCGTACCGGTCCGGTGCTGCACAAATTCTCTCTCGGCATAAACCACAGTAAATACATGGTGCGCCAGACGGAATTGCCTGGGCCCTTAGTAAGCGGCCAAATCTATCCGACGGTCAGCGTTGCCTTCCCTGATCTGTCCACCGATGTGCAGCTCAGTTCGCAGTCGTCGTACGGGAATCAGCAAAGAGGAGTGTATCTGCAGGACATGGCCACTTTCGGTAACTGGACAGCACTAGTGAACCTGCGACGCAACCAGTACACGTCCTTGCCTGCCTCGACTACCTCCGTCGACTTCGGCACGTTTGCCGAAGCGCCAGCGCGTACCTATCACAATTCGCCCGGTGCAGGCATCGTTTACCGGCTCAACGACAAGGTGTCGCTGTACGCCAATTATGCAGAAGGGTTCATTTCACCAAATGCAGTATCGTGTACCAGCGGACTGACTCCGCCTTCGTTGACCCGCAACAAGGAGGCGGGCGCCAAGTTCGACCTGCTCGACAGCAAACTGTCGCTGACGACGAGTGTGTTCTCGCTGGCGCAGACGAAGACCCCGCGCTATAACGCCTTGGGGAACTGTTTCGATGTTGCCGATGGGCAGCGCACGAAGGGCGTCGAGTTCGACATGCAAGGCCAGCTGTTGCCCGGTCTGGATGTTGTCATGAATTACACCTATAACAAGCTCGACGATACTGGCGCCAACGGTGACGTGTTCCCGGGCGTGCCGAAGCATAAATTCAGCGTCTGGGGCGTCTACCGCTTCCAGAACGCGGCGTACAAAGGCCTCGGCGTCGGTCTCGGAGCCAATGCCAGCAGCGCCTCGCTGGGCAGTTTCGATCCGTCAGCGCAGTTCGACGTGCCCGGCCAGCCCCAGTTCGATGCCAGTGTGTTCTACGACTATGGCCGCTGGAACCTGACTTTCGGCATCAAGAACATCGCCGACCGCCGCCTTTACGGGACTGCCACCAGCGCCAGCTACATTCCGGTCCTGCCGGGCCGCGAATACATGCTGACCCTGAAAACGAACTTCAATTAAGCATCGAGACAAGAAAGTAGGATGAATCATTATATTGCGCAGCCTCCCCGGCCCGGGGTGATGCAGCTGGTGACCCCGTACTGGCTGGGTCCCGGACGCCTGAAAACCTGGGGCCTGCTTGCCATCGTCCTGGCGATCATGTTTGGCAATGTCTACCTGCAGGTCTGGGCCAACGATCTTGCAGGCGAGGTGACCGACGCCATGATCGGCCTGAAGTGGGAGCCGCTGCGCCTTTTGCTGGTCACAAGCATCCTGGTCGGCATCGGCGCCGGGTCGGTGACGATGATCAGCGTTGCGCTGCAAAGCATCCTGCAGCTGGGATGGCGTACAGCCCTGACGGACAAGCTGCTGAACGAGTGGCTGAGCGCCAATGCCTACTACGACATCGAGCGCGAAGGCTTCCTCAGCAATGCCGACCAGCGCATCGCCGAGGACGTGCGCTTGTTCGTCGAGCAGATCCTTAACATGGCGCTCAGTTTCATCCAGGTGATCGTCAGCACGACCACGTTCACGATTGTGCTGTGGAACCTGTCCGGCGCTCTGTCGCTCAGCCCGATCGGCATCGGGCTTGTCATTCCAGGCTACATGGTCTACGTTGCCTTTGCCTACAACATCGGAAACATCGCCCTCGTGCACTGGGTGGGCAAGCGCCTGATCGGCCTGAACATGGAACGCCAGGGCACTGAAGCAGATTACCGCTTCGCCGCCATGCAGGTACGTAGCAACGCCGAACAGATCGCCTTCTACCGCGGCGGCCGCAACGAATTCCAGCGCATCACCTATCACTTCGAACGGGTGCGTAAAAATTTTTATGCCTTGATCATCCGCCAGGCCAAGGTCGGGCTGGCGACCAGCGTCTACGGGCACTTTTTCGCCATCCTGCCGATTCTGGTTGCGCTTCCGCGCTACCTGGCCGGCGAGATCACGATGGGCGGTGTCACCCAGGTTACCGGTGCCTACCTCGCGCTGAGCGGCTCGCTCAGCTTCTTCAGCCAGGCCTATGTGTCCTTTACCGGCCTGGTGGCGGTGTCGAACCGCATCCGCGACCTGCAATGGGCGATCAACAAGGCGGCCCTGCGCGAGAACGGTTTCTCGGTCGTGCGAACAGCCCAGGCGGCGCTGACGACCGGCACCCTGACCTTGAAGAATCCGCTCGAGCAAACCCTGAGCACGCTCGCGCCCCTGCATTTCGCCCCGGGCCAGCGCTGGATCGTGCGCGGCCCATCAGGCGCGGGCAAGAGCACGCTGTTGCGCGCGCTTGCGGGATTGTGGCCATATGGCGCCGGCTCCATCGCAGTCCCGGCGTCGGCCGCCGTTCTGTTCCTGCCGCAGCGCAGCTATCTGCCCACCGGCGCAATGAAAGGGGCGCTGTGCTATCCCGACCCACCGGATGTGTTCGACGATGCGGCATGCTGGCGGGTGTTGTCGTTGTGCGGTCTGACACAGCGCATCGACTCGCTCGACAACGCCGACAACTGGCAGCAACAATTATCTGGTGGCGAACAACAGCGCGTCGCGTTTGCGCGGGTGTTGCTGCACCGGCCAGACTTCGTCTTCCTCGACGAGGCAACCAGCGCGCTTGACCCGCAGTCCGAGGCCGACCTGTACACGGCGCTGATCGAAGAGCTGCCCGGTGCAACGATCGTTAGCGTGGCGCACCGCGAAGCGCTCATGCGCTACCACGGGCATGTACTCGAGCTGGTGCCGGAAGACATGCGCCTTCCTGCGTCCTGAGTCACATTGCACCGATTTTCCGTGCGCCTGCCCGCCGCCGGCGGCCAGGCGCACTCATCTATCCTCACCAAGGCGTTTTATGACCACCTTCGAAAAAATCCGCGAGCATCACATTCCCACCTTGCAGGCGACCGTCGAAGAATACATTTCTCCTTCGTCCGGGGCGCGCCATATACACTTGGCCACCAACCAGGCCGACCTCGCCTTCCTGGTCGCCTTCCCCACCGTGCCGGACAGCAGCGACGGCTGTGCCCACATCCTGGAGCACCTGGCGCTGTGCGGCTCTGAGCGCTACCCGGTGCGCGATCCGTTCTTTGCGATGATGCGCCGCTCCACGGCGACGTTCATGAATGCGATGACCTACGCGGACCGCACCGCCTATCCGTTCGCCAGTACCGACCGCAACGACTTCTTCAACCTGCTCGACGTCTATCTCGATGCGACCTTCTTTCCCAAGCTCGACTACCTGAGCTTCCGCCAGGAGGGATGGCGCCATGCGATCAAGGATGGGGAGCTAACTTACCAGGGCGTGGTGTTCAATGAAATGAAGGGCGCTTTCGCCGATCCGTCCCAGGCGCTGTACAACGGCGTGAGCGAAGCCCTGCTGGCCGGAACCACCTATGCAGTGGTCTCGGGTGGCGATCCGCTTGCCATCCCCGACCTGTCGCACGCAGCGCTCAAGGCCTTCCACGCCAGCCACTACCATCCGTCGCAGGCCGTATTCATGTCGGCCGGCTCCATTAGCGCACACGAGATCCAGGCACAGATCGACGAGCGCGTCCTGGCGCGCCTGCCGGGGCGCCACGAACGCCTCCTGCCACAGCTGGCCAGCGTCAGCGCCCCTCGCCAGGCGCGTATCGCCGTGCCTTCCCAAACCGGAGGCGAAGACGAATACGGCATCCAGTATGCCTGGCTGATGGGCGAATCGTCCGACGCGACCGCCTATTACCACGCCAGCCTGCTGCAGGCCGGCCTGCTTGGCGACGCGTCGGCCCCGTTGCGAAAAGCGATGGAGGGCGCGGCCTATGGCCGCCCGTCGCGCCTGAACGGCATGGATTCCGGCGCGCGCCAGTTGTTGTTCCACGTCGGCATGGAGGGCCTGACCGAGGATCAGGCCGCGATGGCCCGCATCCGTATCCTGGAAGCGCTGGAACAGACCGCCGCCCATGGTGTGCCGATAGCCACGCTGCGCGCGGCACTGCGTGACATCAAGTACGACCAGCGCGACACCAGCTCCGGCCAGATGCCGAACGTCCTAATGCGGATGCTCAACGCGCTGCCGGTAGCCATGCGCGGTGGCGACGTGGTCCGAGCCTTCGACAGCGAGGCAATCCTCGAGCAGCTCGAGCGCGATATCGCGGTGCCCGGCTTCTTCCAGTCCTTAGTACGGCGCCTGCTCGCTTCGCCAGCGCGTCTCGATGCGTTGGTCGTGCCGGATCCGCGCTATTTCTCGGCGCGTGCCGAACTGGAACAAGCGCGCCTGGCGGCTACGATGTCGAGCCTGGACGAGCACGAGAAGCGGCGCATCGCCGACGAAAGCGCGGCACTCGACGCCCAGCAGGGGCAGCCAAGCGACAGTCACCTGCTGCCGCGCATTGCGCCGGCGAACGTCAGCCCTGATCCGCGCGCCATCCCCGCGGTCCCGCCAGCTATCGCGGGTGCTTACCGGTTCGAGGTGCCCTCGAATGGCCTATCGTATGCACGCGTTCAATTCGACGTATCAACACTATCGCAAGCCGACTGGCCATGGCTGCAGCTGTATGCCGACCTGCGCCGCGACCTGGGGGTAGCCCACTACGATTACGACAGCGCCGACGTCTGGCGCTCGGCCATGGTCCCTTCCTTCATGGTCGACCTGGAAGCGACCCAGGACCTCGCGGGACACCTGCATCCAACGCTGGTGTTCTTTGCCAGCGGCTTGCAGGAGGAGTACGACAACATCGCCGCCGTGCTGCGTACCTATGTCGACAGCGCGCGCTTCGACGAGCATGCCCGTATCGCTTTCCTGGTCCAGCGCATGGTGCGCGAGTGCCAGCAGAACCTGGGCCAGGACGGCAACCGCCTGGCGGCCATGGCGGCCACCGCACCGCTGTCCCCGCTGCGTCATTTTGAAGACGTGACCGGAGGCGTGGCGTCCCTGCCCTTCCTCGCCGAACTCGAACGCTTGCTCGCGTCTGAATCCGGTGTTGCCCGCATCGCGCAGCGCCTGGCAGCGGTCAACGCACAAGTGATCGCCTCTCCGCGCACGCTCTTGTGCGCAGGCAGCGGCGACGTCGCAGCCTTGGCAGAGCTGCTCGTACACGATCGGGTATCCAATCCGACGCCAATCGCATCCGGGCCCGACGCGGCCACCCCGGTCCTGCGTGCCAACGCCGCGCTGCATGCGCCGGGCCAGGTGAATCACTGCGTCATCGCCTGGCAAGCGCCGGCGCTGGACCATCCGCAGGCACCGGCCCTGGCAGTCGCGGCTGAACTGCTGTCGAATCAGCTGCTGCATCAGGCGCTTCGCGAACGCGGTGGCGCTTATGGAGGATCGGCAAGCTACTCCAGTGGTACCGGTGTGTTCAGCATGAGTTCCTTCCGCGACCCGCGCCTGGCAGGCACCTATGCCGACTTCGAGACTGCAATCGACCAGCTGCTGACCGAACAATTCAGTACGGAACAGGTGGAGGAAGCCATTATCTGCGTAGTCAAGGGCTTGGACCGTCCGGCGTCGCCCTTCGACGCCGCCGTCGCGGCCTGGCGTTTGCAGCAACGAGGCATCGACCACGCGGTGCGGGCAGCCTTCCGCACCGGGGTGCTGAACTGCACGCTGGACGATATCCGCACCGCCGTGCGCAGCTGGATCCACGCCGGGCAGCCGAGCCGCGCAGCATTTGCCGGTAGCGCAACCCAGGATCTAGCGGGCCTGGCTCTGGTCGACTTGCTGGCGCTGGCGCGCTCCTGAGCCGTCGTGTTCGCTCTGTGCAAACGAATCCGCACGGAGCTCAACTGTACTGAAGATTGTGCCGAGCCAGATGCCAACCGATCTGGTTTTACGTACTGAATGAGGCCGAACAGCTCTGCTATTCTCTCTCGCACATTCCAGCCGCCATGGCGCGGCTGATTTCTGAAGCTCCCTTATAAAGGCTAACATGCAAAACAATATTATCGACGTCACCGATGCGTCCTTCGAGGCCGATGTGCTCCAGCAGCCAGGCGTGGTGCTGGTCGACTTCTGGGCTGAGTGGTGTGGCCCGTGCAAGGCGCTCGCACCGATCCTGGCCGACCTCGCCAACGAATACGAGGGCGAAGCGCGCATTGCCAAAATCAATGCGGACGATAACCCGGGCAGTGCCGAGCACTATGCGGTACGCGGCCTGCCTTCGATGCTGATCTTCGTCGACGGCGTCGAGAAGGACCGCCTCCTGGGCACGATGTCCAAAACGCGCCTGGCGGCGGCGCTCGACAAGCACCTGGAGGCATGACGATGGCGTTTTCCGCATTCCATGCCGATGACAAGCTTCGGCGCGAGGCCGTCGACAAACTGCGCGCCTGCCTCGCGGACGGCAAGCTCAAGCCAGGTCCTCTTCACTGGGACGCCGACGGCGGCAGCGTTGTTGGCTGCATCCTGCAGGATGAGGACTTGTCGCAGTGGGAGTTGCGCCTGGGCTTGCCGCAGTGGCTGGCAGTGACGCTCGACGCCCTGTGCGCCCAGCAGCCCTCGGAAACCGCCGCCTTCGACTTTGCCGTCGCCGCCATTGATGCAATCGCGCCGGGGAGCGACCTGGGACCTGCCGGCAGTGCTGTCATCCTGGCGGTGTTCGATCGGATCGGCGCCGAAAGTCCATCCAGACTGCCTGCGGGGCTAACAGACGCGCTTGACAGCGTACGTGCCCTGCACCGGCGCGCGGCGGACGACGAACAAGTCAGCCCGGCTGAATGGCGCGGCGCACGTAAGTCGGCCACCGCCCTGTCAGACAGCCTGTCGGAAACGCCGAAATGGGAGCAGAGCTGCGCAACCTGCATCGAGACGGCGGCTTGGGATGCGCAGCGCTCGCCTTCGGTGGTATTCGACACGCTTCGCGTCTGGCGTGGCGCGCTCATGGAGCGTGCCATTGCAGGATTCGGCTGGGACCAGGAGGCGGACACGGCCATGGGCGAGCTGCTTCAGTCGCTCTACGACGAGTATGTCAAAGATAGTCCGGATCCCGAGCTGACCGTGTTCGACATGCTGGCCAAGCACCATCCCGAACAGGACAAGCGCCTGCTGGCAAAGTACGAGGTCGAGCGTGGCGCTGCCGACACGAGCTTGGGCGAGGTAACCGGCATGCTGCTGGCCGTCTTGAGCCGCAATTAATTTCACACATTCGAGTGGGGTCCGCGCGGCCCGCCGTTCACTCTTCCAGCAGGACTACCATGCACGTTCTCGTTCTTGGCAGCGGCGTGGTTGGCGTCACGACCGCATACTACCTCGCCCGCGCCGGCCACCAGGTAACGGTCGTCGATCGCCAGCCCGGGCCCGCGATGGAAACCAGTTTCGCCAACGCTGGACAGATCTCACCCGGCTATGCCTCGCCCTGGGCCGCTCCGGGTATTCCTCTCAAAGCCCTGAAATGGCTGTTCCAGCGCCATGCGCCGCTGTCCCTCCGACCCGACTTCACCTGGCAGCAACTGCAATGGATGTGGCAAATGCTGCGCAACTGTCCGGCAGATCGTTACGCCGTCAACATGGAACGCATGGTTCGTCTGGCCGAGTACAGCCGCGACTTCCTTCGTACGCTGCGCGCCGAGACGGGTATCGAGTACGAAGGACGCCAGGCAGGCACCCTTCAGCTCTTCCGTACGCAGCAGCAATACGACAGCGCCTCGAAGGACACCGACGTGCTCACGCAAGCCGGGGTTGCGTACGAACTGCTCGGCGCCAGCGAGCTGTCCAGGGTCGAGCCGGCCCTGGGACGGGTGCGCCACAAGCTTGTTGGGGGGCTGCGCTTGCCGAACGACGAAACCGGCGACTGCGAGCGTTTTACCAGGGCACTGGCGGAGATGGCGCGCGACCTTGGCGTGCGCTTTCGCAGATGAGCAGGTGACCTGACGTGGGAAGTGGACAAGGTAGAACCGCACCCGAGAAGCGGCAACTTCCTTGCCATGACGGGTTCGATCACCACTTGTGATGGCACGACACGCCTTCGCAGCCGGGGTAGGATCCTGATGTGGTAGCCTGGACATGCCATGTCACGACACCCCCCGCTGGGATAACCGCGCCCAAATTTGCTTTCGGCGCGGTGGAAGCCGCAAGCTTGCATAGCGCGGGGCCGTGTGCCTACGTGATTTCGCAGTAGCAATTTTCAGCGGATATCGATTACCGAGTCTTGATCGAACTGGTGATGTGTCCAGGCTGCCGCATGACCGCTAAGCTAAGCTAAGCTAAGCTAAACTAAGCTAAGTTTAGTATAGTTTAGTCAGAAATTTTTCCCATAATGTCGGAATTCCGATGTTATCATATCTTTCATGCGAGGGCGAGATCGGGTAAAGTGATTGCTTCTTGTCAATCTACGTCCGCATGCACATTGCCACCCTCAAGATCAAGAATTTCCGCGGGATTCGCGAAGGCTTCATCTTTTTCCGCAAGCACTCCATGCTCGTCGGCGGGAGCAACTTCGGCAAGAGCACGATCATCGAGGCCTTGACCTTGCTGTTCGGACGGGACCGGCTGATGCGCGAGCTCACCGAACATGACTTCTACGGATCGGACCCTCAGCCACAAGACCGCATCGAGCTCGTCGCGACCCTAACGGGCTATCCGGGCGACGATCCCGAGCAAAACATCGACTGGTTCAGAGATGGCCGGGCGATACCGAAGTGGTTCGACGAAAAAACCGGGCTCGTACACCCGATACGAACCGATCCCGCGTGGCGACTGTGCTGCCAAATTGGGTGCCAGGCATACTTTGACCGCGATACGCTTTCGGTCGACATCGTCCGATATTTCCACGATCACGATCATCTAATCGATCCATTCGCCGAGGATGCGACTGTCACCGTTCCCAACAGGCTTATTCAGCAGCTGGGACTGTTCGTGGTGCGGTCGAACCGAGCATGGGACAAGACTTTGTCTTGGGGCAGTGAGCTGTTCAGACGCGCGGTCGATGTCGCCGCCGCCCAGCCTGCGGATGCCATTCTGGCCGAGCGCGACCGGCTGCGCGCACCTGGCAACCCGATCGAATCCGACCAGCGTATCGCTCCCCTGCTCCACCGCGTCAACGCCGAGATCGCGCGTTGCATTCCAGGTGCGCCAGAGGTTCAGCTGCGAATTACCGGCACCGACAGCCGTTCCGTACTCGATGCCGTTTCCGCCCATTTCACCACACGGGGTGTCGCCATACCAGCAGGCCGGCATGGCGCGGGGCTTGTGTCACTGCAGGGTATTCTTCTGTTGCTTGAGCTCGGGCGGACTCGAGCCGAACAGGGCGAAGGATTTGCCATAGCGCTCGAACATCCCGAACTGCACTTGTCACCGGCGACCCAACTGCAGCTGGTGCACCGCATCCAAGGACTTTCCACGCAGACGTTCATCACTACCCATTCGCCCACGGTCGCCGCGTTGGCCGATCCGACCGAGGTGCTGGTCCTGCAGAATCAAGACGGCCTCTTGAGCGTCAGTCCATTCCTGGCAGCTTCCCTCGCCGGGGACGCCCCTAATTGGAAGCGCAAGTTTTACCAGCAAAATCGCGCGGAGGTACTGTCGGCAATGATGCACCCCGCCCTCCTGATCCCGGAGGGGAAAGCAGATTACCACCTGCTGCGTACGATCCTGCGCCCGCTTCTCCTCACCGAGGGATGGGTCGCGGACATGGACCGGCCGTTCGGTCTCGAAGTCGGTATCTTGCCGACCGAGGATGCGAAGGTGGTAGAGACGTACCAGATCCTACACCCGGTGCACCCACGTGCGTGCTGCCTAGTCGACGGCGACCAGGACGGACTGCGTTACATCGCAGGGCTGCGGGCACTACCCTCGCCTCCGCCGTCGGTCATCCGTTGGAACGACGGGGCAATGGTTGAAGATGCAGTCGGGTGGATCCTCGCTGCCGACGAGCCGGGTTGTGTCCCGCTGCTGGCTGACATTGGCGGGAACGCGCCGGCCGGCGTAGCCGATGTCGTGGCCCGGCTCAAGGTGCGAAAGATGGATATCGTCGCCTACGAGATGGTCGCGGATGCCATCGTCAATATTCCGGCTTGCCGAAGCCGCGCGGTCGAGTTGTTCAACGCCATTGCCTGCGCTTGCGCCGATATCGATACAGGCCGTTTCGTACGCGACGCCGACGGGACCTGGGTGTTCCGTCCATGAGCATTCACGCATTTACCGGTGGCGCCGGCTGCGGGAAGACCCACCAGCTCATGGCCCTGTTGGACGAGCATCTTCTGGAACAGCCGCTGGGCGATGGACAGAAGGTGCTGGCCCTTACCTTCATGCACGGATCGCGGCGCCGGCTTGACGAGAGACTGGCATCCGCGGCGATTCCGAATCGTGCATATGAATGCGCGACGATTGACAGCTTCGCCTGGCGCATCGCGCACCGTTGGCAGTCGCTGCTGGGTGCACTCGGCATCCACGCTCCCGCGGTCGGCGACTACGCTGGCATCTGCGCCGCTGCAGCGGCGCTGTTGGGGCAAGACGGCGTTGCCGCCTGGGTTGCCAGATCCTACCCGGTCATCATCCTCGACGAAGCCCAAGACCTGAACCAGGATCGGCTCGCTATCCTGAGCGCACTGGCTCCGTACGTCTGCCTGTTTGCCGCCGCTGACGAGTTTCAGTGCCTCGATGAGGCTTTGCGGCCGAGCCCAGCCGCTGCCTGGCTTTCGCAAGCAGACCGGCAAACCGAGCTGAAGCTGCCTCGCCGCACTACCGTCCCATCCCTCCTTGCAGCAGCCGCGGCGCTGCGCGCCGGTGAAGCGCCGCTCCCAGCAGGCGTGTTTGCGATCAAATCCGCATTCAATACGGCGTTGGCAGGAACCTTCCTCGCCAACGAGCTTGGCTGGTATGCAGACCGCAAGAGCGTCGCTGTGATCACCCCTTCGGGCGGGCAGTTCGCTACCGCGGTTGTCGATTGGGTCGCCCAACGCACCACGAGGCAGAACAATGGCCCATACACGATTCGCTGGGAACGTTCGGAGGACAAAATGCAGACCGAGTACCTGGAGCAGCTTAAGCTCGAACGGGACCTGTCAGCGATTGAGGCGAAGGCCATGCTCGGCGATGCCGGTGACCACCGCGTTCTCAGCGACGTGGCCGATTACCTGGACCGGCAGCGCCGCGCAAAGGGACGCCACCTGTTCACGGCGCAGGAACTGGAATTGGTGATCCGCCAGTCGTTCGCCAACCGGCGCCGGTTCGGCTTTGACAATGCCCGGGGCTTTCGGGCGATGACCGTTCATGGCGCGAAAAATAGGGAGTTCGATAACGTCATTGTGCTATGGCCCGCCGCGGTCAAGGGCGATGCGGAACACAAAAGACGGCTCCTCTACAACGCGACGACCCGCGCAAAGTCGCGCTGCCTAGTCCTCGTGCAGTCGAAGGACGCGCTCACCAAGCCGCCTTTCGTTGCTGCGCCATAGAAGGTCGGGTGAAATCGCCAAGGATACGATCGCCGTGTGCATCGGTCCCGACATGCGTATGGCGCTGGTCGGTGCGCCCAGCTTTTTCGCGCGGAATACGCGAGCGACGATGCCCCAGGAGCTAATCAAGCACAAATGCATCAATATGCGAATGCCAACCTATGATGGGCTGTACGTGTGGAATTCGCGGAAGGCGGGCGTGAACTAAGCGTGCGCGTCGACGTGCAGCTGATCGTCAATGGCATCGACCAGATGCTGCACGCAGCGCTGGACGGCGTCGGGCTCGCCCACGCGCTTGAGGATATCGTTGCCTAGTATGTTGCGACGGGTGCCTGGTGCAGGTGCTGCACGACTGGTGCCCGAGCTTCGCCAGCTACCGCCTGTACTATCCGAGCCGCCCCCAGCCGTCACCAGCTTTCGCTCTGGTCCTGAAGACGCTCCGGCACGAAGGTTAACGCTCCTTGGGGTGCGGTACGTCTGGAGGTGTCCGACGGCCGGCGCCAGTGTGCTCCTGAACCGGGCGGACATAATTCGCTATGCGACGCCCTGCTTTGACCAGCTCATCGTGAACTAGAGCCGCCATGGCGAGTGCATGTCGTTGATGGTGGCGTCGACAATGCCCTTGCCCTGCCCCTGCCCCTGCCCGCGACCTTAGCCGTACTGCCGCTGATGCTAAGGACAGTGAGCTCTCTTCGATGTCGATCCTGTGATAGTCGAATTGCCGGGTCCGAATGACGTCGAACCATTCTTCTTTTGGCTGGACATAACCGGTGATGTGCGCCAGCGAGTACTCCGATTCGACCAAGACCGCAAGCTGATCGGTCCGTGCCGCTACCATGGCGGCGTGATAGGCGCCCAGGCTGCCGAGGATTTCGTCCGTGACCTCTTTGTCGTACGTGTCGGCCATGCTATCCCCTTCCAGTTAGAGTCCTGGCATATCATCAAGCCTTACCGGTCCGGTTAGTCAAAAGCAGGTCCAAGGACTGTACTAAGTCTCTCATGCTCTTAGATGTACATACGCGAAAAGTCGCAGAACTAATTATCCTGCTCAACCTGCCGCAGTTCTTTCTATAATTAGCACACTGCCTGTTAACTACCCGCCCATGCCTGAGTTGAACACCTTGACCGCTGTCCCATGCGTTGTAGCGCCGCTCGAGGTGTTCTCAACATCCATACAGATGGACGGCTCATCAGGAAGCAACCGAGCGCGAACGGGCGCGCGTCAGATTCGAGCCGACAATGATATCGACGCAATCAGGGCTTGGCTCGCCCGGTTTCTGGATAAGCAGACAACTTTCGACAATTATCGCAAGGAAGCTGAGCGGCTGTTACTTTGGTCAACGCTGCAATTGGGCAAGCCTCTTTCTTCGCTGACGCACGAGGACTGGCTCCTGTATCAGATATTCCTGAAAGATCCCCAGCCGGTAAACCGCTGGGTCTCCGCTGAAGGCCGCAAGTATCCCCGAACTAGCCCGAACTGGCGACCGTTTGCCGGGCCGCTGTCGGCCTCAAGCCAGCGTCAGGCTGGCGTTATTCTCAATACCCTGTTTTCGTGGCTGGTTAACGCAGGCTACCTCGCCGGAAATCCACTGGCCCTGTCGCGTGAGCGCCGCCGGCGAACTGCACCGAGGGTGACTCGCTACCTGGACGACGATATGTGGCACGAAGTGAAGATGACCGTAGACGGGATGCCACGGGAGACGCCGCGTGAACGCGAGCACTATTTGCGGTTGCGCTGGCTGGTCTCGCTCTGTTACGTTTGTGGTCTGCGCATTTCCGAAATTACCAGAAATAGTATGGGGGGCTTTTTCCGGCGCCGTGATCGAGACGGCGAGGAGCGTTGGTGGCTCGAAGTGCTGGGCAAAGGCGACAAGTTGCGTATCATCCCTGCGACCGACGAGCTGATGGTAGAGTTGGCACGCTATAGACGCGAGCTAAGCTTTCCGCCGTACCCGGTGCCCGGTGAGTCAACCCCGCTGCTGCTGCCGATTGGCGGTAAGCCTCGCGCAATGACACGCGGTGGAGTTCACGACATCTTTAAGGTCATTTTCGCCAGAACTGCAGATCGCCTAAGTCAGCGTGGTCCCGAGCATGCGCATGCTGCAGCGCGTGTCAGACAAGCGTCCGCGCATTGGCTAAGACATACGGCAGGGTCACATATGGCAAACAACAACGTCGACCTCCGTCATGTTCGCGACAATCTTGGGCACGAGTCGATTAGCACCACTAATGCGTATCTGCACTCTTCCGATGATGCACGGCACACCGAGACAGAAGTGAAACACCGGATCAGGTGGTAAAGATAAGGTGGAGCTGTCGCCTGCTCGTCCACTCATACCTTAATGGCACTTCCCTAAGCTGCCCCAATCGGCTGCGAAGTAGAAACTTCTATTGACCCGCCCGAGCTTTCGTAGAAGCCCTAGGAGTCCTCGCACTGTTCAGGATACACTCCTTTTCCTCGCTCAAAATCCATCGTAATATTTTTCAGCGAACCTAATGATTCTTTCTTCGCGGAGCTCGTTCTGAAGCTGCTTTAAAGCGAAAACGTCTGCGAGGCTCGTATCCTCTCTAATAGGTTCAAGTTTGATTCTATCAACAGCCTCCATCAAATCGACGCTTTGCCAAGACTGTATCGTAACACCCTGACAGTCATGATAAACCCTCACCGATTGCGGAACTGCCGAATATGAATTCGGATCTTGACCAATGTCTACATCATGCAGCCATTTCTGAAGTTGAAGAGCTTCGTCCTCTATCATAAGAGTCGTAACAGCTTCTAAGAGTTCAGTCAATGCTTTGTCGCCAGTCCATTCGCAAAAATATTCTGGCTGACCATATGCACTCAGACGCCCATTTTCTAGGAATACGGCGTCGTCAGTGAACTTGACCAACTTAAGACGGAGAAGATTTTCAGCCTCGTTAAGAAAACTTAACTTTTGATCGAATGCTGAGCGAGCGGATAAAACCCGTCTAGCTTCCCCCCACTCTTCCTCCAAACGGGCAACTGAATGCTCGACGGGACATTGGCGTGGGGTTCCCAACATCGAGAGATCACGTCTCAACCAAATATGTGAACTAAACTGAGGCCACCGTTCCCATTCACAAAGACAAAACCCATCGTAAGATCTGCCACGGTGCCATCGCCGCAGCGAGTCTTGGCTGCGTCGGAGCACCTCGTAAAACTTTGGCTTGCGCTTGGAGTAGCTACTGATAAGATGGAAGTAGCGAAGAAATAGGTTTAGCGTTCCGGCAGAAATCCCTAGCCCACAGAAATCTGTCACTCCTGAATACCGAAAAGTGCTTAGATTCCACCTAGTTACAGGGACAGCTAGCATGTCTGAGACACATGGCGGCATCGGGACATTGACCTGAAGTTGACCGATAATATCGCCTTCATTAACTCCATAAGTGTTAGGAGAAACCCAATATACCCCAGCTGACGTTCTGCTGGCGTCAGATCGCGCTGCTTTTAGCCAAGTGCGAAACTGATCGAATATCGCAGGATCGGCACTATCCTCATTCCTCGGCCTCCACGGCCAATCTGTGCATGCACTCTCAGCAACTGTGGAAAACGACTTGATTAACGAATCCAGTCCGCCATCTCCACTTCCTGGGACCATTATTAGCGGCACTTGATGAAAGGCGCATTTTCTTAACCATGTCTCATCGTGCACATGGCTATGAAAGCCTATTAAAATACACTCTGGACAGTACATCATTCTTTTCCGATGCCTCCCCACGCTTCGGACACGTATATCTCCATAGGAAAGATTTAGCCCGGAATCAAAAATGCTCTCAACAATCTCAAGCGGTTCACCAAGCAATGATGATATGAGGCTTGCATCTGATTTGGAAGGATCGCTGAGCTTTGTTGTTTCAACAGCCAGAAACGTTTGAAAGACCTTTGACTTGATCCCGTTGAGCTTAAAAAACCTCGATAGAAAAGACACTCTCGATTCGTGCCAGCGAAGCTGGCCTGGAGCCCAGTTGATTTTTCCCACGATGCATGTCACCCATGATTGGATATGATTTTTAAGTGCAGAGGTAACTCGACCTTCTTTAGCTCACTCATCCAGGTCCCATAAGACATCACATCCGACCAGTTCGCTCCAAGAGCCAACCTAAAAATCGCACTTTCGATAGCCCAGCAAATATGCTGCATCGGATACTCCAGATTTCGTTTTTTAACGTTATCCGGGCGCAATTCCGTAAGCACGGCCCAAATCACTTCAGCGCAGCTACTTAAGCGCTTACCAGATCGAAAATGTTCTGGGGCGAAGTAAGCGAAATAGGAAGTGCCGCTCCCGGCCGGCCACTCTGAGGCTTCGTCATAACCGAGAAGAACGTAGGTGAGTTCGTCTTGTGAACGAATCCCGTGAAACTTGGCGTGACAAGACATAAAGCGGGCCGCGACGTGAGCGTTTCCTGAAACTGACATTAACTCATGCTTGTACCCCATTTGATGCGAACCGATGGAAATCAACGTCAGCCGGGTATTTTTCTTATCCAGAGCGTTATACAAGCCAACGAGCCACAACCATTCTTTAAAAGTTAATCCTTGAGCCTCGTCAATAACTAATATCACGTGGTTGCGCAACGCAATTTTTGCGAGCGAAATTAGGCGCATTACGAAAAGATGAAAGCCTTCGGATTTTCGTGGACGTTTAGAATGATCTACGAACTCGAATTCCGCAGCAATAAGCAGCTCATGCCAAAACTCAGATTCTGAGTACTGGGTTTCCCTGCGAGACCATATGACCAAAGGAAGAGTAACACCAAACCGCTCTTTTAGAATCTGGTTTAGAAACCAGTTGACCCCTTTTGATTTGCCAAACCTCGAAGCACCGTAGATATACCCACCTGGCCTAAGCTCGTCGATCCAGTTTCCTACTGTAAGCGCCATCTCATCTATCATTGGCGTATACACAGCGTATTCCTGACTGATTAATGGATGATTGATGTCAAACTTTTCATGGGGAAGGCTGTAGCGCATTTTGCATCCTAACGAGAAGCTGCTCGTCTTAAAGGAGGAAGCTTTCTTCCACTCAGGCGCACGTCAGTAGAAGTCGAGTTTGGCGTAGATTCTTCCTTAATGAAATCTTCACCTGAGCACGTCGTCTCGGAAGGCGTACCTCCAGGTTGTACGGCAGAGGCTTCGATAGCTGCATTTGCCTCAGTAAGAATCCGACGGGCCTCGAGGTAAGCAGGATGCACCGGTAGCTTACCTCGCGGCTGGGACTCTACAAAATCAAGAAAGGTTTCGACACCGTCAGCCGCATTTAACAGAAGGAACTTGTGACGCCCGCTAAGTTGCTTGATTGCCCGCCTTACTCCTAAGCTGTGTGGGGTTAGATGCCATGGTGCCGCTGCTCGAAGAATCCCGAGTGAGTTCCCTTCCTTCGTAGATGCCATTGCAACCCGCGCGTCGTAATCCAGATGATTTACAACCCAGATTTGCTTATTAACTAAATCGATCCTGTTTTGGAGTGCTTCACTGGTATAACGGGCATGGAAAAACTCAACGTATGGTTGCTTCCCGCTCGGCCCACCGCCGCGAACCGTGCATAGCTTACGTGTACTAAAATGAACAGATGCCGCCACATCTGAGCAAGGCCGCCTGCGATCCGGGTTTCTGTCCAATAGAAATTTCAATTGTGCCAAAGGTGATCGGTCACCTGTGTGCGCTGAATGCGGCGTCACGTTATAATTTGCAATTAAGACATCCAACAGCTCTTCTGCATACTCGACTTGAAATCTACTGTTCAGTGCAACAGTTTCAGGAGCCCGTGACTGTCGTGCCTTAGTGTCACCGCCCGTGGTATTGCTCATTGTCTGGAAACCACGCTCGCCAAGCACCCTAAAAAAAGTTTCTATAAACGGACGGTCATCTTTACTGCGACGTGCAGAGAAACCTTCATTGGGTGTATAAAGCTTCGATCCGACTACCTCATCTAGGACCAATCTTACTTGTTCGCAGCTTTCGGCGAGGGCGCCATCAACCGACGTTTCGTCCCAGCATAAACCAGTGCATTCGGTCCCAAGAATGCTTGGCAACCCTGCCCCATGTACATAGGCATCATTACCAAAACTAAGCTCCCTTGGCCTCCAAGGTGTTAGCGCACACTTTATCGCGCGCAAAACGTCCTCTTTATTAACCTCTTTTCCGAAACTTAAGTGGTAGCCCAATATTACGCGAGAGACTACCTCAACTAAGACGACAACCCAAATACGGTGGATAATCCGCTCACATTCAGTTCCGTCCGGCGTTGGGATAACTATGCAAAATCGCCCGTCGAGCTTATGCGCGTCCATTTCGACTCGCTGCATAATTGACATGACTGGACGAGTAGAGCCATTGCCCGTCTTCATTTTTTTAACCGCGTCTGCGCCACCTGCGATATATGCTGCCGCTTTTGGTGACTGCGAAACGATATCTTTTATCAGTCGTGCGATCGAATAATAGCCAAGACTCTCCGTGTTGAAAGGCCATTCACCGCGAGATTCATATCCAAGCTTCCGTAACTCATTGAGAAACCATCGTGTGCTTGATATAATTGATCTCTTCTCTGCAGTTAGACGAGAGTTCGAGCCGACTCCAGTAACACGTCGTTCTAATGCTGTACGAATTTCCGGGTGGATTTTTAAGACATTTTGGAGTGCGCCCGATGCGCCACGTCCAAACTTATCGACCCTCACCTTCGTCGCTCGGGTATACTCGCGCACGCGCTTGTAACGGATGAGTCCTCGCCAACCGTATGGTCGGCCGTCGTCGTGAGGCATGAGGCAACGCTCGCGAATGAGCCGATAGACTTGTTTTTCTCCGATACCGCTCAGCTTCTTAATGTCATAGTTAGATCGTCCTTCTATGTAAAGAGTCACGGCCAACTTTCTGGCTAAGAAGCTACGCCGTACTTCCGGAGCTAACGCCCCTTCGTCTGGCATGGGCCATAGGGAAGTGTCTAGGTCGCAACCTCCGACTCGCCTCACGTAATTGTCTTGATTTTCTTCCATGTGCTCCTCGAACGTCTGTCCACGGAGTAGCACAGCACTTTTCAGCTATCCCTTCAACAGAGAGCCCGTAAGTGTGTCCGCCGTGACCGGCACTGTCTTGACTGTGACGTTGTGGTTGAACGTACATCGCTACTTGGAACATATTGTGCAAAGTTCTTGATACAAATGCAATCAAAAGTATTCATTGCATTATCGCCTTACTAGCCACTCTCCGCCTGATTCTGAGGCTGTGTTTGATCGAATCTCTAATCTCAGACGCAACTAACTTTTGGATGGAGTCAACGGAACTTCGATGCCAAATATTCTTGCGGCCAAGGAACAGTTTCGTGCACACTATAGTTGCACGATTTTGTTACTAAAATGCTGAAGCCCCTAGCAACTATTCAGGAACACAATCCTGCAACCAGACGTCTAGCCGGTACGAGCTCTCAGCTCTCAGAAGTAAAACGCACTGATCTTTTTGAAGTAATCTCGTCAGATGCGCCAACCCGCATTGATCTGACATATTCACTTCCATCGCAGGCAGGCCTGTATGCCACGTATGGTCCTGCGCCGTTCGCACTACGCAGTTCTCAACCATC